>Ga0209013_10000688_pt1 | contig 30489 bp, 34 predicted proteins | sample Cruoilmetagenom2_FD_187291 | JGI IMG/M metagenome (GOLD analysis project Ga0209013, IMG submission 187291) | Oil polluted marine microbial communities from Coal Oil Point, Santa Barbara, California, USA - Sample 2 (SPAdes) (version 2) | ecosystem: Environmental > Aquatic > Marine > Oil seeps ...
CCAGCCAACGCGGATGCTGGCCGTTTTCAGCGTGCGCCCCTCCGCTTCCATCAGGTCAAGGAAGGCGATCACAAAGTCAGAGAGTGTCGTTTTCATCGCTGCGGCTCTCTATTTGACAATTTTTGATGTGATATAACCGATACCGAAGGCGATGGCGATGCTGGCCAGCGGGTGTCTGGTGACCTCTTGACTGAGATCCTGACTCAGCTGCTCTCCCTGGGCGCGGGCCTGCTCCAGTTGCGATTTCATGTCGTCCAAGTTAGCGCTTTCCTCGAGGGTTTCCGTCACGGAGTCCGTCGCTTCCGCTACCTTCGATTCTGTGATTTTCCCAAGGGTTGCAACGATGGAAGCGACATCACGGCGTAAATTGGCAAGCTCCTCCTTGAGCGATTCCATATCCGGCGTCTCTTCAGTTGCGCTCTTTTTTGCTGTCGTCATAACGTCTCTCCTCAACATCTTTTATTGAATAATACTCTCTGCAGGAAGTTCTGATTTATTCATAGAATCCCGTCATTGCGAGTGAAGCTCAGCAGCAACCCAGTCATTGCGAGCGAAGCTTCCCCAAATATATCTACCTCTTTTTCTGCATTTCGACCAACTCTCTCAGCAGCGCCTCGATGTTGGCCAGATGAGTTTCCATCTTTCGCATATGCGCCTGCTTCATGGCCATCATCTGCTGTTTCATCTGGGGATTCATCATTCCCATGTGCCTTCCGCCCATGCAATTTCCTTGACCTCTGCCCATCATCATGGGCCTCCCTCCTCTATTCATGGCTTGCTGATTGCCGCGCATTGGCATCTGCCCCACGTATATTGGCTTCTGTCCCGCATGCATTGGCATGACGCTTGCTTGCGGCTCCGATGGAGCTGCAGCTTTTTCTGCAACTCTGTTGCCGGCTGCTGCAGAAGCCTCCGGCTGATCTGTCTCAGCCACTGCCGCAAACGAGAGGGCGCCAGACAAAGCCGTCGCAGTTACAATTTGTACTATTTTCATCTTATCTAACCTCGTTGATGTGTTTTGATGGTGTTATCGGGAAGCGGTTACTGCCCCGACTGCCCCTGCATTCCACCCTGAAAAGATTGTTCATCGACAATCGGCTGCTTTTGTCCGCACTCCGCCCTGAAGCGGGCATCGAGTGCAGAACGGCGCTGGGGCTTGCCTTTCAGGTTCTGGATCTCCTGTTTCATCTGCATGCATTTTGCATCCCTGGCGCTGGTCTCCGGGATTTTTTCTGAGATGGATTGCGGAGTATCGCCAAACATCACGGATGGTTTTTGTTCGGCCCAGGCGCAGGTGGAGATAGCGAAGCTTGCCGCGAGTATCAAAAGAGTTTTCATAACAGATTTCCGAGAATCAGGAGTATCTGATGAGCATAGCCTCTTCATGTTGTCAAAACAAGGCAGCAAAACAGATTCGCCTGATTGCCGCCATCAGGCGATGGAAAGATGATCTATGCAATCATTGTCATTTCGGATAAAGTTGAGGCCTCATTGATTCCTGCTGTGCATGTGCGTATACGCGTTATGGGCTTTTTTCAAACAGATCTCCTCAGTCTTCGCCCCGTGTAATCATCTGTGTTGTTCTGCTGCTAATCGTTTCTGCCTGCGCCACCCCTTCCCCCGTAAAAAAACTTGCAGGAATGCTCTGGTCGAAGCTACCGCATCCTGCTCACGCCCCTCACCTTGTAGGCGAGGCGCTGAGCGACATGATTAGAGCTTCCTTTCTTTTTCAGGATGGGTTTGCGCTTTGATACTGTGATAAAGTTCGATCCTGGTGACAACCACCATTTTTTGTAACCACAGTTTTTTGAAGAGTAATAAATTATGAAAGCAAAAGTCATTACAAGCATGGCCCTCGCAGTGGTTTTGACCAGCGGTTGTATGACCGAGGATGATCCGAATCGCCGCGCAAAGATTGGCGCCATTGCCGGGGCAATCGGCGGGGCGGTGATCGGCCATCAGATCCAGGGCGACCATGGCCGCTATGTTGGCGCAGCCCTTGGCGCCCTTGCGGGCGGTGCGGTCGGCAACTACATGGACAAGCAGCAGCAGGAATTGCGGAGGGCTCTGGAGGATGAGTTAAGAGCCGAATATGTCACCCTCGAGCGCATCGACAAGGACACCATCAAGCTCAGCCTCAGCAGCGAAGCCTCTTTCGATGTGGATCAGAGCAGGATCAAGGGCGCGTTCAAACCGGCATTGAACCGGGTTGCGAGCGTCATGAGCAACTACGATCAGACTGTTATCCATATTGTTGGCCATACGGATAACACCGGTTCTGCTTCCTATAATCAGAGGCTCTCTGAACGTCGGGCGGAGAGCGTTGCATCCTATCTGAGCGGTCATGGTCTCTCCTACAGTCGTCTCCTTACCTATGGCCACGGAGAGGATGAGCCGCGTGCGAGCAACAACACCGCGCACGGACGCAAGTTGAACCGCCGTGTTGAGCTCTACATCAATGCGCTGGTTGAGGGGCGTGAGCAAGATGCGAGGAGAGCGCCTTATTAAAAGGGGTTGCCCAACAATAGATTCCCGTGGTTTGTATCATTTATTTGTGGATATGAGTGTAGGGTGTCAATAAGCGGAGCGCATTGCACCGGAGAATGGTGGGATGCGCCTCCGCGTACGCCACCCTGCTGCTCTCTTTTAACCACGGAATCATCTCGGCTCTCTATTCCAGCGAAAATCTTGGGCCAAGCGCCTCGGATATCGTTGTTCTATTCGGAAATTCTACTCTCCCGCAGTAGGGGTAGCCGTTTCTGCAGATCATTTTTCTGACATTTGGCTGCTGCGGATCCCTTAACCACAGATGCACCTCGTAAAAGCGGGACTCACTGCAATCCAGAACATTGAAAAAGCTCCCTGAGAGTTCATCGCTGACGACACGCTGAGTTGCACGGGTTACGTTAAACCTCCCCGGGTTGACGATTTGCGGTTTGACAGAGACCCGGTTCACCTGAAACTCGCAGTGCGTTTCAAAAAGATTGGCGCCGGTGCTGCCCCTGCCATGCTGGAAGGTCAGGTGCGCATTGTTGCGCGGAATGGTGATTGGCTTTTTCAATGTGATGCTGCTGATGCCCTGGCTGAAGCGAATCCCCCCGGCGCTGACACTGGAGAGTGTGCTCACAAAGATGATGAATATGATGGTTCTCATTAGGATCTCCTGCAGATTTTATGTGTAATCTCTCGTCCCGAATTGGCGTGCCAATCTTTTTTTTATACCACGGAACACACGGATTACACGGAGTTACTTTGTCTTCAGTTCCGTGTTTTCAGTCTGTTCCATGGTTCACATCCACGTTCTTGCGACAGCACCTTCAATAGTGAGGCGGTGGTATGTTGCCTGACTCTGTGGTCGGCAGAGACTCCTGCAGCAACCTGATGTGGTCTATCAGCGCTTCAAGCTGCTTCTCCATCCGTTCGATGCGTGACTGCTGTGAGTGCAGCTGTTCACTGAGGCTTTCGATGCTGCTCTCATGGTCCATCTGCATCATCTGCAGTTCGGTGATCTGATCGCTCATTCGAACACCACTGTGCGATTCCCGCAGGTGAGAATGTTGTGATTGAGGTGCTGCCACACGGCGCGTGCCAGTACGATTTTCTCCAGGTCGCGCCCTTTGCGCACCAGGTCGGTGACTGTATGAGCGTGGGTAACCCTGACGACATCCTGCTCGATGATTGGCCCGGCATCGAGCTCTGCTGTGACATAGTGGCTGGTTGCGCCGATGATCTTGACGCCGCGTTGATGGGCGGAGTGATAGGGGCGTCCACCTGGGAATGCGGGCAGAAAAGAGTGGTGAATATTGATCACACGCTGCGGATAGCAGCTGACGAACTCTTTGCTGAGAATTTGCATATAGCGTGCAAGGACCACAAAGTCGATCCGGTAGCGCTGCAGCAGTTCAAGCTGCCGCTGCTCCTGCTGCTGTTTGTTTTCTGCCGTTATGGGCAGGTAGTGGAAGTCGATTCCAAGACGTTCCGCAGCAGGGCGCAGAATTTCATGATTGCTGATAATCAGCGGGATCTCCACCTGCCACTCTGCGGCTTCATAGCGGGCGAGAATATCGTAAAAGCAGTGTGGCAGCTGTGATGCGAACAGCGCCATGCGCTGTACCTCAGCAGACAGATGCAGCCGGGAAGTGACGTTGAAGCGTTCTCCAACTTCTGCTGCAAAGCGCTCTTCAATCTGCGCGGCAGGGACCCTGAATTGATCAAGTGACCACTCGACACGCATAAAAAAAAGCTGCTGCTCAATATCAACGTGTTGATCCAGGCGCAATATGTTGCCGTTATTCAGGAAGATGAAGTCGGTCACATGATGCACGATACCGCGCTGATCCGGACAGTGAATCAATAAAATTGCGGAGTGCTGCTGGTCAGCCATCTCAGATCCCATACTGGCGGCGATAGTTGCTGATCGGCGTGATCCACTCCCGGAATTGCGCAGATTCTTCTATGAACTCTATCAGGTGTAGCAGCCGGGCAATGGCTGCGACAGGAATTCCCAGATCCTGCTCCACCTCCTGAACGGCGGATTTATCTCCCTGGCCACGCTCCTGTCTGTCCAGCGCAATGATGACTCCTGCAGGTTCGGCATTTTCCTGACGAATAATATCGACAGACTCTCTTACAGAAGTTCCCGCGGAGATGACGTCATCGATGATCAGCACTCTTCCCTGCAGAGGGTGTCCGACAATGACGCCGCCTTCGCCATGATCTTTGGGCTCCTTGCGGTTGAAGGCGTAGGCAACATCACGTTGATGCTCGTCATAGAGGGCGGCGCTGGTGACGGCCGCCAGCGGGATTCCCTTGTATGCCGGTCCGTAGAGAACGTCAAACTCAATGCCGCTGTCGATGATTGCCTGGGCATAGTATCGGCCGAGTTGAGCCAGGCTGCCGCCTGTATTAAACAGGCCGGTGTTGAAAAAATAGGGGCTGAGGCGTCCGGATTTGAGGGTGAACTCACCGAAACGGAGTACCTCCTTTTCGACAGCAAAGTTGAGAAAATTACGCTGATAATCTTGCATGGCAGTTGTCCACATCAATAGTTATTAGAATTTTGTAAGTAGAGAGCAACTTGTTCAAGTATTATCTCTAGCGAGATCATGTCCCAGACTGACGAGGCATGAAAACACTATATTCTCTCGCAAAGACGCAAAGACGCAAAGGGTTTTCTTGGCGTGCTTGGCCTACATGGATGTAAGTCAGGGGCGTAAGCAGGACGCGGAAGCTTTGCGTCTCTGCGAGAGCCATGATTAAAATTTGATTCATTTGTAAAAATGTTGGTTACACAAGGATTACTCGTGTGAACAGGAAAAAATCCTACCTGCTGATCGCCGCACTCCTTTTTTGCAGTCTGGTTGCTGCGTTTTTATTCAATCTTCCGGGGATGCTCCGCCATCAGCTTGAAGCTCGCCTCGCCGCGAGCGGTTTCGAGTTGCAGAGCATGGAAGTGGCATCTGTGAGCCTGAATGCTGCCAGCATCAGCGGGATGAAGCTGCGATCTGCTGAAAACGGCCTGTTGATCAAACTCCGTCAGATTCAGATCGGGTATCAGCCTGCAGAGCTGCTTTCCGGCTATATTGAGAGCCTGGAGATCGGCGTGATGGATATCCATTTGCCGGATTCCGGATCCCACTCTGTTATGCAGCAACTGCGTCAGCTGCAGACCCTATTGGATGAGGATTGGCGTGATCGGGCTCCTGTGCGGCAAGCCACGGTCGCTCAGCTCGCTGTTTTTGAGAGAGAGCAAGTCAACCCACTGCTGAGTGTGCAACTGCATTTCAGTAACAGGGATGATCTGTTGCAGGCGAAGATATTACTGTTCCTGCAACAGCAGCAGCATTATCTGCAGGTGCAGCATCGCGGCAGGGGCGAGTGGCTGCTCGAAGCGACCGACAAAGATCAGCAGCCGGTGTTGAGTGCAACACTGCAACTGGCAACGGATTCTCCGCTGACCATCAAACTGCACTCGGACATAAAAGAGTTGCGCGCCTGGGGCGCACTGTTTCAGATTCCTTTTCCGCCGCATCAGGCGCAGATGGATGTGACGCTCTCCCTGGCGCCGGACTTTGATAAACAGGAAGCCAGTTTCGTGCTCGACGGCAAGGCTGAGCGGATCAATGATGAGACGCTGCAGCTGCAGCGGGCAGAGTTGTCAGCACAGGGAGAGATTCAACTGCAGCAGGATCAGCGTAGCGTACTGGTGGATACGGTGAGCAGCATGACACTGTATGGATTGAAGCGAGGCGCCATTAGCAGTGACAAGGTGCAATTGAATTCAACTGCACATCTCACAATCAACGACAGCGGGCTGCAGGGAGTGTTTGATTCCGGATTGCAGATACATGCAAATAAGTTCAACTATCAGGATGTGCTGCTCCACGCTGTCGATATGAAGTCTACGCAGCAACAGCAATTTTCATGGGAGAGCAGTTCCGGATGGATCATGGGTGGAAGCAGGGTTGTCATTGATCATCAGGGAGTCGATACAGACTCACTGAAGACGGGTGCGGGGAGCCTCCATCTCAAACATGGCGAGTGGCGCTTTCCACTCACAACTATGACACCATTTGAAGTTAGCGGGCATCTGCAGCAGGCGGAGATCGGAGAGGCAATAATCGAGGGGATAGATCTGCAGTCGGCTGGCAAGGTCTTGTGGCGGGAAAGTTTGCCTGTTGCAGCGGTTCATGCTGATGTCGATTTGCGTATGCGGAGCATCATCCGTGGTGATGTTAGTTTCCAGGAGGCGTGCTTCACGACCAGAGGAGAAGTGGAGATCACTGATGGCGGTATCGATGGGCAGCTTGATGCGGGGCTGCAGCTGCAGTCCGATGCCATGCAGATCAAGAGTGTCAGTGTGCAGTCGTCGCAATTGAAAAGTGTTGATCCACAGCTTTTTTCTCTGCGCAGTGATAGTGACAACAGCGATACTCCCTGGTCTGTCGGTGAAAACCGCTTTGAAATCGAACATCAGGGAGCGACCTCGAGTGCAATGGAGCTTGCTGCCGGCTCTTTCGAGCTGAAGTCCGATAGCTGGAGTTATCCGTTGCGTCAGAGCCTGAGCGGAGAGATAAAAACGCCCGGGCTGATTGTCACATCGGATGAATCGCCACATGAATTTGGCGGCGCCAAGGGGTCATACGAGATCGACGGTAAGATGTTGACACTGCAGGCAAGCAGCAGCTACAAGGCAACTGCAACCCTTCTGAGCCTAAAGATGCAGCAGTCACTGCAGCAGGGATCAGGGTCGATCACCTTCAACAGCAAGCCGCAGAGCCTGGAAAAACTGAGCCGCTCGATGAAGCAGATCACAGCAGAGTGGCCTCGGGATCTCGTTGTGGCGACGGGTACGGCGACAATGCATGGTTCTGCAGCATGGGATAGGGGTTTGAAGCAGAGCCGTGTCGATATTAAAGTCAGTAATGCCGGCGGGCGCTATGTTGAGGCCTATTTCTCTGGATTGAACACTGATTTAAAGCTCGATCTCTATCCGGAATTTGAAGGCAGGGCGAAAAAAATCAGTGTCAAACTGATCGATATCGGTGTCCCAATCAATGATCTGACTGCATCGCTGCGGCTGGACTGGCCGTCAAGGGGGAAAAAACCGACGATGACTTTTTCCAATCTAAAAGCTTCTCTGCTCAAGGGAAGGGTGACGGGAAAGCGGGTGCGCATTGACCTGAATCGCCGCAGACATGATTTTACGCTGGCGCTGCATCACATCGATATTGCGGAGATTGTCCGCCTGCATGGATTCGAGGGGCTGAAAGCCACTGGCAAGGTGAGCGGCAACATTCCTGTGCGTCTCGGTCCGAAAGGAGTGAGCGTGCGCAAAGGACGCATCCGCGCTGACAAACCGGGAGGAACCATCAACTATGTTCCGGATGAGAGGGGCGAGGCGCTGAAATCCGCATCGGTAAAAAGTGAAATTCTGCTGAATTTGCTGCGCGATTTCCGCTATGATGTACTCGATGCAGAGACAGAATACAAAACCGATGGTCAGCTGCTGATGAAGATGCAGCTCAGAGGAAAAAGTCCGCAGCAGTATAAGGATCGCCCGGTGCATTTGAATTTGACGCTTGATCAGAATATTCTGTCACTGCTGAAGAGCCTGCGCTCAGTGAATGGAGTGAATGAACGCATTGACCGGAAAGTCCGACAATCCTATAAACACTGAGGCCATGATCAAGCATGAAATGCAGATACAAAATAATCTCTCTGATCCTGATCAGCGCAATGCTGGGCGGTTGTTCGCCGACAGTCAAGGTCGAAGCGCCTGATAAACCCATTACGATCAATCTGAACGTAAAAATTGAACATGAGATACGCGTCAAGGTCGACCGCGAGCTCGATGAACTGATAAGCCAGGAAAAAGGGCTGTTTTAAGAGGTATAGACTATGCATAAATCATCAATACTCGTCGCCATGCTGACTGCATGGTTGCTGCTTTTCAGCTCACCCCTTTTCGCATTGGATCTGCAATCTGCAAAACAGCAGGGACTGGTCCGAGAAACCCCAAGTGGCTATCTCAAGGCTGTCAAACCATCCTCTGAAGTGAAGGCGCTCGTCAGCTCAGTCAATGCAGGACGCAAACAGCATTACAGCAGGATCAGTAAAAAGACAGGCGCACCTCTGAAAACTGTGGAGCAGCAGGCGGGGGCAAAGCTTACTAAATAACCAATCACCTATTGAAATATTGTCCCAAAAGGTGAATAATAACCATACAGATCGCAGGTTGGTTTCCAGTTATGCAAGGGCGGTTAATCAGAGTACTCCCTCTTGAATCATGCCTTTGAAGAGATGGATTCCAGCCTGCTTCTTTTTGTGTACGACCCACTTCGTCCAAAAACAACTTCCCGATCCTGCTTGCCCTGTCGCCCCTCTTTTGCGGGCACTCAATAAATCTGGCAACTAACAATCTGGAAGTGGGATTCTAGTCCCGCATAAGTCAGGCGAGGCTAAAGCCTCACTTCCCGTTTGTCGAAGTTATTCATGGACAGACCCTTACTTCAGCTCCTCTTCCATGATCGGTTTCATTGCGTGCAGCATATTGGCAAACAGCTGAGGATTTGACTTCTCCTGCTGCGCCAGCAGTCGTTTCATCTTCTCCCTCTGCGTAGGCATCGAAAAGCATGCCGGGCAGGAGTCCGCAATAACAGGCAGCCCGGCATTTTCAGCAAAGGCCGCTGTCAGGGATTCGCGCGCATACACCAGCGGTCGAATGATGCGAATGTCGCCCTCTCTGTTGGTGTAGTGCGCCTTCATGGTTCTTAACTGCCCACCATGAAAGATGGACATCAGCAGGCTCTCCGCCAGATCATCCAGATGCTGCGCCAGCGCCAGCACGTTATAGCCTTCGCGCCGGCAGGTGCTGTACATGATGCCGCGTTTCATGCGAGAACAGTAGGAGCAGAACGAGTCTCCATCCATGTTCTCTCTGGCCTGTTGCATGATGGGTTGCTCCTCGTAGTGCCAATTCACGCCGAGAGAGTCGTAGTAGCCGGTCAATGCATGGGGGTCGAATCCCTCCACTTCCGGGTCAACGGTGATCACCCCCAGTTCAAATTTTACCGGGGCATAGCTTTGCAGATGTCCAAGCAGATGCAGCAGGGTGAGCGAGTCCTTGCCGCCGGAGACGCCAAGCAGAATACGGTCGCCATCGCGGATCATGCTGAAATCGGCAATCGCCCGCCCGATTTTTCTGAGCAGGGATTTCGGGGGTGTGATAAAAGAGGGTCTAACTAAATCCATGGGATGGGGGTTCGGGGGAAGGGTAAACAGAATGCCAATTGTAACTCATTGATTAGCTGGCCCCTTCCCCCGTAGAAAAACTTGCAAGAAGCTCTGATTGAAGCGCGCAGCGATTCATTCAGAGCTTCATAAAGTCTTGAGTCATTCTATGCTATGGTAACTATCACTTGAAAATGGTGCAATCATTCACTATTTCAGTAATGATGCATCTAAAAAAATCCCCGGGGAGCCTGCTATGGAAATCGTCGTCGTCGCATTTGTCGTTCTGATCATTATTATCGTCATGCTTGGCGCCAAACGGGTGCCCCAGGGAATGGAGTATACTGTTGAGAGGCTGGGGCGCTATACAAAAACGTTGAAGCCCGGCTTTCATGTCATCATGCCTGTGGTCGATGTCATCGGTTCAAAGATGAACGTCATGGAGCAGGTGATGGATGTCCCATCCCAGGATATCATCACCAAGGACAACGCCATGGTGACAGTCGACGGCGTGGTCTTTTTCCAGGTGCTGGATCCAGCCAAGGCCTCGTATCAGGTGAGCGACATGTATCGCGCCATCCGCCAGATCACCCTCACCAATATTCGTACGGTGATGGGTTCGATGAACCTCGATGACCTGCTCTCCCAGCGGGATACGATCAATACCCAGCTGCTGCACGTGGTCGATGACGCCGCTTCGACATGGGGCATCAAGGTAACGCGCATCGAGATCAAGGATATCAATCCCCCGCAGGACCTGGTTGACGCAATGGCGCGCCAGATGAAGGCGGAACGCGACAAGCGAGCCCTGATTCTCGAGGCCGAAGGTACACGTCAGGCGGATATCCTGGTGGCGGAGGGGCAGAAGCAGTCACAGATTCTTGATGCTGAAGGCCAGCGAGAAGCGGCATTCCGGGAAGCCGAGGCGCGTGAACGCCTGGCGCAGGCGGAAGCAAAAGCAACGCAGATGGTCTCTGATGCCATCAGCGCCGGGGACAGCCGCGCGATCAACTATTTTGTCGCGCAGAAATATACCGAGGCGCTCAAGCAGATTGGCACGGCGGAGAACCAGAAACTGGTGATGCTGCCGCTGGAAGCAAGCAGCCTGATTGGCTCGATCGCCGGCATCGGCGAAATCACCAAAGAAGTCTTTGCGGCGAAAAAGGAGGAGTGATGGAGGGTTTGTTTGACAGTCTTGAATATTGGCACTGGTGGATTCTCGGCCTGCTGCTGCTGATCCTCGAAGTCTTCTCCCCGGCCGTGTTTTTCATGTGGATGGGTATCGGGGCTGGCGTTACCGGTCTGATTCTGCTGCTCATTCCCGGCTTGAGCTGGGAAACCCAGTTTGTCATTTTCGCTATTTTGAGTGTTGCCAGCATTACTGCGGCGCGCCTGTGGCTGCGGCGTAACCCGATCAGGAGTGATCAGCCGCTGCTGGGCCTGCGTGGCGACGAGCTGGTTGGTAAGGTCTTCGTTGTTGAATCACCCATCGTGAACGGCAGCGGACGCGTGCGTGTCGGTGAGAGCAACTGGAAGGTGGAAGGGCCGGACTGCGAAGCGGGAGCAAGCGTCAGGGTGGTTGCCGCAGATGCCGCGATATTGAAAGTAGAGCCGGCGTAGGTCTATAGAAAATTTAACCACAGATGCACACAGATAAACACAGATATAAAGAGCAATATCTGTAGGATGTAATCTCGTTCCCACCGTCCTTGGTGGGAGTGTATACATTGTTATCGTTGAGTCAGGTCTGCATTTCCTCGCAGAAGCGAGGGAATGAGGAACAAATAAATCTGTGTGTATCTGTGTGCATCTGTGGTTCAACATATGGGGCGCACGTTGTGGAGAATGGGAATGTATAAAATTGTTATTGCGTTGTTGATGCTGTTGCTGGCGGCGCAGGCAAGTGCTGAAATCAAGTCGAAGGCGGTTCACTATCAGCATGATGATGAACAACTGACCGGCTATCTCTACTGGGACGATGCCATCGAGGGAAAGCGTCCCGGTGTGCTGGTGGTGCATGAGTGGTGGGGGTTGAACGACTACGCCAAAAAACGCGCAAAAATGCTGGCTGAACTGGGCTATGTTGCATTTGCCGCCGATATGTATGGCGATGGCAAGGTGACTGATAAGCCTGCACAGGCTCAGGAGTGGATGCAGGAGGTCACCACGGATGTTGAAGGCTGGCGCGAGCGTGCATCACAGGGGGTGATGCAGCTGAAGAAAAGCGGCCTGGTCGATGGGAATCGAGTGGCTGCAGTTGGCTACTGCTTTGGCGGCGCCACGGTATTTCAGCTCGCCTATGCTGGTAGTGATGTACTGGGCGTGGTGAGTTTTCACGGGGCATTGCCGGCGGCGCCTGCAGAAGCAAAAGGCAAAATCAAGCCGCGGATTCTGGCATTTCATGGAGCGGCCGATAATTTTGTAGCGCCTGAAGTGGTGCAAAATTTTCAGCTGAAGCTGCAGGAGTCACAGGCAGACTGGGAGTTTGTCATCTTTGGCGGGGATGTGCGCCACGGTTTTACCAATCCGGATGCGGCCGCCTTTGGTATTGAAAACCTGAAATATGATGCGCAGTCTGATTTCGATTCCTGGGAGAGGATGAAACTTTTCTTTTCGGATCTTTTTGCTGAATGAGGGGTTGTCACGAAATAACATTCCGATATCGTGCAGGAGTGTCGTTCGTATTCAAGGTACAGCAAGGGGCGCATAGCAGGGTTATGTGACTTTTGCTGTAAAGCTTCCGCTCCTGCTCACGCCCCTGACCTACGTTGTACAAGGTTGTACGAGTGTCACGAGATGGCAGGAAGGGAAGCCTGGAGTGACCATCCATGTAAGCCACGCAGTTGGCGGACGACAGGACAAACAGGGTCGGGAAGTTATTTTTTTTCACAGCCCCTGAAAAGAATAGTGACAAAAAACTTGCAATCAGGGAGTGATTGCGATCAAATAGTGAAATCTTATAACCGAATGGCCTCTCAGGCTTCTGTTCCGTCAATCCATTATTGATGGAGAATAAGCCACGGCAATGCGGGAACCTCCCTTCGGACAATCTGGCCAAAATGGCTTTTCTGCAACAGGTTCATTATTCCCCGGACTGGTCCCCATTAGCTGGATGCCGCACGCATTGTTATATCTATCCAATCAGGATTAGTGAGCACAACATCCTGTATGGCTTTCCCCAAAACAAGTGGAGAACTCTTTGTGAGTGAGCATATTACTGAAGTCACTGATGACTCGTTTGAACAGGAAGTATTAAATGCAGGGGAGCCTGTGCTGGTTGATTATTGGGCGGAGTGGTGTGGTCCCTGCAAAACGATTGCTCCGGCGCTTGAGGCGATCGCCAGCGAGTATGCGGGGAAAATGAAAGTCGTAAAATTAAATATCGATGATAATCCGGGGACTCCTCCCCAGTTCGGCATCCGCGGCATCCCCACGTTGATGTTATTCAAGGGTGGTGAGGTTGAAGCGACGAAAGTCGGCGCATTGTCAAAATCACAATTAACAGCATTTATTGACAGCAGTATTTGAAGTGCAAACCTCCGCAGCCAGTTCCGGCCAATAACTGAGCCTGTTATTGCATGCTGCTTCAATCTACCCATCGCAGCTAACTCTTCAAGTAATATTCATTTCAATAAATAAATCATTCATTCATCACTCAGTGCTCTTTCGTATGCACTGATATTGCATAACCTCTCATCATGACAGACCGATTATGAATCTGACTGAACTCAAGCAAATGCCAATTCCTGAACTGGTGGAAATGGCCCGCACCATGAAAATTCCCGACACCGGACGTTCGCGTAAACAGGATGTGATTTTTTCCATTCTGAAGAAACATGCAAAAAAAGGTGAAGATATCCATGGGGATGGCGTACTGGAAATTCTGCAGGACGGTTTTGGCTTTTTGCGCTCCGCCGACTGCTCCTATCTTGCAGGTCCTGATGACATCTATGTCTCTCCCAGTCAGATTCGCCGTTTCAGCCTGCGAACAGGTGATACCATCGCAGGCAAGATTCGCCCGCCGAAGGATGGCGAGCGCTATTTTGCTCTGCTGAAAGTTGATGCTATCAATTTTGACAAGCCTGAAAATGCAAAGCACAAGATACTGTTTGAGAATTTTACGCCGCTATTTCCCAATGAGCAGTTAAGGCTTGAGCAGGGCAATGGCAGTACCGAGGACATCACGTCGCGCATCATCGACCTGGTAGCGCCAATTGGCAAGGGGCAGCGTGGTTTGATTGTTTCACCGCCAAAGGCAGGTAAAACCATGATGCTGCAAAATATTGCGCAAAGCATCGCAAGCAACCATCCTGAGTGCTACCTGATTGTTTTGTTGATTGACGAGCGCCCTGAAGAGGTCACGGAGATGGCGCGTTCAGTGCGTGGCGAGGTGGTCTCTTCTACGTTTGATGAGCCGGCGACGCGGCATGTACAGGTTGCCGAGATGGTTATCGAAAAAGCCAAGCGCCTGGTCGAGCATAAAAAAGATGTGGTGATCCTGCTTGACTCCATCACTCGTCTGGCGCGCGCCTACAATACGGTCATTCCCTCGTCCGGCAAGGTATTGACCGGTGGCGTGGATGCAAACGCGCTGCATCGTCCCAAGCGTTTTTTTGGCGCCGCGCGTAATGTTGAAGAGGGCGGCTCGCTGACGATTCTTGCGACCACACTGGTGGATACCGGTTCGCGCATGGATGACGTGATCTATGAAGAGTTCAAGGGCACCGGCAACAGCGAGATTCATCTGGATCGACGTATCGCTGAAAAGCGTATTTTTCCGGCAATCCATATCAATCGATCAGGAACGCGCCGTGAAGATCTGCTCATGAAGCAGGATGAGTTGCAGAAAATGTGGATTCTGCGCAAGATACTGCATCCGATGGATGAACTGGCTGCGATGGAATTCCTTTTCGACAGGCTCAAGACGACCAAGACCAATGCGGAATTTTTTGCTTCCATGAAAAAGTAGGCGTGAGCTCCCGGCCTCTTCCCAGTGTGATGTTGCTTGCTGCCGGTCGTGGTGAGCGCATGCGTCCGCTGACAGATAGAGTGCCAAAGCCACTGCTGCCTGTTGCTGGCAAGCCACTGATCGTACACCATCTGGAAGAGCTTGCGGCCGCTGGTTTTCATCAAGTTGTGATCAACCATGCGTGGCTGGGTGTGCAGATTGAAGAGGCGCTGGGAGACGGCTCCCGCTGGAATCTTGAGATCCGCTATTCAGCTGAAAGCGAAGCGCTGGAGACAGGGGGTGGTATTTTCAAGGCGCTGCCGTTGCTGAGTGACCCCTTTATAGCGATCAACGGGGATATTTTTGTCGAAGCCGATTTTGCCTCTTTGTCGCTTGATAAGAGTGATCTTGCGCATCTGTTGCTGGTGGATAACCCGTCGCATAATCCTGATGGCGACTTTCACCTTGCTGATGGGCGCGTTGCTGAAACAGGAGGAGATAAACTGACCTTTAGTGGAATCGCTCTCTATCGCAAGGCGCTGTTTGCTGATTGTCAGCCTGGAAAATTTCCACTGGCGCCTCTGTTGAGAGAGGCGATGCAGCAGCATCACGTCAGTGGTCAGTTGCTCAAGGGTGAGTGGATTGACGTTGGAACGCCGCAGCGGCTTCAGCAGCTTGAGAAGTTGTTGATGGCAGGGAGGGGGATGAAATGACGGAAATTGGTATTTTTTCTTGAAAAAGTTATTAAATTGTGTAACATAGCTTGAAAAGCTCATGGAATTGTTTAAGATATTGTATATCTCATGAGTTATGACCGGTATATTTTCGTGATTGTGACAAGGTGGAGGTTAATTACTCCTGTCGATGGTGGTAAATTATTTGTTGCATCTGCTCTGCAAGTCCCGGCTTTGTCTGTGATTTGCCAGGGCTGAAGGATTGCCGGGTCTGTGGATCTGATTATCTGTGTGTGTTGTTAGAGGTATTGCGTGGGACTATTTTCCAGATCACAAAAAAAACTGTTGGGCATCGATGTCAGCTCCACTGCGGTCAAGCTGGTAGAGATCAGCCGCGCCAGTGTGCGCGGTCAATGGCAATACAAGGTGGAAGCTTTTGCAGTGTCAGCGATTCCCGAGGGGGTTGTTGAGTCGAAACGCATCAATGACCCCGAGGTCGTTGGCGACGCTATCCGCGATGTGGTTACACGCAGCGGCACTTCAGCAAAGCGGGCCGCAGCCGCAGTATCCGGATCCGCTATCATTACACGGGTGATTCAATTGCCGGCAGGTCTGAGTGACTCCGAGATGGAGGCTATGGTTGCATTGGAGGCAGATCAGCATATTCCCCAGCATATTGACGAAGTCCGCTATGATTTTGATGTGCTTGGCGTCAATGCCGTCAATGCTGATTCAGTGGATGTGCTGCTTGCAGCGTCACGTGGTGATGTTGTCGATGATCTGATGAATGTACTCGAGGTGGGCGGCCTGATTCCTGAGGTCGTCGATGCAGAACCTTATGCTGTCGAGCATTGCTACCAGTTGTTGATGCATGATGATAACTCTGCGAGCATGGATTCCAACACTGTCATTGCCGATATTAGCGCCAGAACGATGGATGTGCATGTGTTTCGCCAGGGTGATATGGTCCACACCAGGGAGCATGCTATTGGTGGCAACCAATTGACATCAGATATCCAGAAAACCTATGGTCTCGGTTACGATGAGGCCGAGAAACAGAAGTTACATGGCGAAGCTCCGGACGGTTATGATGAGATGGTGGTGCAGCCATTTGTCAAAAGTCTGGCTCAGGAATTGCGTGGGGCATTACGGATTTATCAGGCAAAGGAAGAGGGGGCCGCCATCGGACAGATTTTTCTTGTGGGCGGTTGCGCTAACGTGCCGGGGATCGCTGCTCTGGTTGAGCAAGAGCTTAAGTTGCCTGTCAAGGTTTGGGATCCTTTTGCAAAGATGCGATTTTCCAAAAAGGTGGACATCGATCGTCTCAGGGCGCAGGCGCCGGCATTGGCTGTGGCCTGCGGTCTGGCATTGTGGGGATATCTATAGTGCTCCATCAACACTATAACTTCGGGTTCAGTGAGCTTGTCAGCGTTCATGGTAAGGCGCGTCTCGCTGGCCATGGCCGACCCCCTTGTCAAGAGGCGCAACGCAGTCCATGGGCGCTGACAAGCTCACTCGGAGGGCGCTCCTGTGGTGTCCCGCAGCAGCGTTACAGCACTTGGCAAGGAGGGGCGGCCATTGCCTGCGTGCCGTGCCTTGCTGCGAAACACCACAGAAGCGCTGAATCCAAAATTATAATGCTGATGGGGCACTGACATGGCAAAAATCAATCTTGTTCCATGGCGGGAAGAGCGCAACAAACGGCGCCAGAAAGAGATGTTGAGCATGCTGGCCATGACAGCTGCAGTCACACTGGTGCTGGGGATAGTGTGGCATATGTTCCATCAGTATCGCATTGACATGCAGATGGAGCGCAATCAGTTTTTACGCGCCGAAATTGCCATCGTTGATCAGAAGATCAAGGAGATCAAAAGGCTGGATGAGCTGCGCGAGAAGTTAGAGGTGCGCATGGATTTGATTCGTTCGCTACAGACAAGCAGACCGGAATCCGTGCATTTGATGGACGAGAATGCCTTTATTATGCCTGACGGAGTCAGGGATGTGTCGCTGGTTCAGACTGGCTCGAAAATTGAGTTGAAAGGGCTGGCGCAATCGAACGCCCAGATCTCAGGATTAATGCACAATGTCGAAAAGTCAGCGTGGCTGCAAAAACCAGCCTTGCAGTTGATCAATAGAGAGAAAAAAGGCAAGCAGGGGTTGAGCCAATTTACACTGGTTTATCAGCAAACACGTCCAAAGAAAGAGCAGAGTGATGAGTCTGTCGCAACTGAATAATCTCGATATTACGAATTTTGGAAACTGGCCGACTGCCGCCAAGGCGGCGTTGATGTTGTTGCTGGCGTCACTGATTGGCGGAGCAATATTTTATTATGATACCAGGGACCAGTTTGCTGTGTTGGAGCGTTACGAGAAAGAAGAGGGCGCCCTGAAGAGTGAATTCCTGGTCAAGCAGGATAAAGTGCTGAACCTCGAGATCTACAAACAGCAGCTTGAAGAGATGAAGCTCGATTTTGCGGATATGTTGGGGCAGTTGCCTGATAAAAGTGAGATTGCAGACCTGCTTGTCGATGTTTCGCAAACCGGACTGGCTGCCGGGCTTGAGTTTGAGCTGTTTCAGCCATTGAGTGAGCTGGCAAAAGATTTCTATGTGGAGCTTCCGATCAAGATCAAGGTCATTGGCGGCTACCATGAGTTTGGTGACTTTGTCAGCGGCCTGGCGGCCCTGCCTAGAATTATTACGATGCATGACATCAAGATCAGTAAAGTCAGTAAAACAGGAAAAAAAGCTGATCTGCGAATGGAGGCAACGGCAAAAACCTATCGTTATATCGGTGATGGTGGAGGGCAGTGATGAGGTTTCTCTACATAGTTTTGCTGACGCTTATGTTGTCCGGATGCTTTGTTCAGGGGACGGATGATTTACGCGCATTTGTTGCTGAGGCCAAAGCGAAAAAGGGCGCGCCGGTTGCGCCGATCGCCAAGCTGCCGCAGGTAGAAGTCTATGCGTATACCGCTGCAGAACAGGGGGTGAGAAGCCCTTTTTTGCCAGTGCCTGTCCCGGATCCGCAATCTGATTCCGGAAACGGACTTCGTCCTGATCCTTCACGCCCGAGGGAAGAGTTGGAGCAATATGCGCTGGATTCGTTGCGCATGGTTGGCATCCTGGCGCAAAATGGCGTCACTTATGGCCTGGTGCAATCCAGTAAAGACCATATGGTTTTTCGCGTCCGCCAGGGGAATTACATGGGAATGAATGATGGGCGCATCAGCGGCATTTTTCAGGATCGAATCGAGTTGATCGAAATAATTCATGGCAGCCGGGGCGATTATGTTGAGCGCCAGGCTTCAATTGCACTGGGGCAGAAATAGCTGTCTTAGGAGTTGTCTAATAATAACTTGCTGATGTCGCGCATCAATGTTGTTCGTAGTCAATGCGTAGCGAGGGGCGCATAGCAGGGTTATGTAACTCTTGCTGGCGCGCAGAAGCAGAAGAGGGACAACAGGGCAAGCAGAATCGAGAAGTTATTGTTGGACAGGCACTTAGTGAGGTAATGAGAAAATGCTTATTCAGAGTGATATTGCAGTGATACGGCAACAAAAGCGGTGGGTGCGGGGTCGGCAACTCATGCTGACAATCTTGCTGACAGCAGTCATGCTGCCGGCGCTGGCTGCTCAATCGCTAACCTCTATCTCTCATCGCGTCACGCAGGAGGGGGTTGTTCTTATTGAGATCAAGGCCAGTGAGCCGTTCAAAACGTTGCCGGCCAGTTTCTCTACCTATTCGCCATCAAGGATTATCGTGGATATTGCGGGAAGTAGCAGCCTCGATAGCAAGGCGTATGCGGTCAATCAAAATGGTGTAGGAGACCTGAGAATTGTTGAATCTGCAGATCGAACCCGTGTTGTGGCTCAACTGGAGAAGAAACTGCCTTATGAGATCAGCATTGACGACAAATCCCTGATTGTAGAGATTGGCAAGCCGCAGTCGGCGGCTGCGGCCGCGCAAACTGCAGAGACGTCCGCAGAGAGTGCGGCAGAGTCCTCAACAGATGTGCAAAGTGGCGCGAACGGCCGGCTTTCACTCAATTTCCAGAATATTGAAATCCGCTCCGTGCTACAGCTGCTGGCGGATTTTACCGGCCTTAACATGGTCGTCAGCGATACCGTGGGAGGCAATATCACACTTCGCCTGAAGGATGTCCGCTGGCAGGAGGCGCTGGATATCATCCTGCAGACCAAAGGGCTGACCATGCGTCAGAAGGGCAACATCATGATGGTCGCGCCAACGGTTGAGGTCACTGCGCGTGAAAGACTGGAGGCAGAGTCAAAGATCAGCCTGGAACAACTGGCTCCGCTGAAGACGAAAATCATCAAGGTGAAGTATGGGACGGCGCGGGAGTTGGCTGATCTGATGAAAACAGAGGCTAACCTGTTTCTCTCGGAGCGTGGCAGTATCGGCGTCGATAAGCGCACCAATTCACTGTTGGTCCATGATATTCCCTCCAGCATCAGAAAAATTGCAGGCCTGATTTCCCAGCTGGATCGCCCTGTGCGCCAAGTGATGATTGATAGTCGCGTGGTGATTGCTACTGACAACTTTGCCAGGGATATCGGCATCAGATTCGGTGGCGCAGGTATTCAGCAAAACGGCGACACCGTATTCGGCGCCAACGGAACCAAGAGTGCATTGTGGCAAAATGATCCAACTCTCGGATTGGCTCCAGATACGCTGGCGGTTAATCTACCCTCTGTTCTGGGCGGGCCTGCAGGCGGGGCGATAAACTTTTTTGTCGGCAGCCTGGGTTCCTGGCTGATGCAGTTGGAGATCTCCGCGATGGAGCAGGAGGGCACGGCAGAGGTGGTTGCGAGCCCCAGGGTGGTGACCACGGATCAGCACCCGGCGCTTATCGAGCAGGGCACCGAGATTCCCTATTCAACCTCGTCCCAGAATGGCACCAATACCGAGTTCAAGAAGGCGGTGCTGAAGCTGGAAGTTACGCCGCATATTACGCCTGATGACAATATCATCATGGATCTGGTGATTCTCAAAGACAGGCCGATTCTGGAAGTTATAGGCGGTGAGCCTCCGATCGAGACCAAGAGGGTCGAGTCAACGGTGCTGGTGAAGAATGGCGAGACCATCGTGCTTGGCGGGATTTTTGAAGAGGAGAAAAGCAGTGGCTCGGACAGTATTCCATACCTCGGCAAGATTCCGGGCCTGGGCCGCCTGTTTCGCAGAGATAGATCTGACAGTCTCAAGCGGGAACTGCTGGTCTTCGTGACACCGAAAATCCTGCGCCGCACCGAACGTAGAAAGTATTGACCGGCTGCGTGTTGTTGGCGTAAGTTTTCACAGCGCATATCAGCGCCCCTTGGAATAGCTGTTTCCTCAGGGGCGTGAACCTCTCGTGTCCACTGTGCCACCTCAATATCATCGCATGGAGACAGGGGCGGCTGCTTTTCGGGCTGTATAAAACAGCGGCGTATTCACAGCGGCGCTCAAGGGCTGCCCCGGCCTGCACACTATCAAACAATGCCAGGGTTTTTGAAAAGTTGTCATTCTGATAGACTGCTCCTATGAAAATACCAACAAAAATATTTCTTATCGGTCCCATGGGGACTGGTAAAAGCACCATTGGCAAGCAGCTTGCAGCTACATTGAAGCTTGATTTCATTGATAGTGACGCAGAGATTCAACGCCGCACGGGTGTAGATATTCCGACGATCTTCGAGTTTGAAGGAGAGGAGGGGTTTCGCAAGCGCGAGGCGGCAGTGATCGAGGAGCTGTCACAGAAGGATCACCTCGTGCTGGCGACAGGCGGGGGCGCCGTCATGGAAGCCGAGAACCGCCGCAATCTTGCTGCACGGGGGTTTGTCATCTATCTGCAGTGCTCAACACAGCAGCAATTTGAACGCACGTCGAAAGATAAAAACCGGCCGTTGCTTGATGCAGATGATCCCATGGCTGCACTGGAGCAATTGATGTTGGTTCGAGCACCTCTCTACAATGAGACTTCCGATCTGGTTGTCTCGACGGAACAGCGCGGCGCCTCCGGGGTCATGCGTGAGATCATCAGCAAGATAGAGTCCTTGTAGTGTCGCCAGCAACAGCCGGGAGACTGCTGGTCGACCTGGGTGCGCGTAGTTACCCGATTATCATCGGTCCCGGAATTATCTCCTCAGCAGAGAGTTATACGCATTCGATCCGTTCACGCCAGGTGATGGTGGTTACCAATGAGACGGTTGCTCCTCTCTATCTCGAAAAAGTGATGCAGGCTCTACGCGGTTTTCACGTCGAGCAGGTGATCCTGCCGGATGGTGAGCAGTATAAAACCCTGGAAGTTCTTAACACTATCTACGACGCTCTATTGTCATCGCGTTTTGACCGCAGTTGCACCTTGCTGGCGCTTGGCGGTGGTGTCGTTGGCGATATGACGGGTTTTGCTGCTGCGAGCTATCAACGCGGTGTCGATTTTGTGCAGGTTCCCACCACACTGCTCTCCCAGGTTGATTCGTCGGTTGGAGGGAAGACCGGAGTCAATCACCCGCTCGGTAAAAATATGATCGGCGCCTTTCACCAGCCGCGTTGCGTGGTTGCTGATACCGATACACTCAATACCCTGCCTGAGCGCGAACTCTCGGCCGGCCTTGCCGAGGTCATTAAATATGGTGTTATCAATGACCTCCCTTTTTTCGAATGGCTGGAGGCAAACATGGAGCGCCTGCTGGAGCGGGATAGCGAAGCCCTGGTTTATGCGATCGAGCGCTCCTGCCATGACAAGGCGGTGATTGTTGCTGCTGATGAGAAAGAGGCCGGGCAACGTGCGTTGTTGAATCTGGGGCATACTTTTGGCCATGCTATCGAGTCCGGGATGGGCTATGGCGTGTGGCTGCATGGTGAGGCCGTTGCCGCCGGCATTGCCATGGCAGCCGACATGTCGTTTCGCTTGGGGTGGCTGGATGCTCAGCAGCAGAAACGTATCCGTTCTCTGCTGCAAAAAGCACATTTGCCGGTAGCTCCTCCGTCACAAATCAGTGGCAAGCTATTTCTCGAGCTGATGTCCGTCGATAAAAAAGTGCTGAATGGTGAACTGCGTCTGGTATTATTGCGCGGCATTGGTAAAGCGGAAGTTACAGCTGATTACGCTGTAACTGCGCTGCAGCAGACAGTTTCTGCGTAGATCTTCGTGGCGCTGCAATGTCGCGCTTCATCCTCTGTGAATGACAAGAGATCTCTTCCGGGAAAATAGCATGGCAATAATCCTTGCTGTCGCCAATCAAAAGGGCGGTGTGGGCAAGACCACAACATCAGTCAACCTTGCGACGGCTCTTTTTGATGAGAAGCAGCGGGTGCTGCTTGTCGATATGGACCCACAGGGCAATGCGACCACTGGCGTTGGTGTAGACAAGAATGGCCTGGAACTCTCCTGTTATGACTTGCTGTTGAGCCAGACGCCGCTGAGCGATGTGATTGTTCATACCGAGGTTGCCGGCATTGATGTTGTGCCGGCAAACGGTGACCTGACGGCTGCTGAAGTCGGCCTGATGGAGGATTCATTACGCGAAAAACGGCTTGATTTCGCCCTGGATGAAGCGCGTACTCACTATGACTACATCCTCATTGATTGTCCACCATCGCTGAATATGCTGACCCTGAATGCGCTGGTTGCCGCCGATCGGGTGCTGGTGCCGTTGCAAACGGAGTATTATGCGCTGGAGGGACTATCATCCCTGCTGCAGACAATTGAGCAGATCCGGGGTAGCCGCAACCCACGGCTCGAGGTTGATGGATTGCTGCGAACCATGCATGATACGCGCAACCGGCTTGGCTCCGATGTCTCTGCGCAGCTCCTCGAGCACTTTGGCGATAAGGTGTATCGCACGGTGATACCACGCAATGTGCGTCTCGCAGAGGCGCCAAGCCATGGAATGCCGGTGATCCGTTATGACCGCTCCTCTCGGGGCGCCGCTGCCTATTCGGTGCTTGCCGGCGAAATCCTGAGGCGACATGGAAAAATTGACTAAATGGGTTTGATCGCATGAGTACTGCAAAACGACGTGGCCTGGGGCGTGGCCTGGATGCTCTTCTTGGTACAGGGACGCCATCCGCAATAGCAGATGCTGCCGAAACGGAGGCCGGAGTGGCCTCCAAAGTGGGAAATACTGCTGAATCTGCTGCAGTTTCTCCGGCTGCTCAAAATCAACTTGGCGTTGATTTGATCAGGCGCGGACGTTATCAGCCGCGCCGGAATTTTGATGAAGAGAAACTCCGTGAGTTGGCTGATTCGATAGCTGTTCAGGGGGTCATACAACCTATCGTGGTGCGTCCTGTCGAAGAGCACTACGAGATCGTTGCCGGTGAGCGTCGCTGGCGTGCAGCCCAGCTGGCCGGTCTGGATGAGATGCCGGTAGTGATCCGTGAGGTGGATGACCAGGCAGCCATGGCGCTGGGGCTGATTGAAAATATTCAGCGCGATGATTTGAATCCACTCGAAGAGGCTGGCGCGCTGCAGCGGCTGCTCGACGAGTTTGCACTGACCCATCAGCAAGTCGCGCAAGCTGTGGGAAAGTCCCGTACCACGGTGACTAATTTACTGCGCCTGATCGAGCTGGAGGCGGATGTCAAGGAGATGCTGGAACAGGGTAAGCTGGAGATGGGGCATGCGCGCGCCATTCTGGGATTGAAAGGTGCGCAGCAGACTGAAGCAGCAGCCAAAGTGGTGCGTTCGGGACTCTCGGTGCGCGAAACAGAGAAGCTGGTGCGGCGTCTGCAGGGGCTTGATGCAAGGCCTGCGCCTGCAGCAGAGAAGATCGTAGATCCGAATATTCGCTCGCTGGAACAGCAGCTGTGTGAAAAGCTCGGAGCTATGGTCAAACTGCAATCAGGAGCAAAAGGAAAAGGCAAGCTGGTCATCAACTACAATTCGCTGGAGGAGCTGGACGGGATCCTGGAGCATATCAATTAGGAAGGCTGTATTCATACGCACTGCATTGACATCCCTCAAGAGATAAGCATTTTGTTGAGCGTTTAGTTGACCTCATTATAGTGCTCCCTTATACTCTTGCTGTTTTCAGTCTGTAACACAGCTTCCAGGTGCATAGTTTTTCCCCGAACACTGTTTGGCGGCTTTTTTTGATGCAGCTGGGGTTAACGTCGCTGCTGGCTATAGCGATGTTGTTGCCAGGTCAGGAATATGCGATCTCCACGCTCGCCGGAGGGGTTACCGCAACTGCTGCAAATGGCGCAGCGGCACTGCTGGTATTCAGGCGCTACAAGGCATCTGAGGCGGCGGCTTTGATGGGCCGTTTTTATGCTGCAGAGCTTGTGCGACTAACATTGACGATAGTTTTTTTTCTGGTGGTGATCCTGTGGTTGAAACCACTCAGTATCGTCGCCATGCTGGGCTCCTATCTGTTGATTCATCTCTCCACAGGCAGCCTGATGTCGATAGCGAATAAATAACAGGCTCCTAGGGAAGCCCTGATGCATCGATGGAATGGGGGTTCGGGGGAAGGGCAAAGAAAATGCTCATAACACCCATAATTTAAGCTTCCCCCGTAGAAAAACTTGCGGGAATGCTCTGATTGAGGCGCGCAGCGTTTCTATCAGAGCATCCCTAAAGAGATAACAAGAGAAAGAGATGTCAGCAGAGACGATCACTTCAAGCGAATATATCAGGCATCACCTGACCAACCTGACCTTCGGCCGCCACGCTGACGGAGACTGGGGATTGGCGCATTCCGCCGAAGAGATCAAGGAGATGGGTTTCTGGGCGATTCATGTCGATACTATGTTCTGGTCTCTGCTTCTCGGAACCCTGTTTGTGGTTCTCTTCTCCCGCGCCGCAAAAAATGCAACTGCAGGCGTCCCCTCCGGAATGCAAAACTTCGTAGAGTGGATTGTCGATTTTATCAATGAGAGTGTGCGTGGCTCTTTCTCGGGTAAAAATGATCTGGTGGCGCCGCTTGCGCTGACCATATTCGTGTGGATCTTTCTCATGAACCTGATGGATCTGGTTCCGGTTGATGTCATCCCCGAGTTGGCTAAGATGCTGGGCATTCACTATATGAAGGTGGTATCGACGACTGATCCGAATGCCACTTTCGGCATGGCGATTGGCATCTTCATACTGACTCTCTACTACTCGCTCAAAATCAAGGGCATCGGCGGTTTTATGGGCGAGCTGACACTGCAGCCTTTTGAGTCGAGAAATCCCTTGCTGAAGCTGTTGTTCATCCCGATCAATTTCCTGCTCGAATTCGTTTCGTTGATCGCCAAGCCGATCTCGCTGTCACTGCGGCTGTTTGGCAACATGTACGCTGGCGAGATGATCTTTATACTGATTGCAATCATGTACAGCACCGGTATCGGCATGGGACTGTTTGCCGGCGGGTTGCAGTTTGTGTGGGCGGTTTTTCATATCCTGATTATTACTCTGCAGGCGTTTATTTTTATGACCCTGACTATTGTCTATATGGATATGGCGCACAACGAACACTGATGGATCGCCGTTACAGCGTGTACGACTGTTTTTTTTGAATGTGTTATTTTTTACTTCCTGACTGGAGATAAATATGGAATCTGGACTACTTTATATTGCAGGCGCTTTGATGATGGGGCTGGGTGCTCTTGGCGCTGCCGTTGGTATCGGTATCCTTGGCGCGCGTTTTCTTGAGGGCGCTGCCCGTCAGCCTGAGTTGATCCCGATGCTGCGCACCCAGTTCTTTATCGTGATGGGGCTTGTTGATGCCGTGCCGATGATCGCTGTTGGTCTGGCAATGTATGTTCTGTTTGCTGTCGCATAATAGAATTTTCCCTGAGACGTCATCTTAATCCCAGGAATAACGGGGAAACAGTATGAATATCAATCTGACGCTGATCGGACAGTTGCTGGCTTTTATTGTCTTCGTGTGGTTTACGAAGAAGTATGTGTGGACACCGATCATCGCAGCTCTGGAAGAGCGGAAGGAAAAAATCGCCGACGGTCTGGCTGCTGGAGAACGCGGCCTTCACGACCAGGAACTGGCAACAAAACGCGCCGTTAAGAAGATTCGCAAAGGAAAAAAACAGGCGGCGGAGATTATCAATCTGGCGCAGAAACGTGCAGCGGAAATTATTGATGAAGCCAAGGAGAATGCACGTGCAGAGAGCGAGCACATTTTGACGACGGCAAGATCCGAGATTGAGCAGGAGAGCAATCGGGCGCGGGAAGTATTGCGTGGGCAGGTTGCAGAGCTTGCGGTTGCCGGCGCCGAGAAAATCCTTCGCCGTGAGGTCAACGCTGATGCGCACCGTGAAATCATCGATACTCTTGCAAAGCAGTTGTAGGTTCAATCATGGCCCAGGAAGCAACAACCATCGCACGACCCTATGCTGAAGCAGTGTTTGCCCTCGCCAACGAGAGCAGCACGCTGGATCAGTGGTCAGAGATGCTCGAGTTTATCGCATCGTTGATGCAGGACAGCACCATACAGCGATTGGTCAATGAGCCCGGTCAAGTTAAATCACAAATATCTGAACTGATTATCGACATTGGCGGCGGCAAACTGACGCAAGAGGAGCAGAATCTGGTGCGCCTGCTGGCGGAGAACGGACGCCTGGATATCGTCTCTGAGATTGCGCAACGCTATGAGTCCATGAAAGACGAGGAGAGGGGCGTGCTCGATGTAGATGTCACGACTGCATTCCCGCTTGATGAGGCGCAGCAGCAGTCGATTGCAACAGTATTAAAGAACAAGCTTGGACGTGATATCAGGATCACAAGCAGTGAGGATCCGGCATTGATCGGCGGCGTATTGATCCACGCAGGGGACCTGGTCATTGACAGTTCCGTGCAGGGTCAGTTGAACAAGCTTGCAAACGAATTGGAACATTAAGCGAGAAGCCACATGCAACTCAACCCATCAGAAATCAGTGAACTCATTAAACAGCGTATCGAGAATTTTGATACCTCTGTCGAAGCCCGTAACGAAGGCACCATTGTTGGTGTTTCCGACGGTATTGTCCGAATTCACGGGCTTGCCGATGTTATGTCTTATGAAATGCTGGAATTTCCCGGCAATACCTATGGGCTGGCGCTGAACCTTGAGCGCGACTCTGTTGGCGCCGTAGCTCTGGGCGAATACAAGCATCTCAGCGAGGGAGACTCTGTCAAATGCACAGGACGCGTGCTTGAAATTCCGGTGGGCGACGCGATGCTGGGCCGCGTCATCGACACTCTGGGTAATCCTGTTGACGGCAAAGGCGATATCAGCACCAGCGAAACGTCGTCACTGGAAAAAGTAGCGCCAGGCGTCATCGAACGTAAATCGGTTGACCAGCCGGTGCAGACGGGTATCAAGGCGATCGACGCGATGGTGCCGGTCGGACGTGGTCAGCGTGAGTTGATCATCGGTGACCGTCAGACAGGAAAAACCGCGCTTGCGGTCGATGCGATCATCAACCAGAAGGATACCGGTGTTAAGTGTATCTACGTGGCGGTTGGTCAGAAAGCCTCCTCTATTGCCCAGGTGATGCGTAAGCTGGATGAGCATGGCGCCCTGGAAAACACGATTATTGTCGCCGCATCAGCAGGTGACTCGCCGGCGATGCAGTTTCTGGCGCCCTATGCCGGTTGTTCGCTTGGAGAGTATTTTCGTGATCGTGGTGAAGATGCACTGATCATCTATGACGACCTGACCAAGCAGGCGTGGGCTTACCGCCAGGTCTCCCTGTTGCTGCGCCGCCCACCGGGACGTGAAGCCTATCCGGGCGACGTCTTCTATCTGCACTCGCGTCTTCTTGAACGTGCTGCGCGGGTCAATGAGGCCTTCGTGGAGAAACATACGAATGGCAAAGTGACCGGCAGGACAGGCTCCTTGACGGCATTGCCGATCATTGAAACCCAGGCGGGAGATGTCTCGGCATTTGTACCGACCAACGTTATCTCCATCACGGATGGTCAGATCTTCCTCGAGACGGATCTGTTTAATGCCGGTATTCGACCAGCTATCAATGCCGGCCTGTCGGTATCCCGGGTTGGCGGCGCCGCGCAGACAAAAATTATCAAGAAGCTTGGCGGTGGAATTCGTCTGGCGCTGGCACAGTATCGCGAGTTGGCTGCTTTCTCGCAGTTTGCATCTGATCTCGATGACGCCACCAGAAAGCAGCTGGAGCGTGGAAAACGCGTCACGGAGTTGATGAAGCAGGGGCAATATCAGCCGATGTCCGTCGCAGAGATGGCGGCATCACTGTTTGCTGCAAATGAGGGCTATCTGGATGATGTCGATAGCGACAAGGTCGTGGATTTTGAACATGCGCTGATCGGCTATCTGAATGCCGAGCAGAAAGAGTTGATGGATAAAATCAACAGCGAATCGGATTACAATGACGAGATTGAAAACGCGCTGCACGATGCGCTGAAGTCATTCAAGGAAAACCACGCCTGGTAGAGTGGCGGAGATAAAGCATGGCTGTCGGAAAAGAGATACGCACGCAGATTGCATCGATCACGAGTACGCGCAAGATCACCAGTGCGATGGAGATGGTCGCCGCTTCCAAGATGCGCAAGGCGCAGGATCGTATGGGGCGCGCTCGCCCCTATGCTGACAAGATGCGTCAGGTGATTGCACATCTCTCCCAGGCGCATCCGGAATACAGGCACCATTACACCATCGATCGCGACATAAAAAGCATCGGCTATATCATCATCTCGTCGGATCGCGGGCTTTGCGGCGGACTCAACAGCAACCTGTTTCGCAAGCTTATTGCCGAGATCAGGGAGCGGCATGACAACGGCGTTGAAGTATCATTCTGCACCATTGGAACAAAGGCGCAGGCGTTTTTTGCGCGTTTTGGCGGAGATATTCTGGGACAGGCGACGCATCTTGGAGATTCTGTCAGACTTGAAGATCTCATAGGCACAGTAAAAGTTCTGCTGGATGCCTATGATGAGGGTGAGCTGGATCGCATCGACGTGGTGTATAACACCTTCGTCAACTCCATGACGCAGGAGCCGACAATTGAGCAGCTTGTGCCGATTGCCCGCTCCGAACATGAAGAGTTAAAGCATCACTGGGATTATATCTATGAACCGGATGCCAAGGAGGTACTCGACAGTCTGTTGAGCCGCTACGTGGAAGCCCTGGTCTACCATTCAGTGATTGAAAATGCAGCCTGTGAGCAGTCAGCGCGCATGGTTGCCATGAAAGCCGCGACAGACAACGCCGGAGACCTGATTGACGAATTGCAGTTGATCTACAACAAGGCGCGCCAGGCAGCGATAACACAGGAAATTTCCGAGATCGTAAGCGGTGCTGCTGCAGTCTGACGCTATGCCCTCAGTTGCAGAAATGACCTCTGTCGCGAGCATGTAATCAAGAGTTGAACAAGGAAATTCTGAAAGAACGAAGGGATGGGGGTTCGGGGGAAGGGATAACCTGAAGTGGATTTAAGCCACTGATATATAACCCTTCCCCCGTAGAAGAACTTGAGATGGAGTGCTGATTGAAGCGCGAAGCGATTCGGTCAGCACTTCCATCAAGAATTGAATACTAAGAGGAACCAGCAATGAGTTCGGGTAAAGTGGTCGAAATCATCGGCGCAGTGGTGGATGTAGAGTTCCCGCGCGACGCACTGCCTCATATCTATGAGGCTCTCAAGATAGAATCCGAAGGGCTGCTACTCGAAGTGCAGCAGCAACTGGGTGACGGCGTGGTGCGCACCATCGCCATGGGATCAACGGATGGGCTGAAACGCGGCGTTGACGTTACTGGCACAGGAGCGCCGATCATGGTTCCGGTTGGACAGAAAACGCTTGGACGCATCATGGATGTGCTGGGCAACCCAGTTGATGAAGCTGGTCCGGTCGATGCCGAGCAGCTGATGCCGATCCACCGTGATCCTCCTACATTTGAAGAGCAGTCTGCAAGCACCGATATTCTCGAGACCGGGGTCAAGGTCATTGACCTGATCATGCCGATCGTCAAGGGTGGTAAAGTTGGCCTCTTCGGCGGCGCAGGCGTCGGCAAGACAGTGACATTGATGGAACTGATTCGAAATATCGCGGTTGAGCACTCGGGATTCTCGGTATTTGCCGGCGTCGGCGAGCGTACCCGTGAAGGCAACGACTTCTACTACGAGATGGAAGAGGGCGGTGTACTCGACAAGGTTGCACTGGTTTATGGCCAGATGAA
>Ga0209013_10000689_pt1 | contig 30466 bp, 29 predicted proteins | sample Cruoilmetagenom2_FD_187291 | JGI IMG/M metagenome (GOLD analysis project Ga0209013, IMG submission 187291) | Oil polluted marine microbial communities from Coal Oil Point, Santa Barbara, California, USA - Sample 2 (SPAdes) (version 2) | ecosystem: Environmental > Aquatic > Marine > Oil seeps ...
GGCGGGATCTTGGTTTAACCCTGCCGCCGCTAAATTTCCAAATATCCTTTGAATATTAAAGGTTTTATATTGGTGGATAGATCTATGAAATAAATAGAATCTACGGTATCCGCGTGAATTTTTTTTAAAACTCTCTAAAGTATAAATCCAAAGCACTTTCTAGGAAGTTGTGAATTTTCTTCTTTGAATCATTTTTCCACCAAGCCAAGCCATTGGAATATAAGCGCCTATCAGATCTAATATAACAAACCAGGTTGGAGCAGGTAACATGAAAGTATTAACAATACCTCCTATTAAAAACAAAACCCCGATACTTAAGGCAAATTTCATTTTATGTTTCGCTGCAATGAAGGCGGCTAGTATGGCTCCGACAAAAGTTCCAAGAGCATGAGCTAAAAACGGAAATATAAAATGTTTGGGTTGGAATAAATGAATTGATTCTTTTAATCCTTCCATTGTTGTTACATCAGCTCCATCAGGAGGTGGAATAATTGAACTGCTTATCATAATTATTCCCATATTCACCACACTCCCTAGGATCAAACCTGAAATTACTGCTAAAATATTTTTGACTGTTGAATTCATGATCTATTGATTATTAGTTAATTACATATAATTTTTAGAAATAATATTGTTAGCTATTTATGCGTGATTAATTTTTTTTAAGATTATTTTATTGCAATTCATCTAATAATTTTAAAAACTTCTCAACTCCCACACTAGCTATTTCTGAAATAACATTAAGGTTATTATAACTGTTTTTACTAATATTTGGTTTAGGGTCAATAAAATAAACTGGTGTATGTGGTTTGATATAATGGATCAAACTTGCAGCTGGATACACCTGCATGGAGGTGCCAATAATTAGGAGAATATCCGCATTTTTAGTTATTTCAATAGCTTGATCCAGCATGGGTACAGCTTCGCCGAACCATACAATATGAGGTCGTAACTGACTTCCAGTTTCACAGGTGTCACCGAAATTAAGGTCTTTTGTCCAATCGTAAACCAAATTCTCATTACTGGTGCTTCTTACTTTTAATAATTCTCCATGTAAGTGCAAAACATTGCTGCTTCCCGACCTTTCATGAAGATCATCTACATTTTGAGTGATAATTTCAACATGATAATTTTCCTCAAGTGTAGCCAATAACTCATGGGCAATATTTGGTTTAACTTCTAATAACTGTTTTCGTCTTTGATTATAAAAATCAAGGACCAATGCAGCATTATTATACCAACCCTCTGGTGATGCTACTTCCATTACATCGTGCCCTTCCCATAAACCACCTGCATCCCTAAATGTTTTTATACCACTTTCGGCACTAACACCGGCTCCTGTTAAAACTATTATTTTTTTCATAAATAAATTTTAAGTAAAAGTAAAAATATCAAAGTTTAAAGTTAAAAAAGAAATTAATAAAATTAGAAAATCCTTACCGTCACTTATTATAATATCTGCCCCTTCTTGATCTATCCGAGGTAAACTAAGTTGATCACCATGATCACTAAAGTTTCTAAACCAATCTTAAATTTCAAATTAACCAAATAACCAATTTATTCATTGTCTTTGGCAAATAATTCTTAAATTTAAGAACTAAAAATTAAAATCAAAAATTATGGAACTAAATCCTTACTTAGCCTTTAATGCTAACTGCAGAGAAGCAATGAATTTTTATAAAGATATAATAGGGGGTGTGTTTGAAGGAGGTATAAAAACATTTGCTGATGGAGGAGATCATTTTCAATGCAAGCCTTCAGATAAAGATAAAATTATGCATGTTCATTTAAAAACGGATACATTTTCAATTATGGCTTCCGATAATATGGGAGGTGAAGTTCCATTTATTGGCGGTAATAATTTTTCAATGAGTTTAACTATTGATGAAGATCAGGCCGAAAATATTTTTAACGATTTAGCTGCTAACGGAAATACCATCATGCCATTTTCCCAAGCTTTTTGGGGTGGTAAATTTGGTATGTTAATTGATCAGTTCGGCATACAATGGATGGTGAATACCCCTCATAAGTAAAAACCCAACCTTCCTAGAAGGTGGCTTTGGCCAGCCCCTATAAGGGGCATCAATATGGTTTTTTTGAATGTCCAAAATCGATCAACGATTTTAGATTTTCGAAGTCCAAATTTACTTCAGAAATCACAATTCGTTAATCCTTAACCCGAAAAGGAAAATTCTTAATTATTTTACTTCCTGTATTTTTTGCTTATCTTAAAAACATGATCCAGTATTTTTTGATCTTGTTCTGTAAAATCTTCATTTTTTCTGGTCATAACCAGATCAGCTGTTTCTTTGGCTTTGTCAATATTGTAGGTTTTGAAACCTGCTGCGCCTCCCCATGAAAAGGAAGGAATAAAGTTGCGTGGGAAATTACTGCCATAAATATTTGTACTAACACCAATGACAGTACCCGTATTGAACATGGTGTTAATACCGCATTTAGAATGATCGCCCATGATCAAGCCGCAAAATTGTAAACCGGTTTTAACAAATCGCTCTTCTTCATATTCCCACATTTTTACTTCGGCATAATTATTTTTAAGGTTAGAGTTATTAGTATCTGCCCCAATGTTACACCATTCACCAATTACAGCATTTCCCAGATATCCTTCATGACCTTTACTGCAATATCCTGAAAGTATGACATTATTAACTTCACCACCTATTTTACTTTTAGGTCCAAGCGTTGTTGATCCATAAACCTTAGTGCCCATTTTAACAACAGAATGTTCTCCCATTGCAAACGGACCCCGTATCATGCTCCCTTCCATAACCTGTGCATGTCTTCCAATGTAAATAGGTCCGTCAGAAGCATTTAATACACCTATTTCAATAGCAACATCCTCTTCTAAAAAAATTTGATCTTTATTTTTACAGTAAACAGAAGCAGGTATAGGGGCTGATTTTCTGCCTTCGGTGATCAATTTAAAATCAGTTTTTATGGCTTCTCCGTTATAAGAAAATATATCCCAATTATGCTTAATTTGAATAACATCTTCACTAAAATTAACAATCTTATAAGTATCAAAATCGATTTCTTCTTGTGTATCCCTTGTAAAAAAAGCTATGATCTCATCATCTTTAAAAATAGCCTGATCTTGTTGTAAGTCTTTGATCAAATGCACCAACTTTTCGGTAGGTAAAAAAGAGGCATTGATCATTATATTCTCTTCCATTTCTACCATTGGAAATTTATCTTCCAAATAATCCTCTGTTATAGTTGTTGTGGTATAATTTAACCATTTCTCCCATTTTTCTCTAATGGTTAAAATACCAATTCTTATATCAGCAACTGGTTTGGTATAGGTCAAGGGGAGTAAGTTGTTACGTGTACTACCATCAAACAGTATAAAATTCATTTTCATATATTTTTGACAAATATAAGTTTTTCTTTATAGTGTATTATAAATTATGGGTAGAGTTAGTAAAATAAATACTATCTGCCTCAATAATCTTTTTATCTTTGCCTGCGATGAAAAAAAAATATGTTTTTTTGAGATTTTCCTTTGTAGTATTATTTGTATTTAGTGCTCAAATAATCTTTTCACAAATAGATTCGATTTCTGAAAGCAAAATTGAAGTTCATAGCAAGCCTCTGCAATTTGGAAATGATCTTCTTGAAAAAGAAAAAGTAAACCTAATCCATACTATTCCTTATAAAACATTTAATACGGAATATTCAAAATACTACAATCAAAAATATTTGATCTATGATCCCGTTAAGGACCCGAAAAGGTTATTGTACAATGTAGGAGTGTTCGTTGGAGCATCAATAACAGCCTTTGGGATTTTATGGATGATGCCCGAAAGTTTTACCAATTGGGATAAAGAGGAAATGTTGGATTATGGCATGTTCAATAGATGGAAAGATAACGTTAGAGCCGGACCTGTTTGGGATGAGGATGATATTTTCTTGAATTGGATTACACATCCCTGGGCAGGTGCTGTTTATTTTATGAGTGCGAGAGGTAGTGGTTATAATAAATGGGAATCTTTTGCTTATTCTGCTTTCATGTCCACATTTTTATGGGAATATGGTGTAGAGGCCTTTGCAGAAATCCCATCCTGGCAGGATCTGATCGTTACACCAATATTGGGTTCAATCATAGGAGAGCAATTTTTTAGATGGAAAGGAAATATCATTCGAAACGATAAAAAATTATTGAACTCCAGGTTTTTAGGTCGTACAAGTATATTTTTGATGGATCCATTTAATCAGATCATCGATGGATTGGGGTATAAAACCAAGAATAAGATACAAACATATTCGTTCGTTGGACCAATCGAATACGACTTCGCTTCAAATAAATCGATCTGGGGAATTCAAACAGTGATATTATTTTAGAAGGATTTTATAGTATTATTAATATTTTAAGTGTTGAAATCAAGTATTAATAAGAATCTAATATGGAATTAAATTGAAAGGTAGCTTAAAAAATAAACAAGTTTTTATTGGATACTTATTTGCTGTGACAGCAACGGCAATTTGGTCGGGTAATTTTATCATAGCACGCGGACTCAATGAAAGTATTCCGCCTGTAAGTTTGGCTTTTTGGCGCTGGGTGGTCGCCGTAATTGTTTTTCTACCATTCGCTTTAAAAAGCTTGATAAAGGAGTGGAATTCAATCAAAAAACATTTTCTTTTTTTATCTATTGTATCGATTTTAGGGATTACCATATTTAATACTTTGATTTATTTTGCGGGCCAAACAACAACCGCAATAAACCTCTCTCTAATATCTATTACTTTTCCAATCTTTATTATAATTATTTCTCGATTATTTTTAAAGGAAGTAATTACATTCAATAAGATCATTGGTGTGGTTATAGTTATTATTGGTGTTGTTCTATTAATTACTAAAGGGAATATAGCTGGTCTTTTTCAAATTGAATTTTCAGTAGGTGATTTTTGGATGTTACTGGCTTCTTTAATTTTTGCTATTTATAGTATTTTGTTAAAATACAAGCCAAAAGAGTTAAGCTTGTTAGCGTTTCAATTAATAACCTTTATCATTGGGCTCTTTTTTTTATTGCCATTTTATATTTGGGAATATACTACCAGTCCTCTTTTAGAATTTAATAACCTAACAATTTCTTCCATACTTTATGTTGGTATTTTTGCTTCCCTGATAGCTTTTGTGTTGTGGAATGAATCCATCGTTCATGTAGGACCTACAAAAGCAGGGTTAATTTATTATACCCTTCCACTTTTTAGTGGAATTTTAGCCTTTGTATTTTTAAAGGAAGAAATTACCAGAGTTCATTTGTATAGCTTACTACTTATCATTGCCGGTATACTATTAGCTATTTATTCACCAAAGAAAATCAAGTAGACTGAATATTATAATTTTACTTGCTCAAATACATTTTTCTTCTTGAATATAGCTCATAGAACTGGTCATCTTTTAAGCTATCAATAAATAAAATACTTTCACCGGTTGATTTCATTTCCGGACCTAAATTCTTGTTCACATTAGGAAACTTATCAAACGAAAAAACCGGTTGCTTGATAGCAAACCCTTCTAATCTTGGTTGGAAATTAAAATCGGTTACTTTATTTTCTCCAAGCATAACTTTTGTGGCATAATTTACATAGGGTTCATTGTATGCTTTAGAAATGAAAGGAACAGTTCTTGAGGCTCTTGGATTTGCTTCGATGATATAAACAATATCATCTTTTATAGCAAATTGAATATTTATCAAGCCCACTGTTTTTAATGCCAAGGCAATTTTTTTGGTGTGATCTTTAATTTGTTGCATAACAAATTCACCTAAATTAAATGGAGGTAGAGTAGCATTGGAATCACCGGAATGTACCCCACAAGGTTCTATATGCTCCATAATACCGATGATATAAATATTTTCGCCATCGCAAATAGCATCCGCTTCAGCTTCAATAGCACCATCTAAATAATGATCAAGTAATAATACATTATTTGGTATCTTCCGTAAAATATCAATTACGTGATCTTCCAATTCCTTTTTATTGATCACAATTTTCATTCCCTGTCCGCCAAGCACATAACTTGGTCTGACCAGAATTGGAAAATTCAGATCGTCGGCAATTTGATCAGCTTCTTCAGCAGTAGATGCCGTTCCAAATTCAGGGAACGGGATATCCAATTGGGTAAGTAATTCTGAAAAATGACCTCTGTCTTCCGCAAGATCCAGAGCGTCAAAACTCGTGCCTAATATTTTTATACCATATTTACTTAATTTCTCAGATAATTTCAATGCGGTTTGACCACCTAATTGAACAATAACACCTTCGGGTTTTTCCAATTGTATGATATCCCAAATATGTTCCCAAAAAACCGGTTCAAAATATAATTTATCAGCAATATCAAAATCGGTTGAAACTGTTTCCGGATTACAATTGATCATGATAGTTTCATATCCGCATTCTTTCGCAGCTAAAACACCATGTACACAACAGTAATCAAATTCAATTCCCTGTCCTATTCGGTTCGGACCTGAGCCTAATACAATAATTTTTTTCTTATCACTTACTATACTTTCATTTTCTGAATAGGTTTTGCCATTAACGATCATGTCACTCTCAAAGGTAGAGTAGTAGTAAGGGGTTTCAGCTTTAAATTCAGCCGCACAGGTATCTACTATTTTATAGACCCTGTTAATATTTAACTCTCTGCGCTTTTTATGTACTTCACTTTCCCAACAGCCAATCATATGAGCAATTTGCCTGTCTGCAAATCCTTTTTGCTTGGCCTCCAACAATAATTCTTTCGGCAAAGCATCTAAAGAATTGTATGAAGTTATCTCTTTTTCAAGGAAGTTTAAAGCTTCATATTCCTTTAAAAACCACATATCTATTTTTGTGATCTCATAAATTCTGCTTAAAGGGATACCCATTTGTATGGCGTCATAAATCACAAAAACCCGGTCCCAACTTGGATTTTCTAATTTGCTGATAATTTTATTGTAATCCTTTATTCCTTTACCATCAGCACCAATACCATTTCTGCTAACCTCAAGAGATTGTGTGGCTTTGTGTAAAGCTTCCTGGAAGGATCGCCCTATTCCCATAACCTCACCAACTGATTTCATTTGTAATCCAATTGTACGTTCCGATCCTTCAAACTTATCAAAATTCCATCGTGGAATTTTAACGATTACATAATCCAGCGTAGGTTCAAAAAGTGCTGATGTATTTTTTGTTATTTGATTCTCTAATTCATCTAAATGGTATCCTATTGCCAGTTTTGATGCTATCTTTGCAATTGGATAGCCTGTAGCTTTTGATGCTAATGCCGATGAACGCGATACCCGAGGGTTAATTTCTATAGCGATCAGTTGTTCTTTTTCATCAGCACTCATTGCAAATTGTACATTACACCCGCCAGCAAAATCACCTATAGAACGCATCATTTTAATAGCCATATCACGCATTCTTTGAAAAGCTGTATCACTTAATGTCATAGCCGGAGCAACTGTTATTGAATCTCCGGTATGGATTCCCATTGGATCCATATTTTCAATGGTACAAATAATAACAACATTATCATTTTTATCTCGCAAGAGCTCTAATTCATATTCTTTCCAACCCAGTAGAGCTTTGTCGATCAAGACTTCATGTATAGGAGAAGCTTCTAATCCACGTTGCAATAAGCCGTCAAAATCTTCAGGCTTATATACAATGGATGCGCCAGTACCACCTAAAGTAAATGAAGGCCTTATGACCAAAGGAAATCCAAATTCTTGCGCAATTTCTTTTCCTTTTAAAAATGAAGTTGCAGTTTTGGACGGGGCCTGAGGTACTCCGATCTCGTTCATTAAATTACGAAATTTTTCACGGTCCTCCGTTATTTTTATGGCTTCTATATCAACACCAATAATATCAATATTAAAGTCTTCCCAAATTCCCTTATCATCAGCCTCTATGCATAAATTCAACGCTGTTTGTCCTCCCATAGTTGGTAAGACAGCATCAATATCATGCTTTTTTAAAATTTCAATAATTGATTTGGTTGTTAGAGGTTTTAAATAAACATGATCAGCCATTTGTGGATCGGTCATGATCGTTGCCGGATTGGAGTTGATCAATACTACTTCAATCCCTTCCTCACGTAAAGAACGTATGGCTTGAGTTCCTGAATAGTCAAACTCACATGCCTGACCAATAATAATTGGACCAGAACCTATTATCAAAACCGATTTTATGGATGTATTTCTTGGCATTCTACGCTGTTATTTTAAATAATTGTAAAGTTAATAAATTGCAAAGCAGATTATGACTACAATGTTGATAAATTGTTAAAAATTAGATAAAAAAAAAGGTGTTACTAATAAAAGTAACACCTCAATATTTTTATAATTGATCATATTATTTTTTTGGGCTAGGTTCAGATGAAACTGAAAGTTTACTTCTTCCTTTAGCTCTTCTTCTAGCTAAGATTTTTCTCCCATTCACACTAGACATTCTCTCTCTAAATCCGTGTTTATTTTTTCTCTTTCTTTTCGATGGCTGGAATGTTCTTTTCATTTCTAAATATCTTTATAATTGGGTATTATCTTTGTTTTTCTCTAAAAGTCCGGCAAATATACAAAGAGTTTTAGTTCTGACAAGCAAGATTATAAAAAAAACTTAACAATCTTCAATACTTTTTAACAATTTAAAAATGTATTTTTACAAAAAAATAAAAAAAGAATGCAATATAATAAACCAATGTTAAAAGAAGGATCTTTAAAAGATCATGTAATCGTTGTAACTGGCGGTGGTAGTGGTCTGGGAAAGGCCATGACAACATATTTTTTGGAACTGGGTGCTAAAGTTGTAATTAGTTCACGAAATCTGGATAAATTAAAAAACACTGCCAAAGAATTAGAAGAAAAGACAGGAGGAAAAGTTTTGCCTGTCCAATGTGATGTGCGACATTATGATCAAGTAGAAGCAATGCTGGCATCAGCTTTAAAGGAATTTGGAAAGGTTGACGGTTTATTAAATAATGCAGCAGGTAATTTTATCAGCCCAACCGAAAGACTTTCATCAAATGCTTTTGATACTATTATTGATATTGTTTTAAAGGGTACAAAAAACTGCACTTTGGCTTTTGGAAAACATTGGATCGATATCAAGCAAAAAAAGGCAACCGTATTGAATATTGTAACAACCTATGCCTGGACAGGTTCGGCTTATGTTGTTCCATCAGCTACTGCCAAAGCCGGAGTTTTGGCTTTAACCCGTTCATTGGCTGTGGAATGGGCCAAATATGGGATGCGTTTTAATGCGATCGCCCCCGGACCATTTCCTACAAAAGGTGCCTGGGACAGATTGCTGCCGGGTAATCTAAAAGATGAGTTCGATATGAAAAAGAAAATTCCCTTACGTCGAATGGGTGAACATCAGGAGTTGGCTAATTTGGCTGCTTATTTAATGTCCGATTTTTCATCTTATATCAATGGTGAAGTAGTTACGATAGATGGTGGTGAATGGTTGCAAGGTGCAGGTGAATTCAATATGTTGGAGAAGATCCCTCAACAAATGTGGGATATGCTGGAAATGATGATCAGAAGTAAGAAGGGGAAATAACAAATAACAAAATCCAAATAGCAAATTCCATAATAATTTTAGATATTCAATTATGAATTTTAAATTGTGGATTTATTGTTAAAAACTTCATTTTAAAAGCTCGTAAATAATTGTATTTTTACAGCGACAAAAAATCATTTATTTGATGGGAAAAATTATTGCAATTGCTAATCAAAAAGGGGGTGTAGGAAAAACTACTACAACAGTGAATCTAGCTGCAGCGCTAGGCGTGTTAGAACAAAAAGTATTGTTGATTGATGCTGATCCTCAAGCTAATGCAACTTCAGGTTTAGGTATTGAGGTTGAGCATGTTAAAAATGGAACCTATCAGGTTTTAGAACATGCTGCATCTGCTAAAGATGCCATTGTTAAAACAAATTCCCCAAATGTTGATATAATTCCGGCCCATATTGACCTGGTTGCCATTGAGATCGAATTGGTGGACAAGGAAAATCGTGAGTATATGCTGAAAAATGCTTTGGAAGAGATAAAAAATGATTATGATTACCTTGTTATTGATTGTGCACCATCTTTAGGTCTGATAACATTGAATGCTTTAACTTCAGCTGATTCAGTTATTATTCCGATTCAGTGCGAATATTATGCCTTGGAAGGGTTGGGAAAATTATTGAACACTATAAAAAGTATTCAAAAGATACATAATCCAGAACTGGATATAGAAGGCCTGTTATTGACAATGTATGATTCACGTTTACGACTTTCAAATCAAGTAGTTGCCGAAGTTAAAAAGCACTTTCAAAATATGGTTTTTAAAACTATTATCCAGCGCAATATTCGATTAGGTGAAGCGCCAAGTTATGGAGAAAGTATAATTGCCTATGATGCAACCAGTAAAGGGGCGATTAATTATATTAACTTAGCACATGAAATAATTAAAAACAATACTAATGGCTAGAGCAACAAAAAAACAGGCCTTAGGAAGAGGTTTGTCGGCATTATTGAATGATACAAAAGATGATATAAATTCGATTAAAGATAAAAATGCCGATAAACTTATTGGAAATATTTTAGAGATTGAATTGGATGCCATAGCGGTGAATCCCTTTCAGCCTCGAACTAATTTTAATGAGGATTCTTTACGCGAATTGGCTAGTTCGATAAGAGAACTTGGTGTTATTCAACCTATTACAGTTAGAAAACTGGAAGGTAATAAATTTCAGTTAGTATCCGGTGAACGTCGATTTAGAGCTTCCAAAATGATTGGTTTAAAAACAATTCCTTCATACATCAGACTGGCCAATGACCAGGAAATGTTGGAAATGGCTTTGGTTGAAAACATCCAAAGAAAGGATCTGGACCCAATTGAAATTGCACTATCCTACAGACAATTGATCGATGAAATTAAATTAACTCAAGAACAGTTGAGCATACGTGTTGGAAAGAACCGATCAACCGTCACCAATTTTTTGAGATTGTTAAAATTGGATCCAATAATCCAAACCGGAATTAGAGATGGATTTATTAGCATGGGGCATGGAAGGGCATTAATTAATGTTTTTGAACAAGAAATGCAGTTAGAGATCTATCAAAAAATATTAAAGGATAAATTATCTGTACGACAAACAGAGCAATTGGTTAAAAATGTGCGGGAGGGCAATCCTGTAGAGAAATTGCCTGCTAAATCAAAAGAAATTCCTAAATACATAATAAAAGGCATTAAAGAGATTAGTTCCTATCTCGGACATAAAGTTGATGTGAAAGTTTCTGGAAAGGAAAAAGGAAAAATAATTATTCCTTTTCACTCTGAAGAGGATTTTATTCGCATTAAAAAATTATTAGAGTAGATGTTGCATAAAGTTATCTATAGTGTATTTATTTGTTTTTTGTTTTGGAATTATAGTTTTGGACAAGAAATTTATGATGACCTAAAAATAACTAGGGATACTACATTAGCAGCACAAACCATTGACCCGCTTTCCCCTGCAACAGCTGCGTTTTATTCGGCTGTACTGCCTGGACTTGGTCAGGCATATAATAAAAAGTATTGGAAGATACCAATAGTTTATGCAGCTTTGGGTGTGGGAGTTTATTTTGTTGTTGATAATCAAAACGAATATGAACGATATCAAACAGCATATAAATTAAGAATTTCAGGAAGAGAGGATGAATTTAATGGTGAGGATGGTAATCCGAATATTAGTGATGATGGACTTATAAGAGCTCAGGAAGTACTAAAAAAAAATAGAGATCTGGCACTTTTTGTCACCATCGGCATTTATGTTTTAAATATAATAGAAGCTAATGTTGATGCCCATTTAGATGACAAAGCTTTTAATACGAATTTATCATTTAGGCCGGCATTGTATATTAGTCCCATTGATAATCAGGCTTATGCTGGAGTCAATTTAAAATTTGATTTTTAACGGGATTCTTTATGAGCAAAGAATATGAATAAGATGAAAATAGCATTACTTGGATATGGTAGAATGGGAAAAGCAATTGAAAGAATTGCCATGGAAAGAGGGCATGAAATTGTTCTTAAGATTGATGTTGATCATCCACAGTTCGATATAAAACAAGCAGATATCGCAATTGATTTTAGCGATCCGTCTGCAGCCTATGAAAATTTAAAAAACTGTATAAACAATAATGTTCCGGTTGTTTGTGGTACAACAGGCTGGTTGTCACGATATGATGAATTTATAGATTATTGTAATCAAAAAAATGGCGCCTTCATTTATGCTTCGAATTTTAGTATAGGGGTGAATTTATTCTTTAATGTTAATGAATATTTGGCAAAAATGATGAATAATATTAAAGGTTATGAAGTTGAAATGGAAGAGATCCATCATATCCATAAAGTAGATGCACCCAGTGGAACCGCCATAACTTTAGCAGAACAGATCATTGAAAATTCTGACAAGGATCGATGGAAATTAGATTCTGCGAAACAAAATGAATTGTTAATTAAAGTAAAGAGAGAAGGTGAAGTGCCAGGTACACATAGCATTGCATATAGATCCAAAGTGGATGCTATTGAAATTAAACATACCGCTTTTAATCGAGATGGTTTTGCATATGGAGCAGTGATCGCAGCAGAATGGTTATTGGGCAAACAAGGTGTATTTGATATGAAAGATGTATTAAATATTTAGCCTAAAAAACTGTTAAAATGTAATAATTACGTAACAAAATGTATAATTTATAAACTAAATAGATAGGTTTATTAATAAAATCGAATAAAATATTATGACTTTAAATCAGTGGTTTCTGTTTTTTTTAGGTATTCAGTTAATCCATTTTTTGGGTACTTGGAAGCTATATATCAAGGCCGGGAGAAAAGCCTGGGAAGCTATTATTCCTGTATATAATGCAATTGTATTGATGAAAATAATGAACCGGCCGAAATGGTGGGTTATTTTATTATTTATACCAATTATTAATTTATTGATGTTTCCTATTGTTTGGATAGAAACGATAAGAAGTTTTGGCAAAAATTCAAATACGGATTCTATATTGGTGGTAGCAACATTGGGCCTCTATATTTACTATATTAATTACATGGAAAATGTTAGTTATATAAACGATAGAAGTTTAAAACCAAGAACTGCAGCTGGTGAGTGGGTGAGTTCTATTGCATTTGCTATAATAGCCGCAACACTGGTACATACCTATTTTATGCAACCATATACAATTCCAACGTCATCTTTGGAAAAATCACTGTTAATAGGTGATTTCTTATTTGTCAGTAAATTTCATTATGGTGCTCGTGTTCCTATGACAACTATTTCAGCACCAATGGTTCATGATACATTACCTGTTTTAAAAGTTAAATCCTATTTAAAAAAGCCTCAGTTACCATATTTTAGATTCCCTGCACTTCAAAAAATAAAACAAAATGATATTGTAGTTTTTAGCTGGCCTGTTGATACAGTTGAGCAGTTTTTTAAAAAAACGAATCGTAGAATTAGAAAACCTATCGATAAAAAGTCTAATTATGTCAAGCGTTGTGTTGGCATTCCAGGAGATTCTTTAGAAATTAGAGATGGCTATGTTTATATCAATGGTAAAAAAAATGTGCTACCGGATAGAGCCAGATTACAATTCTTATACGATGTAAATACAGGAGGTAATGCACTGAGCCCTAATATTATTAGAAATAGATATCATGCAAGAGAATGGGGAAGATTACCTGATGGAAATTATGTATTAAATTTAAGTGCTGAAGATGCTGGTAGATTAAAAAATAACCCTACGGTAAAAAGTTTGAAAAGAAGGGTGTCTAAAAAAGGAGTGAAGGAAATAGTTTTCGCCAATAATGGGAATAGAGATAACTTTGGTCCGATTTATATTCCTGAAAAAGGAAAGACAGTTGCATTGAATACTAATACGCTGCCTTTATATAAACAGATCATTGTAGAATATGAAAAAAACAAACTAGAAGTTAAAGATGATCAAATTTTTATAAATGGAGTCTTGGTAAGCAATTATATGTTTCAACAAGACTATTATTGGATGATGGGAGATAATCGTCATAATTCTGAGGATTCACGTTATTGGGGTTATGTTCCTTTTGATCATGTAGTTGGAAAACCTGTATTTATTTGGTTTAGTTGGAACAGTGATGGCAAAGGGTTGAGCAAAGTAAGATGGGAAAGACTATTTACAACTGTTGGTGGCAGCGGAAAGCCAGTATCATATTTTTACCCGTTTTTAGGTTTGATGGCAATTCTGTACGGATTTAGCGTGTATAGAAAACGTAAAAAGGAAAATAGTTAAATCACATTATTTTGTTATTCCAACCTACATATTTTGCACCTGTTATTCAATATGTAGCCTTAGTGAATTCTAAAGAAATTGAATTTGAAGTTAATGATAATTATCAAAAACAAACTTATAGAAACAGGTGTTATATTTACGGCGCAAATGGTAGTCTTATGCTTAATGTGCCTGTTCTTCATACAAAAAGTAATATAAAGCAAAAAACGATTGAGGTTAGAATTGACAATAGCTTTGCATGGTCAAGTTTACATTTAAAGTCTTTACAAATGGCGTATAGATCATCACCATTTTTTGAATTTTATGAAGATGAGATAGCAGCTTTATTCAATAAGAAATATAATTTTTTAATAGACCTGAATTTTGAAAGCATACAAATTGTAAATGATTGCTTACAATTTGATATTCCTTATCAAAAAACTATAGAATATAGAACAGATCTGAAAAAGGAAGATGATCTCAGGAGTTTGGTCAATGCTAAAAGTGGTCAAGAGTATAATTTAAATAAGTATACCCAGGTATTTGATAACAAACATGGGTATGTATCTAATTTAAGTATTTTGGATCTTCTTTTTAATGAAGGCACAAATGCTTTACAATACCTTGAAGATCATAAGAATTTATGCTTTTAGAACTTATCTTGAATTAAAGACCTTGTTTGTTGGTTGGTATAGGTGGTGGTCCTTCTGGGATTATTGCTTTATAGATTTCATTTCCTTTCCGGAATTGGAATTCATCTTTGATGCTATTAACCAATTTTGGATCTTCAAAGAGATCCAGCATGGTCATGGCCATTGCCTTTGAGGCATAAAGCATTCCCTTATGGCCTATTGACATACCACCACAGGCAACAACTGCCCACGAATGCCATGGTGTATCTTTAGGTGCCGTTGTAACTCCAAGATTGATGTTAGCCACATTCCAGCTTACATCTCCAACATCAGTTGAGCCACCGCCAGGATTTTTTTCTGTAGTTCTCAGAGGTTTTATTGCACTATCCAAACCTATTTGAGGTTTACCTGTTTCTTCTTGAATTTTTTTTCCAAATGCAATTTCTTCATCCGTATAATTTATTGGACCAAGCAGTTCCAAGTTTTTCTGCACTACTTTCCCTCCAGCGCGGTTAACAAGAACCTCATAAATACCTGATATTAATGAAATCTTATAATCAACATTGGCCATAATTGCAGCTCCTTCCGCCATTTCCATAACTCGATCATATACAGGCATCATTCCAGATCGTTTTGTGTCTCTAACTCTCACCCATAAGCGGGCATAATCGGGAACTACGTTCACCACTTGTCCACCATCCTGAATATGGTAATGCATTCTAACGGTGGGAAGTACATGTTCGCGATAATAATTAATTCCGGCGGTATATAATTCGAGTGCATCTGATGCACTTCTTCCATTCCATGGATCTGCAGAGGCATGAGCCGCTTGTCCAAAGAATTCAACTTTAAAATCAACTAATGCCAATGAGCTTTGTACATCTGCTTCGATCTTATCGGATGGATGCCAACTAATATTAACATCAACGTCATTCCATAATCCTTCATTCACCATCCATATTTTTCCAAAATATTTTTCTTCACTAGGGGTTCCGAAAAACTTAATTGTACCCTTAATCTTTCCTTGTTCAATTAATTCTTTTATAGCAATTGCAGCTCCCAAGCTACCTGTTCCAAATAAATTATGACCACAACCATGACCTGCAGAACCTTCTTGTAAAGGTTCTTTCGTTGGTTGTGCTTTTTGTGATATACCCCGTAAAGCATCAAATTCACCAAGCACACTAATTACCGGTTTCCCGGAACCATAAGTTGCAACAAATGCCGTTGGCATACCAGCCACTCCACGCTCAATTTTGAATCCATTTTTTTCAGCATAGTCTGCTAATAATTTAGAAGATTCATTTTCTTCAAAAGCAGTTTCAGCCTTTGCCCAAATAGCATCACTAATTTTGATCAGTTCTATTTGGTGGCTTTCAATGGAATTCGAAATTAATTTTTTATTCTTAGGCAGTTCCTTTTGTGCTGTAAGTATTAAACTGCACAACAGAACAATAATTAAGTATAAAGATCTGTTATTCATAAGTTTGGTTTTATCGAATAGAATATAAAAATAGCAAAAATATTGTAACCTGAGTTCATGCTATAAAAAAACACATCCATTTTTCAAAATGAAAATGGATGTGTTTTAATCAATAACAAAAAAAGTTTTATTCCTTTTTACCTTTTTTTGTACTGTATTTTTTTTTGTTTAGTTCATCTTGAAGTTCCCTTCTTACTTTTTGTTCTCTTTCCAAAGAGGTGGCTTTATAAGCATCAAATTCAGTTTCGGTATCAGCAAGTAATGCGTTAGCTTGTTTTGTTGTAGCGTTACTTGTTTTAAATTTAAATATAAACACTAACAAAAGAATGAGCAAACCAAGTATAACCGACCATAATAAAGTGTTATAGGATGCTTTGGTCATAGGTATGCCAATAAATTTGATATTATCCTTTTCTTTAGTTACATCAGTAAGGTTATCATTTGTAGTTTTTAAATTCGATTTTAGATCATTGATTTCCTTACTTTGTGTTGCCACAACATTTTTGATTTCAGTCAATTCTGTTTTTAAAGAATTCAATGAATCAATAACATTTCCTTTTATTTTAGTGTAAAAAGTTTTTTTAACAACTTTATACTCTTGATAAGATGAAGATTTCCTGTATAAATAATCGAACTGACTTTCAATAGTACCATTGTCTAACGACGGTTTTGGTACATTTTCTTCCTTCTCTTGTCCAAAAGTTGAACCAGATAAAAATAAAAACAGAGTTAAAGTGAAAATAAGTTTTAAAACTTTCATGTTAGTATTATTTTGTTAATTTAGTTATAACAGATTATTTTTAAAAAATTGTACTATCTCAAACGTTATCACACCAATTTTTAGGTGCTTATAAATAATCTAAATGATTGGTATTTAGATGACAGAAATTATTAAGCATGTAAATTTAAATTAAATAAAACATTTCTGCAATATTTATTTTAAAACTTGCTTTAAAATGCTGATTGGATGATGTGATTTTCGCTTTGTTCCATCAAAAATTTGATGACGACAACTGGTACCGGCAGCAACTATTTCAACATTGGATCCGGCATTTCTAATTTTGGGGAATAAGGTGTCTTCACCAACCTTCATACTAATATCATAGTGCTCTTTCTCATACCCAAATGAACCTGCCATACCGCAACAACCAGAATTTATAATAGAAACATTGAAATTAACCGGTAAATTCAACATTTCAAATGATGCATTAACATTAGAAAGAGATTTTTGATGACAATGCCCATGAATTTTTAATGTTTTCTTAGTTTCATTAAAATGACGTGGATTAATATTGCCTTTTTTTATTTCTTTCTGAAAGAACTCTTCAATGGTAAAAGTGTTTGTCGCTATTTTTTTTGCCAATTCTTTGTCATCAGCCAAACGGATATACTCATCTCTAAAAGTCAATATAGCCGATGGTTCAATTCCTACAAGAGGCTTATCTTTTGTGATCAGATCCTTAAAAAAATCCACATTGTCATTGGCCAATTCTTTAGCTTTATCTAAAATACCTTTAGAAATAAAACTTCTGCCACTTTCTTTGTGTTTCGTTATGTTCACCTGATAACCTAATTTTGTCAATATCTCTATGGCATCTATGCCCACGTTAACATCATAAAAATTGGTAAATTCATCAATAAAAAGAAAGAGTTCCCCATTTTTATAATTTCTATTTTCAAATTTCCTTTTATTGTATTGGTACCATTTTAAAAGTGATCGGTTTGCTAATTTCGGGATGTTTCTCTTAGGTGCGATACCCAATACTTTTTTTGCAAGGGGTGAATTTAACAAAGCATTAGTTAACCATGGTGTTAGGCTTCCGAGTTTATTCCATTTCACATTGTCAGCAAACATTTTTGTTCTAAATGGGATGCCATTCTCTTTTTGGTACTGATGCAAGAATTCTGCTTTTAATGCAGCAACATCTAAATTACTCGGGCATTCGATGGCGCAGGCTTTACAGCTTAAACATAGATCAAAAACTTTTTTTAGCTCCTTATGATCAAATTTATTTGGCTGATCACTATTTGTTAGAAATTCCCTTAGTGCATTTGCTCTGGCACGGGTTGTATCTTTTTCATCTTTTGTTGCTCGATAACTCGGACACATGGTTCCTCCGGCAGATACAGTTTTTCTGCAATCACCTGAGCCGTTACACTTTTCGGTAGCTCTTAAAATGCCAAGGGAGTCGGAGAAATCCTGAATGGTTTCAATTTCAGGTTCTTTACGATCCGCTTCATAGCGAAATGACTCATCCATTGGTAAAGCATCCACTATTTTTCCTTTGTTAAACAGATTATTTGGGTCAAAAGTATATTTTATTTTTTTTATCAGCTCATAATTTTTTTCACCGATCATCAGCGGAATAAATTCTGACCTTACTATACCGTCTCCATGCTCACCACTCATGGAGCCTTTGTATTTTTTGACTAATTGAGCCACATTACTTGTGATTTCTTTAAAAAGTTTAACATCACTATCCTTTTTTAAATTCAGAATTGGTCTTAGATGCAGCTCACCGGCTCCGGCATGTGCATAATACACAGCACTTTGATCGTAATTTTGCATCATTGCACTAAACTCGGCAATGTATTTTGGCAGGTCGCTTACTTCTACAGCTGTATCTTCAACACAAGCAACAGCTTTGTCATCTCCAACAATGTTTCCCAGTAATCCTAAACCGGCAGCTCTTAGATTAATAGCTTTATTTATATCGTCACCGATCAGTTTTGGATAGCTGTACCCAAAATCATTTTCTTTTAGATCAGCTACCAGATCATTGGCTAATTTTTCTGCTTCATCTATGCTGTTAGCCGATAATTCCAACATCAATATTGCCGCAGGATCTCCCTTTACAAAAAATCTGTTTTTACGCTGTTCACGATTATTCTTTGTACAATCTAAAATGGTTTTGTCCATCAGTTCGCACATATACAAATTGTGCTTCATAGCAATTACTACAGCTTCCATACTTTCTTGAATACTATCAAAATGAACTGCTATCAATACACTTTCTTTGGGGGGTAAGTCATTAACAGATAAAGTGATGCTTGTAGTTAATGCAAGTGTACCTTCACTACCACAAAGTAATTTTGAAAAATTTATTTCTGTATCGTTATCCGAAAATATTTGAGTATCTAATAATGCGTCAACAGCGTATCCATTATTTCTTCTATGAATATTTTTATTTGGAAACTCCTTTCTTATTTCTGTTTGAACCTCCGGCTTTGACAATTCAGAGAACAGCAAATTATAGATCTTACTTTCTAGAGTATTCCCTTTCATTTTTTGCCGAAACTCTTCTGCTTTAAGCGAATTAAAATAAGCCTCCGTGCCATCAGAAAGTATGGTATTCAAAGCAATGACCTTGTCGCGAGTAACACCGTATTGTATAGAAGTAGTTCCAGATGAATTGTTTCCAACCATACCACCGATCATACACCGGTTTGAAGTTGAGGTATTGGGGCCAAAAAAGAGCCCGAAGGGTTTTAAAAAGATATTCAATTCATCTCGAATCACACCTGGTTCAACAGTTACTGTTTTGTTTCTTTCATCAAAAGCTAAAATTTTAGTAAAATACTTTGAAACATCAAGTATAATTCCATCACCTACGCATTGCCCTCCCAGCGAAGTGCCCGCAGTACGGGGTATGAGGGTGACCTTTTGATCTTGTGCAAAACGGATTAATTTTATAATATCCTCCTTATTTTTTGGTAAACTAACAGCTAGAGGAATTTTTCTATAAACAGAGGCATCTGTGGCATATAGACTTTTATGTAGATTATCATAATAGAGTTCACCATGTAATTCTCTTGCAAGTTCTTGTAGTTTTTGATTTAGGGGCATATTAAAAATATGTTATTGAATTAGTCGAATGATAAATTGTTTTTATACGACTTTTGTGCCGTTTGTCACATTATTTTTAGAATGTAAAAGTACTACTTCTTTGCCATTTTGAATGCCTAAAATAAGGCATTCACTCATAAAATTTGCAATTTGTTTGGGTTTGAAATTTACAATACCGATTACCTGTTTATTGATGAGGTTTTCTTTTGTATATAAGGTGGTTATTTGAGCACTTGATTGTTTTACACCTAAGCTGCCAAAGTCAACTTTTAATTGATAGGCAGGGATTTTAGCTTTAGGAAAATCATCAATCTCAATGATGGTTCCACATCGGATATCTACTTTTTGAAAATCTTCAAATGAAATAACTTCTTTATGCATTTTTATTAAATATTTTGATCTGTTAGATCTTATAAAAGTAGTATTTTTGGATATTATAACTAAAGAAGTAAATATAAAAATATTACAAAATGTCAAGAACACCTTCCAAAATGATCCCTTTAGGAACTGTTGCCCCGGATTTTAATTTGTTCGATACTGTTTCACAAAAAACATTATCTCTTGAAAGAATGAAAGGAAGCAAAGGAACTGTCATTTTTTTTATTTGTAATCATTGCCCGTTTGTAATTCATGTTAATAAAGAATTGGTCAAAATATCTAACGATTTCATTACAAAAGGAATTTCATTTATTGCAATTTCCTCCAATGATGTGAAAAATTATCCTCAGGATGCACCAGATCTGATGCAGAAAGTTGCAATTGATCAAAATTATCCATTTCCATATTTATATGATGAAACACAGGAGATAGCCAAAGCATATGATGCTGCCTGTACACCGGATACTTATTTATTTGATAGGGATATGAAATTGGTTTATCGGGGACAAATTGATGGTTCCAGACCAGGAAATGATGTACCAGTAACTGGAAATGATCTAAGAGAAGCTGTATCAAATTTAATTTTAGGTAAAAAAATATCAGGCATTCAAAAACCAAGTATTGGTTGCAATATAAAATGGCAGGGATTTTAATTTTATAAATTCTACACCTTCTTTTTTAAAGTTTAAAAAACTTATCTGTAAGATTTAAGCCTTTAAAATTTTACTTTTTAATAGCTAAAGGCATTTAATAGTTATTTTTTTTCTATGTCTCTCCATAAGGACCCTTACTGAAGATTTAAAAGATTCATAGAAACGATACGTAGCCAACCATGAAATGCAGAAAAAAGTAAAACACCAAACACCGAATGATGTCACATCAAAGTGGCCTAATCTAAAATAGTAGATCATACATTTGTATCTCCAAATAATGTAGTTATAATGTGAAATACATATCTTTGTATAAATAGAAAAATCATTTTGAATGTTTGTTTGTTTGAAGGTTTGCAATTAATAGGACCTACTCTAATTCATACCATAACAAAATTTCATGCTCCGATTTCTATCGGGAGAAAATCAAAAAAATTATATTATGAAAACTAAATATTTATCCATTTTAATACTAATGATGAGTTTAATGAACTTTTCTTCTTTTTCTCAAACAGAGAATGACGAACCACTGTTAGGCTTGCCGGGAGATGACCTGGATCTTTACGCCGTATTGGACCTTTTTCAAAAGTCAAAGACAATTGAAGATTTTGAAAAGTCGTTAAATGACACAAAAGCAGGAATTGTCAATTTAGATCTGAATAATGATGGTAAAGTTGATTTCATTAAAGTTGTAACTGAACAGGACGGGGATGATTTCTTATTTATTCTTCAGGATCCAATAAGTGAAAAAGAAACTCAAGACGTTGCAGTGATTGCAGTATCAAAGGATACTGCAGGTAAAGTTTCCATGCAGATCATTGGAGATGAAGAATTATATGGTAAAGATTATGTTGTTGAGCCCCGTACAGAAACTACAGAATCAGTTACGGCGAATCCGGCATATGTTGGTGATGACCCGGTAACCGTAAATGTTCAGGCAACAACAGAAGTCGTAGTGGTTGAATCGACGCCAGTAGTTCAATATGTGTATTCAACTACGTATGTACCTTATTACCCAACTTATTATTATGGATTCTACCCGCATTGGTGGAGACCCGTTGCAGTAATCGGTATTGGTATTTACAGGCATAATCATTGGCATCGTCATGGTCATTATCATGGAGGTCGTGGTCATACATCTGTCAACATCAATGTCAATAATCGTAACACATATAACAATTACAATAAAAACAAACGAAATACCTCTAATACCGTAAATAGCAATGTTAAAAATGGGAATTTCAAAACTGCGGGCCAAGGAGGATCTCGTCCTTCAACTTCGCAAACCGGGCGTACCTCAGGTGGGACATCAGCATCCAATAGAGCATCAACAAGGGCATCAAATTCGCAAGCTGGGCGAACCAAAAATGGCACCTCATCAAATAATAGAGCATCAACAAGCCCTACAACATCGCAATCTAGACCTTCCTCAAAAGGAACCTCGACATCTAATAGGTCAACATCACCCAGTTCATCAAATAGGTCTTCCGCATCCAGATCAACAAGTCCATCCAGATCGACAAGTCCATCCAGATCATCGAGTCCATCCCGATCTGCAGGTGCAAGTCGCGGAGGTGGGGGTCGAAGAAGATAAGAATATTATTGTACAATGTTCCCATAAAAAAAGAGGCTGTTCATTTTGAACAGCCACTTTTTTATTTCAACTTTTTATTAGTCTTATTCGAGGGGCATATCGGAAGCACTCATATCTCTTAGGCACACATATTGGCCGTCTCTTTTTTCAAACAGACTCATATAATTTCCTGTATGAACAGCAGTATTTGTAGAATCAACCACCGTATAATAACCTATTTCTACTACTTGATCTCCATCCTTGGATGGAAATACTTCAATAGTCGTAAATGAAATTTTGTTGCTATTTGAGGATGGATCCGGTTTTAAAAATTCCAATCTTTCCTCTTTACTTCTTATAGGAGGCATGTTTTGATAAAAAGTAACGGCGTCATCTGCATAATAACCTATCTTCTTCAATTCTCCACTATTATATATTTCAGCAAATTGGTTTTCTCTGGCTTGAATATCTTTTTTTATTTGCTCTTTATCTATCAATACCGGAGTAGATTTTTCCTCATTCGTATTACAAGAAGCCATCAATAAAAATAGATAACCTAATACAATTCCTTTTACAAACATGTTTTTCATAATTATCCTTTATTAAAAATTTAGATTACGTAATCATGTCAAAAGTAATAAAAAAACAGCAATTTATTTGACTAATATATATTTAAACAATACTTATTATTCAAAATTGTTTAATTATGATTTTGTTTTTAATTATGTTTTGGAAAGGAGCTTAATGGTGTTTACAATGCCAGGCATATATTCCAATATTTTGCATCAAAGAAATTTCTTCATTTCCGTCGGGATGAATAAATATTTTTTGAAGATCACTTTTATCCAATCCTTTTAGCGGATACAACCACTTGGCATAAAGAGCTTCTATTAAATTAAAGGAAAGGAATATCGGTGCAGATTTGCTATCGCGTAATTTCGTCCAGCGATCTTCATAGTACGTTTTGATCGTTGGTTTTTCTTCTGTCAGGGTCCATTTAATCTCATATAGCTATGGGTTTCCCAATTGGATATTGAAGAGATTTTAATGATGCTTGATCCAAACTTATTTTAGAAACTAGCATTGATTGACACCACAGGTCCTTGAAAGGTCATATCAAATTTTCCTTTCCAATTAGATTGGTTCAGATTTGCATGGACATTAAAGTATCTGTAATCCAAACCAATTCCAAAATTTTTAAAGATCCGATATTTTATTCCGGGGTTAATCATCAGCAAACCTCCTGAGTATTCACCAATTGTTATAGCAAACCAATCTACACTTGCAACTAATGTCCATTTGGTATTAGGTGCATAATAATACCACAATCCAATATTTGGTAAAGGGATCAAAGCACTTACATTTCTTTTTTCAAATACGAAATCCTCTTCATTAACAAGCACTTCACCTTCAATAAATGCGGTAGTATTTAGAGCGTGAACACCAATGCCACCTCCAAATTCATGTTTAAGCCCTCTGGAGAAAGACCTTCCAACATATACTCGATACATATTGAATCCGAATCCAACTTCAACAAATGAACCTTGTTTAAAAGTGATATCTTCAAATACGAAATCTTCTTTTAATTCAGCCTTTTGCGCATTTGCAATTCTAAAATATTCACCTGATAATTTCCATTTTTTAGCAAAACGCCAATCAAATCTAAGGTAAGGGGTTATTTGATTATCATTAAAATCAAATGATTCACTAAGATTTATTTGATCATCAGTAGAAGATGCATCAGCCCCAATTTTAATGGTCTTGGCAGGAAAATAAGCCCCTAAATCAAAATGGAACCTATCTGTAAGAATTGGATTTTTATCTATTTCCTCCTGGGAATAAGTGAACTTAAAACATACAATAGCTAATAATAAAAACACAAATATATTTTTCATAGAATAAATATTAAATGGAAATTAAACTATTAAAGTACATTATTTGTAATAAAGATACAAAATAAAAAAACACTCCAGCTTAAATATGGAGCGTTTTTTAAGTTAATTTTTATTTTACATCCATCAATTCTACATCAAAGATCAAAGTAGCATCTGGAGGAATCACCCCACCGGCACCTTGACTTCCATATGCCAATTGTGAAGGAATTACTAACCTGGCTTTGTCACCAACTTGCAACAATTGCAATCCTTCATCCCAGCCTTTGATCACCTGACCAATTCCAACGGTGAAATCAATGGGTTGTTTTCGTTGATAAGATGAATCAAAAACAGTTCCATCTGCCAATTGACCTTTATAGTGCACAGAAATTTGTTTACCTTTTTCGGCTTTTAGCCCGTTTCCCTTTTGAATGATCTGATAGCGTAAACCACTATCGGTTTTTTTAAACCCTGTAGCTAATTTTTCAAGTTCAGCTTCAGCTTTTGCTTTTGCTTCGGCCATGTTTTTCTCTCTGGCACCTTCAAAAGTTCTAAATGCTTCAATGGCATTAAAATTTTCAGCAGCTTCACCAACTTTTACTATTTCAACTGATTCTAAGAGGTCATCTTGAGATATAGTATCAACAATATCTTGTCCTTCAATTACACTTCCAAATACAGTATGCTTATTATCCAGCCATGGAGTGGCTACATGAGTGATAAAAAATTGACTCCCATTGGTTCCTGGTCCAGAATTTGCCATGGATAAAATACCCGGTTTATCATGTTTTAAATCGCCATGGAACTCATCTTCAAAACTATATCCCGGGTTACCGGTACCGGTTCCTTGCGGACATCCACCTTGAACCATAAAATCTGCAATAACTCTGTGAAATTTTAAACCATCATAATAATTTACACCTTGAGGTTTGGCCGAGTTTTCCATATTTCCTTCTGCCAAGGCTACAAAATTTCCAACAGTACCTGGTGTTTTCTCAAATTCTAAATTTAAAATAATATCTCCTTTTGAGGTCTTGATTTTTGCGTATAATCCGTTATTCATTTGTTTATGATTTTTAATGATTTGCAAAGATACTTTTTTAATATAAATTGAATTCCTCTTTCGTTAAAAAAAATGTATTTAAAAAAGAAATAATAATAGCAAATTAGAGAATATTTGCTGGAATTATTCGTTATATATTAATAATTAATGTTAAAGATTGTTGTTATGAAAAAGTTTACATTAATACTAGCCTTATTATTTTACGGATATACCACAGAAGCCCAGTTACAAGAAGAAGGATTTGCGGCGGTGACCATAACAGAAGGGTGGACTTCAAATAATGCTACTAGTGGTTGTGATTGGCAGTTTGGTTATAATGGAATTATGCCGAATAGCGGCCCTACGGTGACATCAGATTTCCCTACAGGAGCTGTATTATTTGATGATGTGACCTGTGGTACCTTGAGTGCCGATTTTATAACATTAACAAGCCCTGAAATTGATATTTCCGGAGTTTCAAATGCAGAAATTGAAGTAATTTATAATTTGCAGGTATTTGCTGACAGAGGCGAATTTATCATAGAGGTTTTTGATGGTAATACCTGGCAACAAGTATTTTTTCAAAATGTAGACTCTCCCAGAAATACGGGAACAAATCAATCTGTTAGTTTAGATGTGACAACATTCATCAACAACGCATTTAAGGTTCGTTTTACTTATAATGATGAAGGATTAACTACTGCTTACGGTTTGGGAATTGATGATTATAAATTGATCGATTCATCTATTGCAGGTATTGAAGATCTGGCAGCTGTAGGATTTAATTATTATCCGAATCCGGCAAATGATCTAATTAATTTAAGTGCAGTGGAAAATATCAAAGAAGTAAATGTATTTAATTTATTAGGACAGCAAGTGATGTCTGAACAACCATTTAACAATGCCACACAGCTTAATTTAAGCACTTTACCAATGGGGACTTATATTGTTAAGGTTCAGGTTGATAATAAATTGGGGTCCTTTAAAATATTGAAAGAATAAAAATTTACACATAAAATTATATGAGCTGTTTATAACCATAAACAGCTTTTTTTTATGTGTATAAGCACCCTTCATATCTGATGTACAATTAGATGTTATACCCATTTCTGAGTCAACTAGAATATCTCTAAAGTTTCTTTAACTAAATTATGCTGATAGGCTCAAATTAAAAAAGAGTTTTACTTTTAGAACCCACCTTTAGTCATCAATGAACAAGTGCCATTGTTTTAGTTTAGGGTTTGTTTTTTGATGCGTATACAACGAATTACAATATCCAATGATAAACTTAACCTTTTAATCAAACTGGATCAGAAGGCGTTAAAAAAAAGACCGCTATGAAATTTTTATCTTTCAATAGCAGTCTAAAAAAAAAGGGCTCTTTCATGATTCTAATTGTACAATTAGATCAATTATGCCATTACCAATATGGTTTCTTATCAATTTTATCCATCGATTTTTTGATAAGAATTGGTTGTACTGTTAAATTTGAGGGTATGGGGGAGAAAGGATTATTTTTTTGTGATAATAAATTAGCAATTTTCTTAAAAATTTTCATACGCAATTAGGATATTGATTAAAAATTCACTTTTCAAAAAAAAAATGAAAAGCAGTGACTTATTATTTTTAATAAATAATTAAATAAATCAAGAAACATCTATGTTTATCTAATTGTTATGAGAAAATTGTTAATTGAGGGAAGCGTGTTAAAAAATTATTAAATATGATTTAACTTACCATTAAACGCAATATTTTTTATTTTATTTTAAATGAATTAGAATTATTAATTTAGTGCCCGATATAAATAAATTGAATAGTGTTTTTTTAATTGTAGTATTAAAATAAATAATCTTGAAAGTTGTAGTTAGCAAACCTTATAATGAAAATCAGATCAGTGATTTAATCTCCTCTTATGATAGGAATGGCGAAACCTTTTGGAAAAAAAGAAATACCATAAAAATATTTAATATTGAAAATGAGGAATGGAATATAAAATCTTTTAAGATACCTCATCTGATAAATAAGATAGTTTATAAATATTTTCGTAAATCAAAGGCACAACGATCATTTGAACACGCACAAGAATTACTTAAAAGGAGTATAAAAACTCCAAAACCTATAGCTTATGTTGAGTATTTTAATTTATTAGGCCTGGATAAAAGTTATTATGCCTCAGAAAATTTACATTATGACTTTACCTTTAATGAATTATTTGATAAGAGTTACCCAGACAGAAATAACATTTTAGATCAATTTACCGAGTTTACTTTTAAACTGCATGAAAAAGGGATCCATCATTTTGATCATTCCAGAGGAAATACCTTGATTATTGAAAAAGAGAATAAAAGGTATGATTTTTATTTGATCGATCTTAATAGAATGGTATTTGAGGATATGGATTATGATAAGAGAATTAAAAATTTTGATCGCCTCTCCCTAACTCCTGATATGATTGCGATCATTAGCAAAAAATATGCAGAATTAATGGATAAGGATAAAAAACTGGTTTATAGGCAAATGACAGAAGTTTGTGAAGCGTTTGCCACTAACAGGGCCCGAAAAAAAAGGTTAAAGAAAAAAATTGGATTATGATCTAGTGTCTGGCTTTGTATTGTAATAAAAAATCAGCTAAAACCATGGCACTTAAGGCTTCAACAATAGGAACTGCTCTGGGTACAACACAAGGATCATGACGGCCTTTACCTTGCATTTCCACAATATTACCTTTAGAATCAATAGTTTGCTGCTTTTGAAGAAGTGTTGCAACCGGTTTAAAAGCAACTCTAAAATAAATATCCATACCATTACTTATTCCCCCTTGAATACCACCCGACAGATTTGTTTTGGTCGAACCATTTGCATTGAACAGATCGTTGTGTTCACTGCCTTTCATTTTAGCTCCACAAAATCCACTTCCAAATTCAAATCCTTTTACGGCATTAATGGAAAGCATGGCTTTACCCAATTGTGCGTGTAATTTATCAAATACAGGTTCACCTAATCCAACAGGTGCATTTTGAACAACACAGGTTATGGTACCACCAACAGTATCGCCTTGTTTTTTTATTTGTTCAATATTTTCAATCATTTTTTTTGCAATGCTCTCATCAGGACAACGAACAATGTTACTTTCAATTTTTGAAAAATCTAATTTTTGGTAGGGTTTATCTATAAATATTTCGCCTACGGATGAAGTAAACGCGTTTATTTTGATATTTTTTAAGACTTGTTTGGCAACTGCACCTCCAACGATCCAATTAGCAGTTTCCCGTGCCGAACTTCTTCCTCCACCCCTATGGTCACGTAAACCATATTTTTTATCATAGGTATAATCAGCATGAGAAGGTCTGTAAACATCAGTATTATGTGAGTAATCTTTACTTTTTTGATTGGTATTTTTAATTTGAAAACCTATGGATGTTCCGGTTGTTTTACCTTCAAAGATTCCTGAAAGAAAATCAACCTGATCTGATTCATTCCTTTGGGTTGTAATTTTTGATTGCCCAGGCCTTCTTCTATCCAATTCATGTTGTATGCTTTCAAAATCAAGTTCAATTCCTGCCGGACAGCCGTCAATAATTCCGCCAATAGCGGGACCGTGAGATTCGCCAAATGTCATTAACTTAAATAAATTACCAAAAGAATTACTCATTTCTACTATTTATAAAATTCGAAAGACAAAGTTAAAATATTTTAATAAATAGAAAGCATTTGCTGAAGCTATTGTTTAGTTTTGAATATAATTTTAATGATAATGGAAAAACTTCAATACAATATTGTGGTATACGGTAGGGTACAAGGGGTTTGGTTTAGAAAATATACAAAAGAAAAGGCTGATGAATTAGGTGTTTATGGTATTGTTGAAAATTTCCCTGATCGAAGCGTATTTATCTCTGCAGAAGGGACCAAAGATAAATTAGAGATATTTATGGATTGGCTTTATAAAGGATCGCCTTTATCCAGGGTACAAGAAATTGTTTGGGATACAGGAGAAGTTTATGGATACAAGGATTTTACGGTTAAACATTAAAGAACCATAATTTAATAGCCATAATGATCACCATAATTATCAAAAATATTTTAACCGGTCCGTCACCTTTTTTTACTGACCATCGACTTGCAAGCCACCCTCCCGAAGCATTTCCAATGGCAAGAATTAATCCATATTTCCAATTTACCTGATCATTTATGATAAAAATAAATAAGGCTGAAGTAGTATAAATTAGAGCAACGACAACTTTTATAGCATTACTTTTCACCAGAGAAAACTGATTTATACCTGATAGTACTAATAGCATCAAAAAACCGGTACCTGCTTGAATAAATCCACCATAAATCCCAACAAAGAAAAACAGGATAATACTTATCCATAGGTGTTTACCTGTAATTCTCTCTAACAGGTCCTCATATTTTGTTTTTCGGTTAAAGATCAAAAAAGCAACAACAAAAAGCATGATGACAGCAAGAATTTTATTAAAAACCTCACCTTTAATATCGATTGCAATTTGAGCACCAATTATGGCACCCAACATGGCAGAGATACCAAAGTAGATGCTAAATGGAAAAGTTTTAACTCCTTTACTTCTAAAACCCGCTGTTGAGAAAATATTTTGAATAAGAATAGCAACTCTGTTGGTACCATTGGCAATACTAGGGGGGAGGCCTAAAAATATGAGCATGGGCAAGGTAAGTAATGAACCT
>Ga0209013_10000690_pt1 | contig 30466 bp, 20 predicted proteins | sample Cruoilmetagenom2_FD_187291 | JGI IMG/M metagenome (GOLD analysis project Ga0209013, IMG submission 187291) | Oil polluted marine microbial communities from Coal Oil Point, Santa Barbara, California, USA - Sample 2 (SPAdes) (version 2) | ecosystem: Environmental > Aquatic > Marine > Oil seeps ...
TCCTCAACGTAGCGTGGCTACGCCTGCGTCGCCCAATTCGCGGAAAACCCAACATCTCACTACCCTTCGCCGCCCTCGTCACGAAACCCGGTGAGAAGACCGGGCTAGACTTCACGCCCGAATCACAGCTCGATGGGAGATGCAACCGTGCACGGATGCATACGTAGGACAGGCACATGAACGATACTGGTAAACCCAACCTCTCCGACCTCAAGATCGAGCGTCAGGCACGGTCGAGTGACGGCGGCGGTCGGCGGATGATGATGGCCGCCGCCGCCGTCCTCGTAACCATCGCGGTGATCGCAGTCCTCCTCATCGGTCGCAGCTCGGTCGCGACCGTCAAGGTCGCCACCGCTCGCCCCGCTCCCGCCGGCGGTGCGGCCACGGTGCTCAACGCCTCCGGCTACGTGGAGCCGCGGCGCAAGGCCACCGTTTCCGCCAAGATCACCGGCAAGGTCACAGAGGTCCTCGTCGATGAGGGCATGATCGTCGAAAAAGGACAGATCCTGGCACGTCTCGACGCCTCGGACGCGCAGCGGCGCTACGAAGCTACACGGGCCGACCGCGATGTGGCGCGAGCGGCCATCGAGGAGCTCGAGGTCAACCTCGCAGACGCCGAGCGCACCCTGCGCCGGACCCATGAGCTGCGGGCTCAGGGGGTCGCCAGCGTCCAGGATCTCGACTCCGCGACCGCCGTCGTCGACGCCATCCAGGCCAAGCTCGATCTCGCACGGGCGTCCCTCGACGCCGCCGATGCCCGGCTCGCGGTCGCCGCCCAGGATCTCGAGAACTACACCATTCGCGCGCCGTTTGCCGGCATCGCGGTGTCCAAGGATGCCCAGCCCGGCGAGATGGTGTCGCCGGTCTCGGCCGGTGGTGGTTTCACCCGCACCGGCATCTCGACGATCGTCGACATGTCCTCTCTTGAAATCGAAGTGGATGTCAACGAATCCCATATCGCCAAGGTCCACCCTGGGCAACCGGCCGACGCCGTGCTCGACGCGTATCCCCAATGGCATATCCCGGCCACCGTGCGCACCGTCATCCCGACCGCGGATCGCCAGAAGGCGACGGTCAAGGTGCGGCTCACATTCGACCAACTCGACCCCAGGATACTGCCCGACATGGGGGTCAAGGTCGCATTCCGTGAGGTTGTGGACGAGGAACCGTCTTCCTCGACACGGGCGCAGTCGCTCATTCCACAGCCCGCGGTGAAGAACGACGGCGGTCAAACGGTGGTCTTCGTGGTCGAGGACGACACTCTCGACCGTCGCGTGGTCAGCGTCGGACGCTCAGTCGGCACGGACATCGAGATCATGGCCGGGGTTGTCCCCGGTGATCGGGTTGTGGTCAGCGCACCGGAAGGCCTCACCGATGGTCAGAGGGTGCAGGTTAAGAGTTTTTAGTTTTGAGTTCTTGGTTTTGAGTTGACGGCGAAGGAGCGATTGGAATGGTGAGTATCGACGGCAAAGAGCACGGCGACAGTCTGATCCGGGTGCGCAGCCTCAACAAGATCTACCATCGCGGCGGCGAAACCATCGAGGTCCTTCAGGGTCTCAACCTCGACGTGGAGGAGGGTGAGTTCGTGGCCTTCATGGGGCCGAGCGGATCCGGAAAGACCACCCTGCTGAACCTCCTCGGCGGCCTCGACGTCCCAACCTCGGGCGCCGTGACCGTCGCCGGTGACGAGATCACGAGTATGTCCGGTCGAAAGCTCGCCGCCTGGCGCGCCCGCCACGTGGGGTTCATCTTCCAAATGTACAACTTGATTCCTGTCCTTACCGCCTTTGGCAACGTGGAGTTGCCGCTGTTGCTCACCAAGCTTTCGAAGCCCCAGCGGCGTCAGCACGTCGAGACCGCCCTAGAGCTGGTCGGTCTCGGCGACCGCATGAAACACTACCCGCGCCAGCTTTCGGGCGGCCAGGAGCAGCGGGTTGCGATCGCCCGCGCGATCGTCACCGACCCGACGTTCCTCCTCTGCGATGAGCCCACAGGCGATCTTGATCGAAAGGCCGCGGAGGAGATCCTCGATCTCCTGACCCAGCTCGAGTCCGACCATGGCAAAACCATCCTGATGGTGACCCACGATCCCCTGGCCGCGGAGCGGGCGGATGTCGTGCTCCACCTCGACAAGGGAGTGCTTGTGGAGGCGGCAGACGAGGCGGTCGCGTCGTGAAGTATCTGCCGTTCATCTTTCGAAACATGTTCCGAAAGAAGACCCGGACCATCCTCACCATCGGCTCGATCGCCGTCGCCCTCTTCCTCTTCGGTCTGCTGGTGACCATCGAGACCGCGCTCAACGCCGGCATCGATGTGGCTGGCGTTGATCGTCTGATTGTTCGCAACAAGATCTCACTGATCATGCCGCTTCCCCTTTCGTATCAGGAACGGCTGCGCCAGATGGACCACATTTCCGAAGCCACTTTTGCTACCTGGTTCGGCGCCATCTACCAGGAGCCAAAGAACTTCTTCCCCCAGTTCGCCATCGACACGGAAACCTATCGGACGGTTTTCCCGGAGTTTGAGATGCCCGACACCGAATGGCAGGGCTTCCTGGCCGACCAGGAGGGCGCCGTTGTAGGTCGGGTAACCGCCGACCGTTTCGGCTGGGAGATCGGCGATCGAATCCCACTCCAGGGCAACATCTGGACGGGCACGTGGGAGTTCAACATCCGCGCCATCTACGAGGGCGCCCGCGCCGGTGACGACGAGTCCCAGTTCTGGTTCCACTGGAAGTATCTCGAGGAGCGCCGGCCGTTCGGCAAGGGGACTGTCGGCTGGTACACCGTCAAGGTCGATGATCCTGACCACTCCGTGGTGGTGAGCAATGCGATTGACAGACGATTCGGCAACTCCGCCTGGGAGACATCGACCGAGACCGAGCAGGCATTCGCAGCCGGCTTCGCCAAACAGATCGGCAACATCCGCATGCTCATCCTTTCGATCGGGGCGGTGGTTCTATTCACGTTGCTGCTGGTGACCGGCAACGCCATGGCCATGGCAGTGCGGGAAAGGGTGCCCGAGCTCGGCGTGCTCAAGACGCTGGGTTTCGGCGACAGGACGGTGCTGTTTTTGGTGCTCGCCGAATCATTGGTCATCGCGTTAGTCGGTGGAACCATCGGAATCGGTCTGGCCAAGCTCTTCACGATGGGTGGCGACCCCACCGGCGGCATGCTCCCCGTGTTCTATCTGTCGACCGGCGACATGGTTTTCGGCATCGCAATTGCTTTCTTTGTGGGCGTCGCTGCGGGATCGATCCCGGCCCTGACGGCAATGAAACTACGCATCGTCGATGCGCTGAGGAGGGTGTGATGGCGATCCCGTTTTCGTACAACGTGCGGTCCGTCTCCGCAAGATGGACGACGGCGGTTGTCTCCATCCTGGGCATTGCCGGCACCGTCGGCGTCTTCGTTGCCATGCTTGCAATGGCTCGCGGCTTTCAAGCCACCCTGATCGCATCCGGCTCGTCTTCGAATTCGATCATCCGTCGCGCCGGCGCCAGCTCGGAGATGGACAGCGGTGTGTCCCTCGACCAGGTACGGGTGATTGCCGATGCCCCACAGGTCGCCCGAAATCCCGCAGGGATCCCACTCTCCAGCCCGGAGCTGGTTGTCATCGGCGCGTTTCCGCTCACGAAAAGCGGCACTGACGCCAACGTGCAGATCCGCGGCATGACACCCCTCGTCCTCGAGGTGCGTTCCTCCGTGAAGGTCGTCGAGGGCCGATTCTTCAAGCCGGGCTTGGCGGAGCTCGTCGTCGGATCCAACGCCGTCGAGATCTATCGGGGACTGGACCTTGGCTCGACGGTGAGCTTCGGCGGACAGGACTGGAAGGTGGTCGGCATTTTCAACGCTGGAGGATCCGCGTTCGATTCGGAGATCTGGTGCGACCACACTGTGCTCGCACAGACTTTTAAGCGTCCGAACAACGTTTTCAGCTCGGTCACGACGCGCCTCAATTCGCCAACCGACTTCGACGCCTTCAAGGACACCCTGACCTCCGACCCCCGTCTCACCGTCCAGGTGGAACGCGAGGCGGAGTACTACGCGAAGCAGTCGCAGATGGTGAGCACGCTCATCCGCGTGCTCGGCTTCCTTGTCGCCTTCGTGATGGCGATCGGCGCGGTCTTCGGCGCGCTCAACACGATGTACTCGGCGGTAACCGCGCGCGCCCGCGAGATCGCCACCATGCGCGCCCTCGGTTTCGGCGGCGGCTCGGTGGTGCTGTCCTTCATGTTCGAATCGCTGCTCATCGCCCTCATCGGGGGCGTCCTCGGTTGCATCGCGGTTCTTCCACTCAACGGGTTTACAGCGGGCACAATGAACTGGCAGACCTTTTCACACCTGGCTTTCGCCTTCCAAGTGACGCCCAGTTTGTTGCTTGCCGGCATCGCCTTCGCGGTAGTGATGGGACTCATTGGCGGCGTTCTGCCCGCCATTCGCGCGGCAAGAATGCAGGTGGCCCCGGCGCTGCGAGAATTGTAGGTCACTTCCAGCCCGAAAGCACCGGCCAGATGAGGAAGAGGAGCGACATCAGCACGAACATTCCCTGCATCGGGAGGTTCCAGCGAAACCACTTCTCGTAGGGGATCTTCGCCAGCGCGAGGGTTCCCAGGGTCACGCCGGAGGTCGGGATGATCATATTGGTGAAGCCGTCGCCGAGCTGGTAGGCGAGCACCGCGGTTTGGCGGGTGATGCCTGAAAGGTCGGCCAACGGCGCCATGATCGGCATCACCAACGCCGCCTGGGTCGAGCCGGACGGAATGAAGAAGTTGACCGTCAGCTGCATCGCATACATGGCGTAGGCGGTTGCCAGAGACGGGAGGCGGGAAGTCACCGAGCTCATCGCGAAAAGGAGCGTGTCCATGATGTTGCCGGCCTCGAGAACAACAATGATACCGCCGGCAAAACCGACGATGAGCGCCGCCCCGGCGATGTCCTTGCAGCCACTGATAAAGGTGGCGGCGAGCTTGTTGCCCCCCATCCCGGACACGATCCCCGCCAGCAGACCCATGGCGAAGAAGAGCCCCGCGAGCTCCACGATGTACCACTTCCAGAGGGCGACCCCGAGCATCATCACCACGATCCCGATCAGGAGAATTGCCAGGCTCACACCGTCCCGCCACGTGAACCCGCTCAATTCCTGCTGTTGGGCGAGAACCTCCCGGCGCCGCTGTCGATCGGCTTCATACATCGGGCTCCGCGACGGGTCAGCCTTGACCCGCGCCGCATATACCATCACCCAGATGATGGTGGCGGTGGTCGCGAGGAACCACACAATGACACGGTACTGCCAGCCCGATACCGGTTGGATCCCGGAAATCCCTTGCGCAATCTGAACGGTGAACGGATTGAAAAAGGCGCCCGCAAAGCCCACCCCGGCCGCGAGAAAGGAGAGACTGACGCCAACCAGAGAGTCGTAGCCAAGGGCGAGCGCGAGCGGTACAAAAATCAGGACGAACGGAATCGCCTCCTCGCACATGCCAAATGTCGCGCCAAAGAGAGAAAAGACCGTCATGACGATGGGAATCACCAGGTACTCCCGCCCGAGCAGCATCCGCACAAGCTGTCGGATGCCGGCGGCGATAGCGCCTGTCTCGTTGAGGATATAGAAGGACCCGCCGACCATGAAGATGAAAAAGATGATCTCCGCGAGCCGCAGCGCGCCGTTGATCGGCGCCGTAAAGACCTGCAGAAGCTGGGGCTTGCTCGGCTCTGGATGGTATGATCCCGCGATCACGACCGATCTCATCGAACCGCCCTCCATCACGTCTTCGCGATCAAACGCCCCTCCCGGAACGATCCAGGTCAGCACCGCTGCAAAGACAATCAGCGAGAACACGATCACGAAGACGTCGGGAACCTTCTTGAGCACGGCAATCCTCCTGTGCGGGGAAGATTATACGGGGTTGGGCGAGGGCCGCACCGTGGTTTCCGAATAGGCCCAAGACACGCGTGATAACCTGTTTATAGGGAAGAGGCGAGAAAGAGCGCAGCTTTTTCGTAGACTTATCGTGCACACCTGAACGAAACGCGCAGCGATGAACAGCGGGGTCCGACGATGACCGACAGCGGCGTCGACACACTCGGAAATGGGCGCATCACGGGTCTCACCAGCGTCGAGGCGCCGAATCTCGAGAGCATCGCGAAACGGCGGCTTCAGCTCTGGGCGATGACTCTCTTCCTATTCGTGTTCACGGTATCGGTTCTGTCCCTGGTACTGTTTTGGGATAGGGTCACTCTCGACGTATCGTCGCCCCGCGTGTTGACCTTCATCGGCATCGTCCTGTTGGCGGTCCTGTTCAGCGCCTATACGATCGCGAAAGAGTTTCAGCTTCTCACCTCCACCAGGGAGCTCATGGATGAGCACATATTGGCCGCCGCGCTTACCAACAGCCTGCGGGAGACCAACGTTCTGATCGAATCCGGCAAGGAGATCAACATCGGGCTCGATCTCGACCAGGTGCTCGAGACCATCCTCGGTTGCTCGCTGGACCTCCTCGACGGCCAGGGAAGCTCGATCATGCTGATGTGCTCCGAGGACGAATTGCGAACCGTGTGTTCGAAAGGACAAAGCTCCGCCAATGGGGCGCGCGTCAATCTCCACAACGGCGTTGCCGGCCAGGTGGCGGCAACCCATGAGGCCGTGCTGGTGAACGGCAGGTTTAACTGGGGCCACTACCGCCATGATCACGAGGAGAACCGCCCATCAAGCGCGCTGAGTATTCCCCTGACAAACGGTGGGGATCTCATTGGGGTGCTCAACGTCAACGCGAAACCGGACCGCGAGTATTCGCAACGCGACCTGCGGGCAATGAGCCGTTTCGGCGAGCAGGCCGGCGCCGCTATCGCCCATGTGCAAGCCTACGAGGCTCAGCGCCAGTTCGCCCCCGCAACCAACTACCAGGCCTTCCACGATCCCCTCACCGGCCTACCGAACCGCTCGCTGCTGCTCGACCGTGTCGCCAATGCCCTCACACGCCGCCGGCCGCCGGGCAACGCTGTCGTTCTCTTGTTTCTCGATCTCGACGATTTCAAGCGGGTCAACGACAGCCTCGGCCACTCGGCGGGAGACCAGGTGCTGATTGCCCTCGCGGAACGTCTCCGGTCGAGCATCCGTGCCGGTGACTCGGTGGCCCACTTTGGGGGCGACGAGTTCGCGATTCTCCTTGAAGCGTCGGATGCTGATGAGGCCAAAATGGCCGCAGAACGCATCTTGAGCGATCTATCGAAGCCCTTCGCGCTCGAGGGTCGGGAGGTTCGGTTCACGGCCAGTATCGGCATCGCTCTCGAGCCGTCGAGCGACGGCCGCCCCGAGGAGCTCATGCGAAACGCGTTCACCGCTCTGCACGCGGCCAAGGAGCGCGGCAAGGGCCAGGTGGCGATCTTCGAGCAATCGATGCATTCAACCGCTCTCAGCCGTCTCGATCTCGAGAACGAGCTCCGGCATGCGGTCGAGCACAAGGGGCTCGAGGTGTATTTCCAACCCTTGTTGGATCTCGAAGATCTGTCGGTGCACGGTTTCGAGGCGCTGGTCCGCTGGAATCACCCGGAGCGGGGCGTGGTCGCCGCCGTTTCCTTCGTGCCGCTCGCCGAGGAGGCTGGCCTCCAGCCCGAGATCGACCGTATGGTCCTGCAACAAACCTGTGCCAAGGTCAAGGAGCTGAACTCGGGGATCTTTGCGGCCAACCCGGTCGCCGCGCATGTCAACCTCTCCCCGAACACCATCCGCGAGCCCGATTTCGTGGCCAACCTGGCCAGCGACCTCGTGAACTCCGGGCTCGAGCCCGAGCAACTGGTGCTCGAGATCACCGAGGGCGTCATGATGCACGATGTCGAGCAGGCGGCGAGAAAGCTGCGGGCCATCAAGTCGCTTGGTGTACGCCTCGCCCTCGACGACTTCGGAACCGGCTATTCTTCGCTCAGCTATCTGCGCAGCTTCCCGGTCGACGTCGTCAAGATCGACAAGATTTTCGTCGACGAGATCGAACACGACCGTGGGGCGTCGGCCCTCGTGCAGGCCATTCTCAGCCTCGGGCTCGGGCTCACGTTCGAGGTTGTGGCCGAGGGCATCGAAACCCAGGAACAGCTCGAGAGTCTCCTCGATCTGGGGTGCCAGTATGGTCAGGGCTATCTCCTGGCACGGCCGCTTTCCGTGCCACAGCTCAATGTCTTTCTCGACCATATCCGACAGGGCATGTCTTAACCGGTATTCCTCACCAGCTTAGCGCCACAGTCCGTGATAATCTGAACTTCGAGACGACCTCTCAAGGAAGGGAAATGTTTCGGTTCGTCCTCAACGACAGCGCGACTGAGACAACAGCCAATCCCGGTCGGCCGGCTCTCGATTATCTGCGGGATGAGGCCGGGCTGACCGGCGTCAAGCACGCCTGCCGCGAGGGCGATTGCGGCTCGTGCGTCGTTCTACTCGGTCGATTCGCCGAAGGCACGATGAGCTACCGACCCGTGAACTCGTGCCTGCTCCCTTTGGGTGCTCTCGACCGCCATCACGTCGTCACGGTCGAGGGGCTCAATCGCTGCGACCTCACCCCCTTCCAACGCGCGCTCGAGGCCGAGGGCGCGTCGCAGTGCGGTTTTTGCACCCCGGGTTTCGTGGTCTCGTTCGCCGGGTTCCTGCTCGCAGCCAAGGCGTGGGACGAAGGGGCCGCGACCGAGGCGGTCGCCGGCAACATCTGCCGCTGCACCGGCTACGCCTCGATCGTCCGAGCGATGGCAACCACCCTCGATCGCCTCGCTGACCGTGTCGATCCTGCGGCGCCGCGAATTCCGGCCCTGGTCCGTGAGAAGCTCCTCCCCGAGTACTTTCTCCGCGCCCCCGATCTGTTGGCGGATCTCGGACCTCCTCAGTCGAAAGGCTACCCCACAGCCTCGCAGGTGGTCGTCTCCGGCGGCACCGACCTCTACGTCCAGCACCCCGACGAGCTCGTCACGAGAGACGTCTTCGTCGTGCCGCCGTCGTCCGAACCGCCCGTCCGAGTCGATGACGCCCACATCTACGTCACCGGCGCCGCAACCGCGGAGGACTTGAAGACCTCTCGAATGCTGGCGAAGACCGTCGGTGGACTCGACCGCGCGATGTCGCTGATGGGTTCGCTGCCGATCCGCCACCGGGCGACCATCGCCGGCAACATCGTCAATGCTTCCCCGATCGGCGACATGACTGTCATTCTCCTCGCCCTCGATGCCGAGATCGGCCTTCTCAACGGTCATACCCGCCGATCACTGCCCTTGCGGGATTTCTTCCTCGGGTACAAGGAGCTCGACCTCCAACCCGGCGAGCTTGTGGAATGGGTGCGGTTTGCGGCCCCTGGAGACGGAGCCCTCTTCAACTTCGAAAAGGTCAGCAAGCGCACCCACCTCGACATCGCCAGCGTCAACACCGCCGCCTCTCTGCGGATCGAGGAGGGCCGGATCGCGCACGCCTGCCTCGCCGCCGGCGGAGTGGCGCCGATTCCGATGCAGCTGCCGCAGACCGCCGATTATCTGAGCGGCCGCGAACCGACCACGGCGGCCGCTATCGCAGCCGCCGACATTGCCCGCTCCGAGGTGACGCCGATATCGGACGTGCGCGGCTCGGCGGACTACAAGCGACTGTTGCTTGGTCAGCTCATCCTCGCTCACTTCAACGTTCTCTTTGGTATCGAGGAGGGTCTCGTGATCGAGGCCACCGCATGAGCAACCGCGAGATCGGCCCTCACACCCGGGGAGAGTCGCGCTTCATCGGTGATTTTCCCGACCCGCCGGGATTGCTCCACGCGGCGGTGCTGTCCTCAGCGGTCCCACACGCACGAATCCTCCGCCTCGACACCACCCCTGCAACCCACGTGGACGGCATCGCCTGCGTGCTGACCGCGTCCGACATTCCGGGTGAGAACCAGATTGGCGGGATCGTCCAGGACGAACCGTTGCTGGCCGAAGGTGAGGTCCACTTCGCCGGCCAGCCGATTGCCGTCACCGTCGCCGACAACCCGCGCCGAGCCCGCCAGGCCGCGCGGGCGATCATCGTCGAGTACGACGAGCTCCCCGGGGTCTTCGACCCGCGCGTGGCGGCGGCCGCGGGCGCCCTCATCGTCCCTTCGCGAACTTTCTCGGCCGGCAGCGTCGATGACGCGTGGGCGTCCTGCGAGACCGTGGTCGAGGGGCGCGCCGACTCCGGCGGTCAGGAGCATCTCTACCTCGAGACCCAGGCCGCTCTGGTCCTGCCGCAGGAAGGCCGGCGGCTGAGGATCTTCTCATCCACCCAGGCGCCGACCGCCGTCCAGCGCATCGTCGCCAGAGTGCTCGGGTTGTCGATGAACGACCTCGAGGTCGATGTCGCCCGTCTCGGCGGCGCCTTCGGCGGCAAGGAGGACCAGGCAACACCGTGGGCGGCGATCGCGGCTCTGGCGGCGTCGATCCTCCGCCGCCCCGTCCGCATCGCTCTTAGCCGCGGCGAAGACATGCGGATGACCGGCAAGCGCCATCCCTACTCGTCGGACTTCAAGATCGGGCTTGACTCCGACGGCCGGATCCTTGCCTACGAGGCCACCTACTATCAGAACGCCGGCGCCGCAGCCGACCTCTCACCCGCCATCCTCGAGCGCAGTCTCTTCCACGCCACCGGGAGCTACTTCGTCCCCAACGTCCGGGTCACAGCGCTCAGCTGCCGTACAAATTTGCCGCCGTTCACCGCCTTCCGCGGCTTCGGCGCTCCACAGGCGATGTTCGTCATCGAGGCGGCGATCTCCCAAGCGGCGGAGGTCATGGGCATCGACCGCCGCCAGATCCAGCACCGCAACCTGATCTCGGAGGGCGATGCCTTCCCATATGGCCAACGTGCTCAGCAGGGCAACGCCCACCGCGCCTTTGACGAAGTTCTCGACCGCTTCGACGTGGCAACGCTCGAAGACAATGCCGCAGAGCACAACCGGACTCACGCGCTCAGCAAGCGTGGCATCGCCATGATGCCGGTGTGCTTCGGGATCTCGTTCACCAGCACCTTCCTCAACCAGGCCGCGGCCCTGGTCCACCTCTACACCGATGGCAGCGTCAGCGTCAGCACCGGGGCCATCGAGATGGGGCAGGGGGTCAACGCAAAGATTCTCAACGTCGCCTCCCACACTCTCGGCATCGACCCCGGCCGCATCACGATCGAGACCACCAATACCCTGCGGGTCGCCAACACCTCCCCCACCGCCGCCAGCTCGGGCGCCGACATGAACGGCGGCGCGACCGAGATCGCGTGCCGTTCGATCATCGACCGGCTGCGGAATGTGGCCGCCGAGATCCTCGACACAACCGCCGATCGGATCATCGTCAGCGGCGACCGGGTGATGGTCGACGGCGGGGCCGCGGATCTGACCTGGGAGCGGCTGGTCTCGGAGGCCTACTTCCGGCGCATCAACCTCTCCGCCCAGGCCCACTTCGCGACCCCCAAGATTCACTTCGACCGCAAAACCGAAAAGGGCGAGCCGTTTGCCTACCATGTCTACGGCGCCGCCGTGGTGGAGGTGACCGTCGACTGTCTCCGCGGCACCTACTCTATCGACCGCGTGGGGATTGTTCACGACGCCGGGAGAAGCCTCAACCCGCTGGTCGATAAGGGCCAGCTCGAAGGCGGGCTGGTGCAGGGCATCGGCTGGATGACCGTCGAGGAGCTTGTGTTCGCCGAAGGGCACAACCTCACCGACACGCTGAGCACATACAAGATCCCCGACATCCTGTCGGTACCCCGGATCGAAGGCCACTTCCTCGAAGACGCCGACAACCCCAACGCGGTGATGCACTCGAAGGCCATCGGCGAACCACCCTTCATGTACGGCATCGGCGCCTACTTCGCCCTCCTCGACGCCATGAGAGCCTTCCGCCCCGACCGCGAGGAGTTCTTCAACGCACCGATGACGCCCGAGAAAGTACTGATGTTCCTCCACGGCGACCGGCAGCAGGTCTCGACGGAAGACATCGCCGAAGCAGCCGCCGTCGTTCAACGGTAGTGGCCCGAAAAACCACAGAGACGCAGAGGTCACCGAGCCCACAAACTCGCCCACGGAGAAACCGCAGATCACGCAGATAGGCGCAGATAGCCCAAGGGGAGTCAACACGTGGCGACGACGGACGCTTGCGTCCGGAGTTGACGTGCTTTCTCCCGGTGGTCGGCGATCGCCAGAACGCCGGCTGTTCCGCCGTCAATCTACGAAACCGCCGCCACTCCTGTTCTTGCGATGATCTGCGCCTATCTGCGTTATCTGCGGTTTTCTTGCGTTGGTGGCCTGTGTGTCTTTGTGTCTTCGTGTTTGCGACGTCCGCGATGGCTCTGTGTCCGGGCTCTGTGCCTCTGTGTCTCTGTGGTTTTCCTGATGTTGAGATAGAATCGCCGCATGGCATTCCCGGAGCACACCCAGACCGATCCCTGGCGGTACGCCCTGGAGTCGCTGCGCGACGGTCGACAGACGGTACTGGTGTTTGTCGTTGATCATTCGGGATCCGTGCCGGGCGTGACCGGAACCCGGGTTGTGGTCACCGAGTCGGGCTTTGCCGGGACCATCGGCGGCGGCGCGGCTGAGAAGGCGCTCGTCGAGCGGGCCCAGAGCCATTCGGGTGGTGCCGAGATCTTCCGCTTCCGCCACACACCGAGCGATGGCGGGACCCTGTGCTCGGGCGTACAGGATTTCGCAGTTGTTTCGCTGTCGCAAGATGATGAAGGGGCCGTCGAGTCGATCGTCGATGCTCTGGAACACGACCGCACCGGCACCCTCCGCCTGACCCCGGACGGTCTCGAGTTCGAGCTCGGCGAGACCCAGCCGCACACCTTTTCCAAGGACGCTACATCCTGGTCCTACCGGGGGCCGATTGGTCTCGAGGACACTCTCCACATCATAGGCGGCGGCCACGTGAGCCTGGCGCTGTCGCGGGTCATGGCGACTCTCCCCTTTCGGATCGTCGTCCTCGACGATCGTGAGGACCTACCGACGATGGCGGCCAACCGCTGGGCCCACGAGCGGCATGTGGTCGATCTCGACCACATCGGTGAGTACGTCGCGGAGGGCGACCGCTCGTGGGTCGTCATCATGACCTTCGGGCATGTTCATGACCGCAGGGTCCTCGAAGGACTGCTCGGAAAGGAATTCGCCTATCTCGGTCTGATGGGTTCCGAGGCCAAGGTGCGCCAGATGTACGCGGCCATGAAGGCGGACGGTCTCGACCTCGACGAATTCGAAGGCGTCCGGGCGCCGGTCGGTGTGTCGATCGGCAGCCACACCCCGGAGGAGATCGCGATCAGCATCGCGGCCGAGATCATCGCGGTGAGAAATGCCGGCTAAGGTCAATACTGTTGGTTTATGTGCAGCCGAGACGGCTGCACCACAAGACTGCGTCCGAACCTTTGTGGTGCAGGCGTCCCGCCTGCACATACCGAGGTCACATGAAGGGCACCATGGCTAAGCTTCACTTCCAGCTCAACGGGGTGCCGACCACCATCTCGTACGAGGAAGGAGAGCATTTTCTGAGCGTGCTCCGCGAATCCTGCGGCATCACCTCGGTCAAGGACGCCTGCGCACCGCAGGGCGTGTGCGGCTGCTGCACGATCCTGCTCGACGACAAACCCTCGCTGGCGTGCCAGCTTGACCCCGCCCGGGTCGCCGGGCGCGAGGTCGTAACGCTCGAGGGACTGCCGGACCGGCAACGCCGGATCCTCGCCGACGCTTTCGTGCGCGAGGGCGCGGTGCAGTGCGGCTTCTGCACCCCGGGCATCGCCCTCCGCGCCGCCCACCTCCTCAACCGCGACCTCACCGATGATCGACAGCGGGTGACCCGGGCGCTGGCCGGCCATCTGTGCCGCTGCACCGGCTACAACCGCATCGTCGATGCCATCCAAACCGCGGGTGAAGCGTGGCAAAGAGGAACGGAGATCGGCGACGGACCGCCGCGCCGGCCGCACTTTTTCGGCGAGGACTACGGCCTCGCCCGATCTTCCGACATTCCGGCCGATAACGGCGTCGGCGCGTCGGCCGAGCGCTACCGCGGCCACGACCAGACGCTCGGGGCCAAGGATTTCATTGCCGACATGCGCGTCGACGGCATGCTCCACGGCGCCCTCGTCCTCTCCAAGCATCCACGGGCGAAGATCCTCAGTATCAACGCCACCGAGGCGGCAAAGGCGCCTGGATTCGAACGCATCCTCACAACCGAGGATGTCCCGGGAGTTTGCAACCACGGGCTCATCGTCCATGACTGGCCGCTGATCATCGCCGCCGGCGAGACCACCTGCTGCGTCGGCGACGTACTCGCAGTTGTGGTGGCCGACACCGAGCACCATGCCCGGATAGCTGCAAATACTGTCGCGGTCGAGTACGAGGTCCTCGATCCCGTCGCCTCCCCCGACGCGGCGCTCGCCCCCAGCGCTCCTGTAATTCACCCGAGTGGCAATTTGCTCGAGGTCTGCTCCTTCTCCCGTGGCGACGTCGAGGGCGCGCTCGAGGAGTCGGCGCACGTTGTCGAGGAAATTTTCACCACCCAGCGCATCGAGCACGCCTTCCTCGAGCCCGAGGCTGCGCTCGCCGTCCCGATCGACGGCGGTTTGAAGATCTACTCCCAGGGCCAGGGGGTGCACGACGACCAGAGGCAGATCGCCGCCCTTCTCGGCCTCGAGAAGGGCGCCGTCGAGGTCGAGCTGGTCTCCAACGGCGGCGCCTTCGGCGGCAAGGAGGACCTTTCGGTGCAGGGCCACGCCGCCCTCGCGGCGTGGATGCTGCAGCGGCCGGTACGCATCGTTCTGACCCGCGAGCAGTCGCTGCGGATCCACCCCAAGCGCCACCCCATCACGCTCCACTACACGGCGGGGTGTGATGCCGACGGCCGGCTCACCGCGGTCCGCGCCCGCATCGTCGGCGACACCGGGGCCTACGCCTCGGTCGGGGCCAAGGTCCTCGAACGCGCGGCGGGGCACTCGTGCGGACCGTATCGGGTCGCCAACGTCGATGCCGAGGCGCGCACCGTCTACACCAACAACCCCCCCTGCGGCGCAATGCGCGGTTTTGGCGCCAACCAGGCCGCCTTCGCCATCGAGGGCATCCTCGACCGGTTGGCCGAAAAGGTGGGAATAGACGGCTACGACATCCGCGAGCGCAACATTCTCGACCCCGGCGACCGTTTCGCCACCGGGCAGCTGATGGATGCAAGCTGCGGAATCCGGCAGACCCTCGAGGCGGTGCGCGAGGTCTACAAGGGGGCGCGCACGGCGGGCATTGCGTGCGGCATCAAGAACACCGGCATCGGCAACGGCATGGAGGACATCGGGCGGGTGGCGATCAATGTCCTGCCCGAAGGCTGCCTCGAGATCCTGACCGGCTACACCGAGATGGGCCAGGGGCTGCACACCATCCTCCGCCAGGTCGTGTCGGAAGAAACCGGGCTTCCTCCCGAGATCATGACGGTTCGTACCGTCAGCGAACCCGACATCGAGTGCGGGATGACCACCGCCTCGCGCGCCACAGCCCTGTGCACTGCGGCCGGACAGATTGGGGCGCGCCAGCTCGCTGGCGCACTTCAGACGTCGAACCTCGAGGATCTAGCGGGGCGGCGTTTCAACGGCGAGTTCATCTGCAACTTCACAACCGCGCCGGGCGCTGTCACCAATGATCCCATCACCCACATGGCCTTTGGCTTCGCAACCCAGGTCGTGATCCTGGCCGAGGACGGCACGATCGAGAGGGTCGTCGCCGCCCATGACGTCGGCCGCGCCATCAATCCCCAGCTCTGCGCGGGCCAGATCGAGGGCGGCGTCCACATGGGTCTCGGCTATGCCCTGTCCGAAGATTTCCCCACCACCGGCGGGGTGCCGGACTCGCTCAAGCTCCGCGACCTCGGCATCCTCCGCGCCGCCCACACGCCGCCAATCGACGTCATCCTGATCGAGGTCCCGGACGCGGTCGGCGGTTACGGCGCCAAGGGTGTCGGCGAGATCGGCCTTGTCCCCACCGCCGGCGCGGTCGCCGCGGCGCTGTACGCCCACGACGGCATCCGGCGCACCGCGCTACCGATGACGGATGCCCCGGCCGCCCGGCCCTCCACACCCCCGTCACGAAAACTCCAAGCCTGACCGTCGCTCTTGTGGTGCGGCCGTCTCGGCCGCACACCGTTGGGCAACTACCCTCCGACCTCGCTTTCAGCTTCGCCGTGGCAAGCGACTACGCAGATTCTATGAATATCCTCGGCAGCAGCAGTATCGCGAGAAGGCCAAGCCCGGACGGCTTCGGGCTACGAGCAGCGCGAACACCTCGCCGAAGAACTCGTCCAGATCTACATCTGAGAACCACCACCCTGGTGTGGGCTGTAGCCCCCTCCCCTGGTTGACGATCAAGACCTCGCCGCCGGCCTGCTCGGCGACGAGAGCCCCCGCGCAGACAACGAGGAAGGAAACGCCTTCAGTCCCCCTCGTTTTGCATACGAACTTCCGTCTCCTTCCCGTCGCGCTCGAAGAAAATTCGGAGGCGGCCGCCGAGGGCCATGGCGTGGGCTTTCAGCGTGGACAGGCGGACATCCCGCCTTCGCTCGAGCTTCGAGAGATCCGACTGGGACATACCGATGCGGCCGGCGAGCTCCGCCTGGGTGAGGCCCAGCCCGCGCCGCAGTGTCGGGAGGTCCTCGGCCGGAATCCGGCGCAGCGCACCTTCGGCTCGCGCCCGCGTACGGTCGATCCAGGCACGCCAGAGTGCCGAGGTCCCGTACATCGGGTACACGTCGATCAGGCGCAACACCTTTTCCGCAAGCTCGCCGTTCGGGTCGCGGGCGATCGCGTCGGCAATCGGCCTCCAGTCGGTCAGATCTCCCCGCTCAAGCATGTCGACGATGGCCGCTGACGGAAGTTCTTCGGCCGGCATGCCGGATCGGAGCTCGAAGTGGCGGTGCTTCACGGGGACTCCTCGACGAGCCGATCGAGGACCCGCACGGCCACTCTGCGGCACGCGTCCTCGATGACGCTCCAGTCCTGCCAGCGGCGATCGAGCTGGCGATACGACGCGAGATCGACCGATCCAAGGTCATCCGGATGTGGTTCAGCCAGCTGCTTGGCCACCTGGGTGGCGACGCGGCGACCACCGGGCCCGAGCTGATCAGCGTAGAACTCATCCATCGTTATCACGACTCCGGCCGCCTCATCTTCACCGAGGCGGTCTGCCAGGGCCGCGAAATCGAGGTAGTCGCGGGTCGCGTTCCGGATCAGGCACAACCAGGCCTTGATCCTTGCGATCTCGGCCAGAGTCGGGACCCGCAACGTCCGCTCTCCGACCGCCACCTCCTCGACCTCGAGGGGACGCCGCCGGATCAAGCTTCGAATCCCCGTCTCCACTCCGTCGAGTCGTCCCAAGATGAGCACCGGCCGCTGAACGCGCGCGGTGACCCAGCCGTCGGTTTCCTCGAGCGCTGCCAGAACCTCGTCGTACCTCTCGCGGAGATCGGCCACCATATGGCCATCGTCCAGCGAGATCCGGTGCCGGGCATAGTGCGCAGCCGCGGTCCCACCGACAAGGACGGCATCGGGCACGAGCTCTTGCAGCCGTACGGCGGCATGGAAGACGGCATCAATCTCGGGCATCTCGATCATGATAGTGATTATACTCACTATTCTCGAGAAAGCAGGGTCGTTTTCAAATCATGCCTGCGTGAGGAGTCTTTCCACGTCTCGGAAAAAATCATCCAGATCCGCATCAACAAAGTACCGCCCCTCCTGGGGCGGCAGCCCCACGTCGCCCTTGTTGACCACGACCACATCCCCGCTGGCCTGCTCGGGGAGAAAGGCCGCCGGGTAGACGGCGAGGGAAGAGCCGAGGACGAGGAGGAGGTCGCTCGCGGCGACAACCGAGGCGGCGCGGTCGAGGTCGTGGACGGCCTCACCGAAGAAGACGATGTCGGGCTTGATGACGCCGCCGCAGGAGCACTGGGGCACGGGCGCCTCGCGCACCATCTCCTCCATTTGGGGGAAAGCGAACTCGCGGCGGCAGGCTTGGCAATGGCTGGTCCAGTAGTCGCCGTGGACGGAGATGACGTTCTCCGAGCCCGCCTTCTGGTGGAGCGAATCGATGTTCTGGGTGACGACCGCGGTCAGCTTGCCCCGCGATTCCCTTTCCGCGAGGAAGCGGTGGGTGAAGGTCGGCTCGGTGTCGTGAATGACGCCGAGGAAGTCGCGGGTGAACTCGTAGAACGGGGCGGGATCGCGGCGAAAGGCCGAGATGTCGAAGACCGCCTCGGGATCATAGCGGCGGGTGACATAGAGGCCCTGAGGACCGCGAAAGTCGGGAATACCGGCGGCGGTGGAGATGCCGGCGCCGGTGAGCGCCACCACCCGTTTGGACCTGAGGATGAGATCGGCACAGCCCTTTGGGTCAATGGTCTGTTGATGGGGCATTACACCGAGCAGGATAGCACCGGTCCGCGTCCGGATTTCGAATTTCGAATTTCGAATTTCGAATTTTCCACCCGCCCTCCCCTAAGCACGAAGGAGTCGGCGGGAATTCAAAACTGAGAATTGAGAATTGAGAACTAATGTTTTCCCGTTCCTCCGCCCGTTTTTCGGACACGGACTCGGGCGCTGACGCGGGCGCGGTATATTGTTCTATAGACATGCAGGAAATCGTGCCCACCCTCAACCGTCTCTCGATCGCCGTACAGTTTGCCGTGGTGATCAGCCTCTTCGGCTACTTCCTGCTCCTGGGGCAGATGGTCAAGCTGCGCGAGGTGCGTCTGTGGATGCTGGCCTGGCTGGCCGACGCCGTTGCGCTGGCGGCAGTCTTTGTCCACGTCTACGCCGACGTTCCTCCCGTTGGACACCGCGTGGCGCTCGTCCTCTATCTCGCGGGCAAGACCACGTTCGCCGTGCTCATCGTCTCGGGCGCCCGCCACCACGTGCGTCCGGGCGCCGAGCCGCGCATCAACCCGACCTTCCTCGCGGTTTTCGTCACGGTGTGGAGCGTGGTCCTCGGGTTCGCCGCGCCGGATCTCTGGCAGGCTCAGCTCGCCGAGAGCGTCCTCCTTGGTCTTGTCTTCCTCACCGGCGGCACCACGGTCCTTCACCATCCACGATCGTCAATATCGCGCTGGCTTGGCTGGGCGATGCTGGTCGAAGGTATTGTCTTTACGTACTCGGCGGCACTCCTCATCCCGGCCCTGTGGGGAAACCAGGGCGGCTTCTTCTACCTCAAATACTCGTCGTTCATCGACGCCTGGGCCGAGCTGATGCTCGCCCTCGCGAGCATCGCGGCTCTTTCGGATCGTCGGGAGGGACTTCTCCATTATGCGAATCGTGAGCTTCTCGACTCACAACAGCGCCTGAGCCGGTTGGTGGACACCGATCCTCTGACCAATCTCTCGAATCGGCGGAGCCTTCGCAAAGCGATGGATGCGGTCAGCGACAGTGGCGGCGCCGTCATCTTCATCGATATCAACGATTTCAAGCAGATCAACGATCTCTTCGGACACGCGGTGGGCGATATGACTCTGCAACGGCTGGCGGCCCTCGTGGTCGAGCAGTTCCGTCCCGAGGACCACGTCATCAGGTGGGGGGGCGACGAGTTCCTGGTGGTCGCCCCGGGGATGGATCTGGTCAGCGCCAGGACCCGTATCGGAGCGATTCGTGAGGCCCTGACCCACTTATCGGACGAGGGCCCGCCGTTTTCGATCGCAGCCGGCATCGCCGAACTCTTTCCGGGTGGCGATGCCACGGCCGCCCTCGAGGAGGCCGACCGGCGGATGTTCGCCGAGAAGCGTGGGCGGTAGCTCCCGCCCGCCCGAGGGCAAACGGCTATACGGGTAGACGGCTATACGGGTAGACGGCTATACGGGTAGACGGCTATACGGGTAGACGGCTATACGGGTAGACGGCTATACGGGTAGACGGCACACACTATCGATCGCGCCGACGCCAACCTTGGTTGTTTCGCCGCATAGCCGTCAAGCCGCATAACCGTAAAGCCGTAAAGCCGCATAGCCGTAAAGCCCGGGTGGAGGTGCGGGAGCGGTATGCTTGTCCGCATGTCGGATCGTTTTCACCCCCTTTCGCTCGAGCAGCTTGTTGGCTGGATCGCCGATGAACTGGAGGCGAAGGGCGCCATCTTCGGGATCCCTCGCGCCCTTTTCTTTGCACCTTCGGCCACCGACCGCTTTCGCTCCGACGTGTATGGACAAACCCTCGACACCCCCATCGGCGTGGCGGCGGGTCCCCACTCGCAGCTTGCCCAGAACATCATCGTTTCCTGGTTGTGCGGCGCCCGCTTCATCGAGCTCAAGACGGTGCAGACGCTCGACGAGCTCGAGATTCCCAAACCCTGCATCGACATGCAGGACGAGGGCTACAACGTGGAGTGGTCGCAGGAGCTCAAGGTCGAGGAGTCCTTCCACGAGTACCTCCACGCCTGGGTCCTGATCCATGTTCTCCACAGGCGCCTCGGCTTCCCCGGTAACTCGCCCGGGGTCATCTTCAATCTCTCGGTGGGCTACGACCTGGCGGGCATTCGCCGGCTCAACATGCAGCGCTACCTCGATCGGATGGAGGATGCGGGCGACGATCTCAGCCTCTGCCTCGAGGCGGTCGCCCCGCGGTTCCCCGAGATTTCCGAGATCGAGGTGCCGCGGCGGATCTCCGACAACGTCACCCTTTCGACCATGCACGGCTGCCCCCCGGACGAAATCGGCGCGATCTCCGAGCACCTGCTCCGCGATCGTGGTCTCCACACCAGCGTCAAGCTCAACCCGACCCTCCTCGGGGCCGCCGAGGTCCGTCGTATCCTCAACCAGGAGCTCGGCTTCGACGAGGTCATTGTCCCCGACCAGGCGTTTGCCCACGACCTCGACTACGCCGACGCTCTGGCGTTGATCGCCCGCCTTCAGGGCGCCGCCGCCGCGTGCAACCTGGAGTTCGGTATCAAGCTCACCAACACCCTCGAGGTGGCGAACAACCGGCAAGTCTTCGATCCCGCCGAGCGCACCATGTACCTGTCGGGGCGGCCGCTCCACGCCCTCACCGTCCATCTCGCACGGCGGCTCGCCGAGGATCTGGCGCCGCCGTTGATTCTCTCGTTCTCCGGCGGCGCCGATGCCGGCAACACGCCGTCGCTGCTCCGCGGAGGAATGCGGACGGTGACCGTCTGCTCGGATCTGTTGCGACCTGGAGGGTATCTACGGCTGGGCCAGTACCTCGAGAACATCGATACGAGCATGGCGGCGGCCGGGGCTGACACCATCTCAGGATTCATCGCGTCCGGTGCACCGCCGGGTCATTCACCGTGGGATGCCGCCGCCACCCACCTCACGGTCTATGCCGACGCCGTGGTGTCGGATCCCGCCTTCCACAAGGCAACCTACGAACGCACCCATACCAAGACACATCGCCGGCTCGGTCTCTTCGACTGCATCGAGGCCCCGTGCACCGACATCTGCGACGTCGACCAGAAGGTCCCCGAGTACATGCGCCGGGTCCGCGACGGAGACCTCGAGGGCGCCGCAGCCATTACGCGCCATGACAACCCGCTGGCCTCGATCCTCGGCCGCACCTGCCACCACCCCTGCGAGCCGGTGTGCCTACGGACCCACATGGAGCAACCGCTCGCGATCCGCGAGATCAAGCGATTTATCACCGATCACGAGACGGCGGAGGCGCGGGGTGGGACCCCGGAGCTGGAGGGCCCTCCCGTCGCGATCGTCGGCGCCGGCCCCTGCGGTCTCGGCGCCGCCGCTTTCCTCGCCCGCGCCGGGCGACGGGTCACCATCTTCGAGGCGCGGCCCGCCGCCGGCGGGATGGTGTCGGCCACCATCCCCGACTACCGCGCACCCATGAGCTCGATCGACTCGGATCTCGATCGCATCTGCGCCCTTGGGGTCGAGGTTCGATACGGCCGAGACGTCGGTACAGATCTCACCCTCGAATCGCTGCGCGCGGAGGGGTTTCAGGAGATCGTGATCGCGATCGGCGCCCGTCGTGGGCTGTGCCTCGGCCTCGATGGCGAGGACTCCGATGGAGTCCTCGACGGCCTCGACTTCCTGCGCGCGGCCCGCTCGGGCAAACCCCCAGAACTCGGCCAACGCATCGGCATCATCGGCGGCGGCGATGTGGCGATGGACTGCGCGCGCACCGCCCGCCGTCTCAGCGGCGGCAAGGTCACGGTCTTCTACCGCCGCACCCACACCGAGATGCCGGCCCAAAACGAAGAAATCCGCGATCTCCTCGATGAGGGCGGGGCGCTCGTCGAGCTCGTGGCGCCGCGGCGGATCATCGCATCCGACGGCCGGCTCGAAGCGGTCGAGATGGCGGCGATGCGGCTCGGAGAGCCGGACGATTCCGGGAGGCGCCGGCCCGAAGAAATCGAGGGCGGCCAGCAGGAGGTGCCGCTCGACGCACTCATCATCGCCGTCGGCCAACGACCGGATCTCGGGGTCTTCGGTGACCGCGAGATCGCGCTGACCCCAGCCGGTTATCTGGATGTGGACCCGCTGACCTTCGAGACCTCGCTCCCCGGCGTCTATGCCGGAGGCGATATCATCGGCGACGGACCCTCGAGCATCGTCAAAGCCTGCGGCGACGGCCGCCAGATCGCGGAGGCCATCATCGCGCGCTCGGACGGCGGAGGTGGAAGCGTGGAAATCACAGCCGCCTGGCCGGGTTTCGACGCCGTCGACCTTCTGCGGCGGCGGGCACACATCGAACCCCGGGTGCAGATTCCACACCGCACGCCTTTGGGCCGGGGCGACTTTGCCGAGGTCATCCTCACCCTGACCCCGGAGGCCGCCCGTCGCGAGGCCGCGCGCTGTCTCGATTGCGACCTCATGTGCTCGACCTGCGACGGCGTCTGCCCCAATCGGGCGATCCTCACCTACCGGTCGAGGGCGACGCGTCTCAGGATTCCGCAGATCACGATCAACAACGGCGAACCGGAGGTTTTGCCGACAGTCGACTTCGCAGTGGCCCAGGGACCGCAGGTGGCGGTCCTGACCGACGCCTGCAATGAGTGCGGCAACTGCGTGACCTTTTGCCCAACCGCCGACCGGCCATGGCGCGACAAACCCCGCTTCTATCTGAACCGCGGCGATTTCGAGACCGAAACCGACAACGCCTTCATGCTGATCAGCAGCCGTGCCGCCCGTGGCCTGCAGGCACGGTTCGACGGTACGCTCCACCAGCTCCTCGAGGTCGACGGTGAACTGCGGTACACCTCACCCGCGATTGAACTCCGCATGGACCCCGACATGCTTGCCATCCTCTCGTACACCGTCGGGAGTGAGCCGGGCAACGTCGAAATCGTGGCTCCCAACCACCTCGGAGCGATGATCGTGCTTCATCGATCGTTCGCGGAGTCCATGCCCGAGTTCCCGTTGGTGGAGGCAGAAGCGGGGTGGCTAGTGGAACGTTCAACGTTTGAACGTTCAACGTTTTAACGTTCATACGTGTAAACTGTTCCAACCATGAGAACCCGTTACGTCAACCTCCGCATCCCGACCGAGGGGAACGACACCGAGGCCGTGGAGCTGGTGGTCGAGGACGGACGCTTCGATGAGATCCTGCCCGCCGGCTCGGCCACGGCCGCCGGTGACGAGCAGTGGGTCAACCTCGACGGCGCCCTCGTGCTGCCGGGCGCCATCGACGGCCACGTTCATTTCGACGATCCGGGCTTCACCCATCGTGAGGATTTTTCCAGCGGCACGGCGGCTGCGGCCGCCGGCGGCGTGACCTGCGTCGTCGACATGCCGTGCACCTCGCTGCCGCCCGTCACCGACACCGACGCGCTTGAAAACAAGCTCAAGATCATTGCTCCCAAAGCCCATGTGGACTACATGCTTTGGGGTGGGGTCTCCGGCAACGTCATGACCGACAGCGGGTGGCGGAAAGGGCTTTCCGATCTGGTGGATGCCGGCGTCGCCGCCGTCAAGATCTACATGCTCTCCGGGATGGATACTTTTCGCGATCTCACCTCTTCAGAAATCCTCGAGGTCCTCGAACAGACCCATCGCCTCGGCATCCCCGTCGGCATCCACGCCGAGGACAGGGCGATCATCGATGAGCTCACCCGGCGAGCCGACGAGCGGGCAGACAACTCGCCCGCAGCATATGCGGCCTCGCGACCGCCGGCCGCCGAGGCGTCGGCGGTGCTGGCTGCCGTCGAGGCATGTCGCGCCACCGGCGCCCGGGTCCACATCGTCCACCTCGCGGCCGGAGAGGCCCTCGATGCCGTGAGCGCGGCACGCTTCGAAAACCTTCCGATCTCGGCCGAGACCTGCCCTCACTACCTCGAATTTACGACCGCGGACTTCGAACGATTCGGCTCGATTCTCAAGACGGCGCCGGTGGTCAAGGGGTCAGCCGATCGGGAGCGTCTGTGGCAAGGGCTCGCCAGCGGCGAGATCTCGTTCGTCACCACCGACCACGCCGCGGGCCGGTGGCCGGAGGAGAAGGAAACGGGGTCTATCTGGACCGACTACGGGGGCGTGCCGGGGGTCGAGCTGATGCTGCCGTATCTCTACTCCCAGGGCTTCAGCACGGGCCGGATCACCCTCCAACGCCTGACCGAGCTCATCTCCTCGGAACCGGCCAGGTTTTTTGGCATCGATCACCGGAAGGGACGCCTCCACCCTGGTTATGACGCAGATTTTGTGGTCGTCGACGAGCACGACCGGTGGACGGTGCGGGCCACCGGCCTCCACAACCTCAACCGCTACACGCCGCTCGAGGGGTATGAGTTCACCGGTCGCGTGCGCGCGACCTACGTCCGCGGTCAGTGCGCCTTCGAGCGAAGACTGGACGGCAGCGAGTTCTTCGCCCCCGCCGGTACCGGCGAGTGGGTGCGGAGGGGGTTGGCTTGAGCCCCACCCCTCAGCCCGTCAATCTGCTTCATAACGGCACGGTTTTGACTGGCGGTGAGATATCGGAGGTCTTCACCGACGGCGCGGTCGCGTGGTCCGGAGACCGAATCCTCGCCGTGGGGCTGGAGTCGGACCTGGCTGAGCTCTACCCCGACGCTGAACGCCTCGACGCACGCGGCGGTATGATCATGCCGGGCCTCATCAATCTCCATCATCACCTGTACTCCGCGCTCGCGCGGGGACTGGCGCCGTCCTCGCCGGCAACCGACTTCGGCCAGATTCTCGACAAGCTGTGGTGGCGGCTCGACCGCGCGCTGACCCCGGACACCGTGCGCCTGTCCGCTCTCCTCGGAGTCGCCGACAGCATCCGTTGGGGTTGCACCACGCTCTTTGACCACCACAGCTCTCCATCCTGCATCCGCGGAAGCCTGTCGACAATCGCAGGGGTGATCGCAGAGGCGGGTCTCAGGGCCTTGCTGTGCTACGAGGTGTCGGACCGCAACGGGCGCCACGAGGCGGTGGCTGGTCTGGTCGAAAACCTGACCTTCATCGACCGCCAGCAGAAACACCCTCGGGTTCGGGGCACCCTCGGTCTCCACGCCAGCTTCACGCTCGCGGATGACACATTGGACGAGGCCGCAAACCGCCGTCCCGACGGTTGCGGATGCCACATCCACGTCGCCGAGGACCCCCTCGACTTTCAGGTCTCCGAGCTGTCCTTTGGCGCTGCGCCATTGCAGCGTCTCCAGGAACGCCGATTGCTCGACGACCGGGCGCTGCTCGTTCACGGCATCCATCTCAACTCCGAAGGCCGGGCCCAGATCGCCAGGAACGATTCAGTGCTGATTCACTGTCCGGAGTCCAACGCCAATAACGGGGTCGGCCGGCTCGACGTCGAGCGCGCCGCCGCCGAAGGGTGCATCGTTGGTCTGGGAACCGACGGCATGTCGTCGGCCATGTTGCGATCGCTGCGGGCTGCGTTTCTCGCCCTCCGCGGTGGGCGCCGGGACCCGACCGCCGGGTTTGCAAGCCTGCCGGGAATCCTCCACACCAACGCGCTGGTCGCGCGCCGTTTTTTCGACGAGCCCCTCCTCGGAGAGATCGTTGCCAAAGCTCCGGCCGACCTGTGCGTTGTGGACAGCCCCCCGCCGACCCCCATCAATTCCGACAACGCGTTCGCCCACGTGGTGTACGGCGCCGCCGAGGCCCCGGTTCGCCACACTATCGCGCACGGACGGGTGCTGCTCGAGGATTTCCGGCACACAACCCTCGACATCTCGGAGATCGCCGAGGTGGCTCGGATCGAGGCGCCGGGGTTGTGGGAGCGCTTCCATGCGATCGGCGACTCGTCCGTCGGCAGGCTGCCGACATAGTCTGCGGTCGAAAGAAACCTATGAATCGCGCAGAAGCGCGGACTCTCCCAGATTGGTTCATACAATTCGTGCACCCGAGACGGCTGCACCATAGAACCGACCAAGAGGCTTTGTGGTGCGGCCGTCCCGGCCGCACATTTTCGAAGACCCTGAACGTGTGCGGGCGAGACGCCCGCACCACAATCGAAAATAAGCCGGCTTCTGGGTGAGCGGTAGCGTTTAACGTCTCAACCGTTCGTCTTACACTCCGAACCGCTCGTTGAGCGCATCCCTGATTCGGTCGAGACCGGTGGTCAGCGTCGCCTTCTCGGCGCCGATACCGAGCCGGAAGTAGCGGTCCATGCCGAAAGTGTCACCGGCGAGGATGAAGACGCTCTTTTCTCTCCGCAGCCAATTCGCCAGCTCGGTGGAGTTGATCTCGAGGTCGTAGTGCATGAACGCCATCCCGCCGGCCTTTGGCGGCACGAAGCGGAAGAGGTCACCGTAGGCGGCAAGCCAGCCAACGAGCACCTCGAGATTCTGCGCCAGCATCGACCGGTTGCGCTCGAGAATTCCCGGGCGTCTATCCGGCGACAGAGCGATGGTCGCAATCCGGTTGCTCAGGATTCCGGCGGTGATCGAGGTGTAGTCGTGGTAGGCCCAGGAGTCGGCGATGGTCTCCGCGGGACCCACGAGCCACCCGATTCGCAGCCCCGGGAGGGCATAGGCCTTGGACAACCCGCCGTTGACCATGACCCTGTCATAGCGGCCGACAAAGCTCGGAAGCTCCACCCCGTCGAGCTCCGCCCCCCGGTAGACCTCGTCGGCGTGGATCCAGGCGCCGACCCGATCCGCGATCACCACGATCTCATCCATTTCTTCGCCGGAGAGCGTGTAACCCGTCGGGTTGTTGGGGTTGCAGACCGTGATCATCTTGGTGCGGTCCGTCACGAGCCTGCGCAGCTCGGCCAGATCCGGCGCCCAGCTATTCTCCTCGCGCAGGTGGAAGGCCTTTGGAACCGCGCCCATCTCCTCGACGATGCCCCATATCTGCATGTAGTTTGGGACCATGATCACGACCTCATCGCCCGCCTCGACCAGCGTGTGGCAGGCGACAAAATTGGCCTCCGACGAACCGTTGGTCACCAGGACGTTGTCGACGCCCTGCCCGTCGTAAAGCGCGGCAATCCGCTCCCGCAGGGAAATGGCGCCGTTGGTCTGACCGTATCCAAGCGCGGTCCGCGACAGCTCGGCAAGCTCATCCGGGCTCAGTAGCTCGTCCAGGCGATATGGGTGGAATCCGCTTTCGGTCAGGTTGTACTCAACCGTGTTCTCGTAGATCGACTGCACCCGCTCGAGCTCGAAGATCGGGATCTTCATGTCATCTCCCCTTGGAACGCCATGTCCAACGTCGTGTCATCGACCCGGCCGCCGGAGACTATCAGGGCCGTCCGGCGCCCTGCAAACCTCGCACTGTCCTTGAGGACTGCTGCCACCGGCAGGGCCGCCGCGCCCTCTATGCTCATCCCCTCTTCATCGTGGATGAACCGCATCGCCGCGATGATCTCCGCCTCCTCGAGAAGGATGAAATCGTCAACCAGACGGCGGCACAGATCGAAGGTGACGGAGCCCTTCTCGATACCGCCGGCGGTGCCGTCGGAGACCGTCGGCAGGCTCTCGATGTCGACGATCTCCCCAGCCTTGATGGACTCGTACATCACGCACGAGTTGACCGGCTGACAACCGATGACCTCGATCGACGGGTCCACCGCCTTCAGATAGCCCGCACTACCCGAGATCAACCCTCCCCCACCTACCGGCGCCAGGATCGTGTCGATTCCCCCAAGCTGCTCCACCAGCTCGACGGCGATTGTGCCCTGCCCGTAGACCACCTCGAGATCATTGTAAGGCGAGATCCACACGCAATCGTTGTCGCGCGCGAAATCACGGGCGTGGACCTCGGCCTCGACACAGTCCTCGCCCACCAGCTCGAAGGGGATCCCGGTTTCCCGAATCTTCGCTATCTTTACCGGCGCCGAGGTCTTCGGCATGAACAGCTTTCCCCGCAGCCCGAACTCCTCCACCACGTGCGCGAAGGCGGCCGCATGATTTCCGGTCGAAGCCGTTACCAGCAATCGGCCCGCGTCGGATTCCGACAGGGAGAGGATCTTGTTGGTGACGCCGCGAAGCTTGAAGGAGCCGGTGGTCTGGAGGTTCTCGAGCTTGAGGAATGCCGTGCCGCCGATCGCCTCGCCAAGCGCGGCCGACTCCCGGCACGGCGTCTGAATCACGTACGGGGCGATCCGCGCCCGCGTCGATTCAACCGCCTCCTTCATTCGGCGTCGCCGCTCACGAGACCGTAACCGAGGATCTCCTCGTCGCTCATCCAGTGAATCCGCTCCGGCGGCGCGGCATCGAGGGTGAACCAGTAGAAATCCTCGGGCACGCCCATCTCCCGGTAGTAGTCGAGGAACATTCTGTGCGACGGGTCATCCCTCGCCACCTGGTTGCCGTAGATGATCCCGCCATCAGGTCCGTCTTCGTCCCACGAGTGGACGCCGAGCTTGGCGCACGGTTCGACGATTCTCTCGGCGCCGGCGATAAAGAAGTCCACACCTCCGGAAGCGATCACGCCGTTCGACGGCACGACGGTGGTGAAACCGCGTTCTCTCACCAGCCGGGCGGCCGCCAGATTTGCCGGATCATCGTCAGAACCCGGCACATCGATCATGACGATGTTCGTGACCTCGGGATGCTCGTCGATCAGCAATTGAACAACCGCCGGCGTGGTGTGGTCGATCACTCCGTACATCGATGCCGTCTCTCCTTCAACCTCAAACGTCGCCGCTTCGTACGGCAGCTCCTGAATGACCCGCTCCTCACAGTTGCAGCATGACTGGATTGAAACACTCAGGGTTGCCAGGAAAGCAACGCGAAATAAACCTGCAAACCTCATTGAAACGCCTCCATCCCAACCGTGCGTTCTCCCCAGACGGCAAGGTAGCCCAATAGTGGCGAAAAGAACAACAAAGCCGTGTTTGTTGTGACCCGTGAGCAAGCGGCTGCATGTTACACTCCAACTCAAGAAAGATGCAAAATCGAGATCCAATCCGGGGGGGCAACGGATCATGGTGGACTCGGGTCAATCCCTGAGCCACTACACAATCCTTCGCCCCCTGGGCAAAGGCGGGATGGGCGAGGTCTTTCTCGCCGAGGACACCGTGCTCGGCCGCAAGGTGGCCCTCAAGTTCCTGGCCAAGGATGTGCTGGAAGATCCTGTCGCACGCAGTCGGTTTCTGCGCGAAGCCAAATCAGCGGCCGCCATCGACGACCCGTTCATTTGCAAGATCTACGAGACCGGTGAGGTCGAAGGCGAACCGTTCATCGCCATGGAATACATTGAGGGCGAAAGCCTCCGCAACCGCATCGAGCGCGAACCGCTGTCGCTCGCCGAGGCAGTCACCACCGCCGCCGAGATCGCCGAGGCCCTCGGCGTCGCCCACGAGCACGGCATCATTCACCGCGACCTCAAACCAGCCAATATCATGCTTACGACTCAGGGTCACGCGAAGGTCCTGGATTTCGGCCTCGCCAAGCAGGTCATCTTCACCGGCGGAATGGAGACGTCCGCTGAGACCGCTACGAGCGATGACCTCACCGGCCGTGGCGTGACCCTCGGCACGCTCTCCTACATGTCCCCCGAACAGCTCCGGGCGCAACCCCTGACCCCGAGAAGCGATGTGTTCTCCTTGGGCGTCGTGCTCCACGAGATGCTGACCGGAAACCATCCCTTCGCCCGTCCTACTTCCCCAGCGACCATCAGCGCCATCATGGCCGATCCGCCGCCGGCCCCGGAGATACCCGACGGAAAGATCCCCGACGAGCTGGTCCAGATCCATGACAAGGCTCTTGCCAAGGACCCAGAGGATCGATACGAAAGCGCAACCGATGTCGCCAACGACCTCGCTGCGGTGCGGCAGGCCCTTGCACCGGCGAAGAAAGGACTGCCTCTCATCGGAATCGTCGCGGCGGCGATTCTGGCGGCGATCATCGTCGTGGCCGGGCTGTGGTTGCTGCCGCGCGGGCCCGGACCCGTTGCAACCGAGACTCCCGAGGCGCTGTCAGTCCTCATCGCCGACTTCGACAACCAGACCGGCGAGGAGGTCTTCGACGGTGCCCTGGAGCAGGCCGTGGCCATCGGTCTCGAGAGCGCTCCCTTTGTCAATTCCTATCGACGGGGCCGCGCGCGGCAGGTGGCCGCTCAGATCCAGGAAG
>Ga0209013_10000691_pt1 | contig 30411 bp, 21 predicted proteins | sample Cruoilmetagenom2_FD_187291 | JGI IMG/M metagenome (GOLD analysis project Ga0209013, IMG submission 187291) | Oil polluted marine microbial communities from Coal Oil Point, Santa Barbara, California, USA - Sample 2 (SPAdes) (version 2) | ecosystem: Environmental > Aquatic > Marine > Oil seeps ...
TTGGCCATTGGCTCCTTCCTGCACCTCGGGGCTTCCCGACCGGGGCCGACGCGAGCCAGGAGCTCGCCCACGAGATGTATGGGAAAGTCTAATGCATCGGCGCCGCCTCTGCCGCAGCAGACGGCGAGCCGACTCGACGGCAGGATCGGCCCAGTTACAATTATTATCGAGAAAAACACTGCGGTGATTGGGGAAACGGTCTTCATGGCGGCCACGAACGACTGGATCTGGCGAAGGAAGACGGAATTGTGGCTGGTGCTCGTCCTGACGGCAATCGTGGCAGCCGGCATCGGGGTCTGCGACATGAAGACCAACGCGATTTCCTTTGACGGCGCCCTCAATGCGCAAGTGGCTGCGAACCTGCTCAAGAGCGGCCGTTACGGGATCGGCTATCCGGAGATCCAGGACTTCGACCACCGGATTCAGACGGGACCGACGGTCGTACTGCCGGTGGCCTTGAGCTTCAAGCTTTTCGGTGTCGGCAGTGCAGCCGCTCAGTTTCCCAACCTGTTGTACTTTGTGGCATTCCTCATGCTCGTGGTCTACTACGCCTTCCGGCATGCAGGGCCGGCGGGTGCTCTGCTGGCCTTTCTGCTGGTGCTGCAGACTCCGGGCTTAGCGGGGATTGCCCTCGGTATTTACGGGGAGATTCCGGCGCTCGTCTTCTTCCTCACCGCCCTCCTCCTACTCGATCGATTCGAGAATTCAGCGAACCTTGGGAGCGCGGCGGCATCCGGGTTTTTCCTCGGGCTCTCGGTGCTGACCAAGATCGTCATGCTGATTCCGGTGTCATCCGTGCTTCTCGTGATTCTGGTTGGCGTCGTGATCCGCCGGAACATCCGTCTGCGCGACTGGGCTATGGTCCTCGGGGGTCTCACCCTGCCGCTGGCAGCATTCGAGGCGGTCAAGCTGGCGGTGCTGACGCCTCCGATCTGGGTCGAATGGTGGGCGGTAATGGTTCGCAGGGTCGCGGGCCAGGGGCTGCCGTTGGGGATGGCCGACACGGCGGGCGCCCTCCCCAAGCTCGGTACCCATCTCGGAGTTCTGAGCCACGAAATGGAGGTTCCGGTCTGGCCGGTTTTGCTGCTGGTCGTGGCGCCGACCCTTCTGCTCCTGCTGCTGTGGCGCCGCGATCGGTCTGCGAAGGTCGCGGCGGTCGCACCTGTCTCCGTTTTGGCGCTGTGGCTGGCCGCATCTTCATATCTCGCATGGTGGCTGCTGCTGACACCGACCAGCCGCGCCTGGTTGCGGCGCGTCATCGACGGCTTGCTTCTCCAGGAGATCCTGGCGTCGATTCTCCTAGCATGGGCAGCCCGGTGGATCTTCCGTGCATTCCGGGACCGCCGGTTCGGATCCGCTCGGGACAGAGCGCAGCTGGTCGCCACGGCAGCGTCGGCCGGTCTTCTGCTTCTCGCCGTCAGCGCTCTCGTCGGAAGCAACTTGCCGCAGATCGAGCTGTCGATGAAGCCCACCCCCACGCGCCGGTCCATTGATGCGATGGTTGCGACAATGCGGTCGCTGCCGGAGGAGGCGATCTTCTATGGCAAGGGCTGGTACCGGGCGCCGGTTTTCGCGTTGCTTTCCGAGCGGGTGCTGAGAGACTTCAATAAGTTCCCCGTATCGTCATATGAAGAGCCCCTTGATGACACCTTTTTCGTGGTTGACAACCACATGCTCGCCTATCGGAGCAGGGAGGTGGAAGCGGTGCTGAAGAGGACCGTGAACGCGCCAATCTTCCAATCCAACACGTGTAACCTCTACCGGTTGGAGAGGGTTCTGCCCTACCCGGCGATCCCCAAACCCGATGAGCTCGACAACCTTTCCACCATGAGCCGGCCGAAAGAGGGAAAATACCCATTCGTCGGGGGTCTGGGCGCCGAGGCCCCTAACGGACGCAACTCTCACGCCGTCTCGGGGTTCTTGCTGAAACGCGATAATCGCGGGTGTCTCCTGGTCGACCTCTGGGCTTCGTCGAAGGTGGGCGAACAGCCGAGGCTCGAGGTACGCGTCGACCACCAACCGGTTCACGTCGCCGAGCCCGTTGCAGGCCGTCGATGGCGACAGGTCTTCATGCTCGGTGAGGATGCTGATCCGGACACACCGGGAAGCCTGGTCGAGCTGTGGATGTTCGTCGACCGGAAGCCGCAGCGGTTCTCACTGTGGAGCAGCGACAAGAACACCTTCGTCGTGCGCCAGGTCGGTTTTGTGCCCTGCTCCGACTCAGATCAGATTCAGGCCAACCAGAAGTGACCGGTCCGTGGCCGATCACGCTGTTACCATGGGCGCCGGACAACCGGAGAAGACAGGATTTCCTGTCCGAAGGGACGACGGGTAGCTCGTGAGGATCTTGAGCGTCGCGACCACACATCCGCGATTTGCGGGCGACAGCGAGCCGGCCTACGTGCTCGCCGTGAATCGAGAGCTGGTCGGTCTCGGTCATGAGGTGACCGCCTTGGTACCGCATGCGAGGGGGGCGGCGCTCTCCGAGATTGTGGATGGCGTACGGATCGAGCGATTTCGGTACTTCCTCCCCGCGTCGCTGCAGAGGCTCTGTTACAACGGGGGTATCCTGCCGAACCTGCGGCGGAGCTGGTGGGCTCGTCTCAACCTCCCATTCTTCGTCTTCGCGCAGGCACTCGCCGTGGCGCGGATGGCGACCAGCAAGCATTACGACCTCATTCACTGCCACTGGTTGATCACCAGCGGCCTTATGGGAGCGCTCTTCGCGGGTCTCGGCGACGCCCCTCTGGTAGTGACTGCGCACGGCAGCGACGTCTTCACCGAAAACGTCCTTTTCAAGACATTGGACCGCTTCGTGCTCGGCCGGTGCTCCACCTGTACCGTCAACAGCAGACGCAGCGGTGAGCTGGTTTCAAGAATGAACCCGGCGACCCGGATCGAGCCCGTTCCCATGGGCGTCTATCCCTCGAAGTACGGTAAGCATCTGGCCTCGGCCGCAGTGCGCGGAGACATGGGCGACGGCAGACCCCAGCTCCTCTTTGTCGGTCGGTTTTCCACGAACAAGGGCGTTTCCGACCTGGTCGCCGCCATGAAGACCATCTTGAAGGAGATGGCCGGAGCCCGGTTGGCGTTAGTCGGCTATGGGCCCGAGGAGGAGACCATCCGCCGCGCCATCTCCTCACGAGGATTGCAGGCGGAGGTCAAACTCCTCGGCCGGGTGTCCCGCGCCGAAATCCCGACATACATGGCCTCGGCCGATCTCCTGGTCCTGCCCTCAATCAGGGTCGAAGGCCTCGGCGTTGTCCTCCTTGAGGCGCTCGCCAGCGGCACCGCCGTGGTCGGGACGAACGTCGGCGGTATTCCAGATATCGTCCGCGACGGTGAGACCGGTCTGCTCTGCCGCAGCCAGGACCCCGAGGATCTGGCCGAGAAGTGTCTGCGGATGCTGCGGGACGCGGAGCTGCGACGACGCACCACCGAGGAAGGACGGCGTCTGGTCGGGGCCGAGTTCAGCTGGTCCCGGATCGGCAAGAGGCTCGAATCGCTCTTTTCGAGCTGCCTTGGCGCCCCCGGGTCCGGATCTGCTGCCGAGACCAATCACACGACGGTGCCCGGATGAAGATCCTGCACATCACTGATGACGCCGGCAGCGTCGGCGGCGTACAGACCTATCTCCGGGATCTGTGTGAGATCCTGCCCGAGGCCGGGATTGACAGCGAGGTGTGGCGCCCGTCCCAGAGCGGCGGCGTCGTGGCCGATCACCTCACCCGGTGGGCTGGTCGCGGTTACGAACGGAAGCTGTCATCCCGGCTCGAGCGCGACCGGCCGGCGATCGTCCACGCCCACAACCTGTGGATGCGGCTCTCGCCGATGCCGCTCCGCGCCGCGAAGAAGGCCGGGATCCCTGTCGTCATGACCGTCCACGACTACAACTTCGTGTGCCCCCGCAAGTGGATGATCACGGCTGACGGCAGGCCGTGCGATTCAGGCTTCGGCGGCCGCTGTCTCGTGTCCAACTGCCGTGGTTCGAGAGAGGGATGGGGATGGCTGCCCTACAACAACCTGCGATGGCTGAAAACGGCCCTTCACCGGCGGATGCTGCGGTCCTGGGTCGATGTGTTCGTGTGCCCGTCTCTCCACCTCGGCGCCTGGATGCGGCGCAGCCTGGGTGTGGAGAGGGTGCATCACGTTGCAAACTTCACCCGCCGCCCGGCGGGAGATCCTGCACCGGCGACAGATCCGCACCGCTTGCTCTTCGCGGGACGCCTGAGCCGCGAGAAGGGCGTGGATGTCCTGCTCCGGGCCATGCCCCTCCTCCTCGAAGAGCATCCGCGGGCCTATCTGACGATCGCCGGCGACGGCCCAGAGCGAGCAGCTCTCGAACAGCTCGCCTTGACGCTTGGCGTGAAAGATGCCGTCCAGTTCATCGGCCCGCTGGCAACGGGCGAGTTGGACGAGCAGTATCGACAATCCGGTATTTTCGTGTTGCCGACGCTGTGGATGGAAAACTGTCCGGTGGCCGTCCTCGAGGCGCTGGCCAATGGCCGGGCGGTGGTGGCCACCAGAATCGGAGGGGTGCCAGAGCTGGTCGAGGACGGGATGACCGGGTTGCTCGTCCAGCGTGGGGACCATCATGACCTTGCCCGGAGGCTCAGCTCGCTCGTCGGCAACCCGGCCAGAGTAGAGGAGATGGGCCGTCGTGCTTCGGCGGCCTTCAACGAGGCCTATACGGTCGAGGGCCATGTGGATCGGCTGCTTGCGATCTACGGGACTGCCGCTGCAGGGGATGATCCGGCGTCGTGTTCTGCCGCACAGTGAACGCACTGCTCACCGATGTGGTCGAGCACCTGGACGACCCGGCGGAGGCGCTTCTGGAATGCGCCAGGGTGTTGAGGCCTGGAGGGATAGCCTTGGTCGCCTTTCCTCCCTACCTCTCGCCATGGGGGGCTCATCTCTTCAGCCACATCCGCATCCCGTGGGCACACGTGGTTTTTTCGGAGGGCGAGATCCTCGAGGTTTGGCGGGCCCTTCACCAGGACCAGGTTGCCCGCGGCAAGATCTACTGCAGTGAGAAACGTGCCCGATGTATCATGAATGTGAAAATCGTCGCCGAGCTGTGGGGCCTCAATCGCATGACGATCTCCGAGTTCCTGCGCCTCGTGCGGGAGACGCCGTTCAGGGCGCGCCTGGTGCGCCTCAAGACTCCTGGGGGTCTTGGGTCGATTTTGACTCGTTCCTCGTTCCTGCGTGAGTACGTGGTGACGCGCCTCGTCGCCGTTTTGGAGAGATGATGATCGTTCTGTGGCCGGTCCATCAGCTCGAGATGGATCACAGCCAATACCTGGGGATCATGACGATCTCGGCGGTGCTCAAGGAGCACGGGATCTCCACCGAGGTCGTCCCGGCTGAGCTCGAGAGTGTCTCGGGGCGGATCCACCGCGAGGACGAGGTCATCCTCGCCTACAGCACACCGTCCGCCCACGCGACGGTTTACGTTGAGCTCAACCGCAAGCTCAAGAGGAGGCACCCACGGGTGTTCTCGGTCTTCGGAGGCACCCACCCGACCTACTTCCCCGAGATGGTCGAGGAGGAGGGTATCGACGGCGTCTGTGTCGGGGAGGGCGAGTACCCGATGCTCGAGCTCGTAACAGCTCGCGCAGCGGGAAGATCCGTCAACTCGCTCGAAAACTGGTGGGTCAAGGACAACGGCGCCATCCACCGCAACCCGGTGCGTCCCCTTGTCGAGAACCTCGACACAATTCCGATTCCCGACCGCAGCATCTTCCGTCGCGCCACCAACCAGTCGATTTCCCACGCCATCGTGATGACCGGCCGCGGCTGCCCCTACAACTGCAGCTACTGCTACAACCACGTCTATCACAAGCTCTATGCCGGCAAGGGTAACGTGGTCCGGCGGCGCAGCGTCGATCACGTCATGCGCGAGCTGCGACAGCTCAAGGAGGACGGCTGCGGGTTCATCCGCTTCATGGACGACCTGTTCATCCTCCTCCCGGAATGGGTGCATGAGTTCGCGCACAGATACCGGGACGAAATCGGCCTTCCGTTCTCGTGTCTCGTCAGGGCCAACCTGGTCACCGAGGAAATCGTCAGGAGCCTGAAAGAGGCCGGCTGTCACCGGATCATGATGGGAATCGAGGCGGGCAGCGAACGCCTGCGGCTCGAGATCCTCAAGCGCAGGATGTCCTCGGAGCAGATCCTCGAGGCTGCGAGGATCATTCGCGGGGCCAAAATCAAGCTCGTGACCGCCAACATCCTGGCCATCCCCGGGGGTTCGATCCGCGAGGACTGGGAGACCGTGGATCTGAACATCCGCGCCCGCCCAGACTATGCCTCCGCATCGGTCCTCCAGGCCTTCCCCGGAACCCAGATCCACGAGATCGCAGAGCATCTCGGCCTCCTCGAGGACGACCACCTGGAGAGGATCTCCCAGGGAGGCTTCGGCTTCACCACCGCCATGAAGGGCGCCGATGAGGGCGAGATCCGGCAGATCGAGAACCTCCACAAGTTCTTCCCCGTCGTGGTTTGGTTCCCGTGGTTGAAGCCCGTGATCCGCCTCCTGATCAAGCTCCCACCCAACCGGCTCTTCGAGGGCATGTACATGGCCTGCATCAACTTCGGCACGCACTTCATCAGCATCCCACCCTCTATCGGCGGCCCGTTGCTGTGGCGCAAGCTCAAGCGCCGGTTCTTGCCGGGGAGCCGGCGGTCTGTGAAGCCTGCGAAGGCAGCAGGGGCATGAGTCGCCGGCGTTCCGCGCGCGAAACAATCTCCTTGGGCGCCGAGGCAGCCTCGGTGTGGTTTCGCCACAACCTCGTCGAGCCGCTGCGCTCCCAGCCCGGGCTCCCGCGCGCGATGCACTTCATCTCCACCCACCGGTGCAACGCGCGCTGCGTGATGTGCGGCATCTGGAAGGAGACCGGCACTCGGGCGGATGAGCTGTCGCCAGAGACCCTGGGCGAAATCCTCGAAGACCGGCTGTTTTCGCGCATGGAGTTTATCGGAATCAGCGGTGGTGAGCCGTTCCTGCGCGATGACCTGGCGGAGGTGAGTGCAGCGTTCCTCGAGAGATGCCCGAGGATCAAGCGTCTCAGTTTGACCACGAACGGCCTGCTCACGGAGCGCATGCGAGCCGCCCTGCCTGAAATCGCGGATCGCGCCCGACGCGCCGGTGCTGAGGTCGACGTGTCGGTATCCGTGCACGGCATGGGCGAGACCCTGGCCGAAATCTACGGTGTGGCCGACGCCTTCGCCAAGATCGAGCGGACGGTGGCGGTTCTGGAGAAGCTTCGCGGTGATGGGAAGCTGAGCTTCTCGATGAACTGCGTGCTGCTGTCCGACAACCTCACGAGCGCCGGGGAGCTGAGGCAGTGGGCCGCAGATCGGGGGATCTTCCTCAGCTTCGTGGTCGGGGAGCACCGGCTCAGGTTCCGTACCGAGGGTCTGGACGAGGCCTTCGTGGGTCCCGACGGCCGGAAACCGCTGACCGAGTTCCTCGGCAGCCTCGCGGAGGACCCCTCCCAATCCGGAACCTCAGCGGCCAAGTACCGCGAGCTCACTGCAATGCTGGAGGGTCGGAGGACGCGCTCCCTTTCCTGCTACTACGCCATGGGCGGTCTGCTCCTCGGCCACGACGGCCGGCTCTACTACTGCTCGCACAGCAAGGAGATCGGCAGCTGTCTGGACCGTCCGCCGGAGGAGATCTACTACGACCGAAGCAACCTCGAGTACCGAAATCGGGACCTGCTGCAAGCCGAGTGCCGGCACTGCCCCCCGTACACGCGGACGCGCTGGGAGATCGAGAAGGACCTGCCGCGGACGATTCTGGAGATGGCGAGACATCGACTTGGTCGCTTCGGCCAAAAAGCTTAATCCAACCCCCGGTTTCGGTTGAGCGGTGGTCTTCTCGTCAGCGGCGCCTCGACTCTGATCGTGACCGGCCAGCCCTCGAACTGAGCCGCATCACCCTCGGTGATATCTGCGTTCCACGGCCAGCACTCGAAACGCGCGGTCCGCTTCCGCTTGTCGAGTCTCACGATCCCAAACCCGTCACGTACGAACTCCCGCCCGATCACCGAATTCGAATTCCCAAGCCCGTGCTCCGCGTTCGAGGATGCGACTTCGGCCTTGGAGACCGTTGGATTGGCCACCGCCAGCACGCGCATCGGATTCCCGAACCCGTCTGTGAAATCGCCGACGTAGTCCGGCGCGCCGTCGGGGTGGTTCTCGCCCGGCCGCGCTGGATCGAACCACCTGCGAAACTTGTTGGCAACCGGCGGAACGGTGAACATGTAGACCCCGTCAGTGGGCGAGTCGATCCCCGCTACCACGAGCGTGGCAACGTGGGTGTCGCCGGCGACGACAACCGCCCCGGCAGCGCGCAGGGACTCCAACGCGCGACGACGACCCTCCACCGGCGTTGCATTACTGTCCGTGTTCAACGCGAGACCACCATTCACCCAGGTCAGGATAGACCCGAAATTGGTCTGGCTCACGCAAACCTTGAGGTCCTGTTTGTCCCAGTCCCGTGCCCACTCGGCCAGAAACCGCTGCTGTCGATCGCCAAGCAACACCGGCCTTTCTCCGTCATATCCCGGCGGCGTCTTGAACTTCCGATCCTCGAGCACCGCAAATCCGACTCCGCCGTACTCGAAAGCCGTGTAGTAGACGGTGATCCCCTGATCCACCGGGGTCGGATCGTACGGGTCGGGGTCGTGCCCGCACTGCACCCTCTGCACCATGTTCACGAATTCGGGTTCCTGCACATATCCGCCGAGCTGCATCTTGCGGCTCGCGTTACGCTTTCCTCCCCAGCCCCAGATGTCACCCTGATAGACGTCGTGGTCATCCACCTGGAGGATTGCCGGAGTTCGGCGCGTCAGTTCCCCGAAAGCCCAGCACCAGTAATACCAGCGGTTCATATAGTCCAAGATCAGCGCAGAAGGATCGGCTGCAGTGGGATTCCCCGAGTCATAGATCTGGTCGCCGGTGAAGAAGAGGATGTCGGCGCCGAGGGCCAGGGTATTTTTGACGATTTCCTCGTGGGGGAACCAGAGGTTCTCCTTCAACCAACGGCTCGGGGGTTGGCCGTAGCCTCTGTTTCCCCAACTGTTGTCCGCGGGCAGGCCCATGATCATCGTGCCCGTATAGGCCGCCATCACAACCTCATCCTCATCGATGGGGGGTTTTTGAATCACCCCGGAATATGTATGGGTGTTGCCTTCAACATCGCTGTAAACCACCCGGAAGTCCCATGCCCTGGAATCGTCCCAGTTCTCGCTGCGGAACAGGGCGGTCCATCCCGGCACGATGATTGGTGCGGAGGCCACTTCCTGCCACGCGTGGTCAGTCCCGCTGGGTCTTTTCTGCAGGGTGGCCTCCAGGGGCTCCCTCTCGCTCAATAGGACGAACTGAGCGGAGAGCTTGAGGGTCTTATTGGCCAGGCTGTAGAGGGTGCTCGCGACCGGCCCGAAAGCATGCTCGGGGTGGACGGCGACCTTGGCGCCCCCGGCCCTGAATTCGTCGAACCAGAACTGCGCGGATTCTCCTTTCGACATTGAATGGGCGAAGAGACCGAATCCCCCGAGAATGTCTGCTTCGGGGATCCCGCGAAGGGTCTTTTCATCGATCAGGCGTCCGGTTGTCAGATCGGTCGCCGCCAGCGTGAGATCAAAGAGGCCATCACCTGCAGGCACCCCGCGCAGGTCGAGCCGCACGTCCTCGTCCGCAGCACGACGGTGTCGAGCCGCTTCGCCGTTCGCCTCGAGCGAGGAAGCTCTAAAGGCGGCCCGATTGTCGCTGTTGTTATCGAAGAACTCGACTCCTCCAGTGAGCTTATAGGCTGCCAGGATGCCTCCGCCGCGACCGGGGTTGTGGTGCACCATCGCGGCGCGTTTGTGGTCGAGATCTCCATTCCCGACACCAAAGATGATGCCGCTCCATCCGCAGTGGTTGTTCTCGGCCACCAGGCCCAGGCGCGCTGAGACGTGAAAGCTCTCCGGTCCCGGAACGACCTCCCGGGTGATGCAGTGTGCAGTGCGCAGGGGCAGGCGCCGGCTTTTCGCGAGACAGACGAGCCGGCCGCCGCTAACCTGCCAATCCTGGACCCGGTTGGCCCAGAAGTCAGGCCCGACCCAGTGCCGTCGGATATCCGTCGGCCAGTCGCATACCAGGGTCGGCTGGTCTGAAACATCAGAAACGTGCTCCGTGGGCCCAGAGCCCGGCTCCTCCGGGAAGGTGCTCCTGCATCCTGCCGAGGCAATCAGGAGAATCATTCCGCAGAAGATACCGAATGCCGATGATATCCGCATTTACCGCCTCTTCCCGACAGGCGTCTAGCAAATTCAAGCAAGGCCGCTCTGGAAAGATAGCAGAAGTGGAATAGCCACCGGATCAGCTGCTGGGTGGTTCCCACTGCTAAACTCGACCGAGGCCATGTCGGAGATTCTCATCACCAACGCCTACAGCGCCCGAAATCGGGGGGATGCCGCGATCATCCTCGGCATGGCGGAGAGTCTACGCCGCGCCGAGGTTTTTCGGGAGGCGGATATCCGGGTCTCGTCCGCAGATCACCCGGCAGACACGAAACGCTACCCGCTACCGGTGGTCCCGTCATTTCACTCGCTCAAGAACGGGTTCTCGGGCAGCCCGGTCCTCAACGCGCTGTACTTTCTCTTCGTTCTCCTGCCCCTGAGCCTCCTGTGGGCCACCGCCTGGCGGCTGGCAAGGCTCGACCTTCCCCTCCCCGGGTCGTTCCGCGAGCTGATGCGCGCCTACGCCCGCGCGGACTTGGTGGTCGCAGCGGGCGGAGGCTACCTCTACACGACCTCGGCGATCCACGGCAACGTGGTGCTGCTGATCACCGTCTACAGCTTCTTCTTCGGCGTTCTGCTCGGCAAGCCGGTCTCCCTTTACGCCCAGTCCATCGGCCCATTCGCCGGCTCGTTGCAGGCGTGGTTGGTGCGCTGGACACTCTCCAGGGTGCGTCTTGTAGAGGTTCGGGAGGAGGTGTCCGGGCAGCTGCTGGACGGCTGGCGGATGCCGACCCCGGTCCGGCGGGTGGCTGACGCCGCCTTCCTCCTCACGGCCCGCCCGCCAGGCGAGGGAATTTGGATCCCCGGGGCGAGTGGCCGACCCACCGTCGGCATGACGGTCAGGAAGTGGTTTCGGAATCGCGCGCAACAGGCAACGTATGAGCAGACAATGGCCGGCTTCGTGGACTGGCTGGTTGGGGAAGGAGGTGCGGAGGTTATCATTCTGCCCCAGGTGACCTTTGCCGAGGGCGGCGATGACGACCGGGAGACGGCCCGCAGGGTGGTCGCCTCGGTGGCTCGCCACGACGGGATTCGGGTTGTGGAGGACGAGTTGGGCGCGGAGGAGATCAAGTGGCTGTGCGGGCGGATGGAGCTCTTCGTGGGCACCCGAATGCATTCCAATATCTTCGCGCTGTCGCTCGGGGTTCCGACCCTGGCTGTCGCCTATCAGCCGAAGACCTGGGGCATCATGGCGAGCCTCGGTCTGGAGGACTTCGTGATTCCCATCGAGAAGCTCACCGTGGATGCGCTCACGGAGCGCTTCGAGGCCCTGTCCCGCGAGAACTCGAGGATTCGTGAGCACCTGCGGCGGGTGATCGGAGAGATCGAGGAGAGCGCAGAGCTCGCCGGCAGGCTGATCGCCGAGGACTTCCTCAGCATCTCGCCCGAGTTGGATCGAAAAGCAGCAGATCCGATCTCACGCGGTGGGCAATGAGCGAGCATCACCTGGCGGGAGGGAATGACGAAGGTGACGGGAAACCGGTCGAAGTTCGTGTCAGCGTGATCATTGTCACCCACAACGATCTCGACAACCTCGTCGGCTGCCTGCGATCGCTGGCGGAGCAGGAGTACCCTGAGGCGGCAACCAAGGTCGTGGTGGTGGACGACGGCAGCACAGACGGCACGGCCGAAACGCTTCACACTGATTTTCCGGACGTGAGGGTGATCAGCAAGCCCAACGAGGGTGCGGACATATCACGCAACCGCGGCATCGAGGAGAGCAGTGGCGAGATCATCGCCTTCATCGACTCGGACTGCGCCGCGAACCCGGACTGGTTGGCCCGAATGGTCTGGCGTCTGGCTGAGGATCCCAACACTGTGGTCGGCGGCAGGGTGCTGCATCGCGGGAGCTTCTGGCAGCGGCTCACCGGCATCGCCGACTTCGGTGAGTACCAGGGTCTTCAACTCAAGGAGGTCCGCGCCATCCCGACCTGCAATATGGGCCTAAGGCGGACGGTTTTGGGTGGGTTGCGATTCGATCCGCGCCTCGCCCGTGCCGGCGGGGACACTCTCTTTGCCGCAATGCTGTGCCGAAAGGGCGCAACGCTGATCTATGATCCCGCCGTCGTCGTCGTCCACCGGCCATCGGTAGAGATGAAGGATCTGCTGGACAGGGCCAAACGCTATGGCAGGAGCTTTGTCGAGGCGAGGAAGATCGATCCCTCGATGCGCTGGGCGGGCTTCGTTCGCGCCGGCGTTCCGGGGGTGATCGTGGCGACTCTCGGCCGCACATTTCTGGACTGGCAGCGGCTGCTTCGCCACCGCCGGGCGGCAGGGTTCGGCCTTCTGGAGTTGCCCGCGGCCATGCTCGTTCTCCTACTGCGGCGCGCTATCTCCCTGCCTGAAGCCATCAGGGCTCTCCGAGGCAGCAGTTCTTGGTTTTGAGTTATTTGCGCGCTGCGGGCGCCGCATCCTACCTCCGCGAGGAAATTCTCAATTCTCAATTTTGAATTGGCGGTTCGCTGTGGCTGTCGATGGGTCCGAAATTCCTAATTACTGCCTTCCTTCGGGCAGGTTGCAGATCACCGAGCGGAGCTTCTGGCTCGCGTTCCGCCGCAGGCGGTCGACGACCTCGATCTCGACCGCCATGTTGTCCCCGACCAGACCGCGGAGCTTTGATCTGACGGCCTCGCACTCGACCGGCTCGTGGCCGTCGGACATCGTCATTCGTACGGTGAGGCGATCGCGGGACTCCTGGACGATTTGCCACCGAGCGACGCCGAGCGCGTGATCCAGAACCAGAAAGAAGGGGTGCGGGGTCAGCTTCCGCCCGGACCGCAAGACCACGTAGTCACCGGCGCGGCCCTGGATCGAGTCCATTAGAGGCATGCCCCGTCCGCAGATTGGTTGACGGCTGGAGATGCGAGCGACATCACCCTGGTCATAGCGGATAAACGGCATGGTGAAGTTCGAGAGGTTGGTGACCAGCACGGTCGCGTCCTCTCCCGGCGCCGCGGGCCGCCCGTCCTTGACGAACTCGACGATCACCGTGTCGAGGCCGATGTGGTATCCCAAGCACCGCGGACATTCCCATGCGATAACCCCACCCGCCTCCTCCGAGGCGTAGATGTCCACGAGACGACAGCCGAGGGTCGAGGTCAGCAGCTCGCGGGCCGCATCGTCGAGTACCCCGGACGTGCTCATGACCAGGGGCACGTGGATATCCGTGGTTCCGGAATCGCGCAACGCCTCGGCAAGAAGCTTCAGGGTCAAGGAGTAGCCATGAATCAAATAAGGCCGCCATCTCCGGATCTCCCCGATCCACACCTCCGGTTCATCACGGGAGAACAACATCTGGCGGCGAAAGATCCCGAGATGTTCGAACCAGGATCGTTGGCTCAGGGACTCGGGTCTGGCCTGAAAGTAGGTCATACGATGCCAGGGTTTCAGACCCCACCCCATATAGACCCGGAAAAAGGACGGGTTGAAGACCGAGCGGTCACTGCGGCGGGAGATGATCTTGAGCGGCACTCCGGTGGAACCGCTGGTGTGGGTCCTGATACAGGTCGCGAGATCGATAGCCTGCGCCACCAGGTCGCTCTCCGGCAAGGGTTGGATGTCCTCCCGTCGGACGATCGGCAGGCGCTGAAGGTCCTCGAGCGTCACGACCTCATCCACGTCGATGCCCGCCTCGTTGAAGAGGCGGCGGTAGAAGGGAACGTCTGTGGAGGCGTGGCGCAGCAGCCGGCGCAGCTTGACGAGCCGCCGCCGTTCGAGCTCTTCACGGCTGCGCCACTGGTTTCGGGCCAGCCGGATAAGGCTGAGCACACCCTGCATCGTCCCCTCACTCCCGGAACCGGAGGCCGTCCGCAACGGCGGGCGCCTGCCGCCATATGTCCTTCTCGTTGCATAATAACCCGGACCACTCATGAGCAGTCCAGGTTTGCGTTTCATCCGCACCCGGGTGGCGGTAAACGATGGTGGCGGTCCCGCTGTGCCCCTGTTAGAATCCCCCGATTGGAGATCGAATTGAAGTTCAGCGAGGTGTTTCCGAATTATATCGAGCAGGCCGCACAGGTGGGCTCGAGCGCGCCGATCGACCAGTGCGAGACGCTCGCGCTGCTGCAGAAGGCGGGCGAGCGCGAGGACCTTTCCGCCCGGGAGATCGTCGCTCTGCTGAACGGTCTCTCCGAACCCGCCAACGCACACACCGTGCTCGAGTACTCTCGAGAGTACGCTAGGCCTCGTGACGACGAGATCCTGCTCCTGCCGCCCCTTTATATCTCGAGTATCTGCGAGAACAAGTGCTCGTACTGTGATTTCTCCACGGGGAACGGCGTTCGTCTGAACCACAACCAGTTCCACGAGGAAGTGGATGCGCTCCTTGGAATGGGGTACCGCAGCATCGAGCTCGTAAGCAGCCAGGATCCCGAACTCTTCGTGCGCTCGAGTCCTTTCCATCCGGACGACCAGCAATTTGACGTCGCCGAGACGGCGCGTTACTTCGAGATCCTCGGCGAGCGGCTGGGTGACAACGGCGGTGGGATGATCACCAGCAACATTCCGCCGGTCTGCACCCGGGGTTTCGAGGAGCTGAAGGCCTCCGGCCTCGACTGCTTCTTGGCCTGGCTCGAGACCTTCGACCCCGGCCAGTACTCCCGGCTTCATGTGAACACGGGCCCAAAGGGGAACCAGAGCTTCCGGCTGGACTCCTTCGACCGCGCCCGGGAAGCCGGCGTCGAGCACGTCGCCGGGGCGTTCTTGAAGGGGCTTCATGACTGGCGCAAAGAGGAGGTGGTTCTCTATCTCTTCGACCGGTACCTCAAATCCCGGTGGGGACGGGGGTTTTCGATCATCGGCAGCCCGCGGGTCAAGGGCCGATTCCTGGGCTCGATGGCGATCCGGGAGCACGCGGTGACCGATGAAGAGTACGAGCTGAACATCGCCCTCGACAGGGTGCTCTTTGACGGGGTGCTCTGGCTCCAAACCCGCGAGAGCTTCGAGTTCAACCGGCGACTGATCAACACCTACGGGGGCGGCGTGGTGCTGACTCTTACGAGCTGCACCGCTCCCGGCGGCTACTCAGAGCCCGCGCAGGGGAAACCCCAGTTCCCGGTGTTCAAGCAGAACCTCGAGGAAACCGCCTCCCTGCTCGAAGATGACGGGTTCACGGTCCGCTTTGCATGGGACAGCGGGGATCTGACGGCGAGCCAGAGAGCAAACGGCCGAGGCTGATCAATCCCGATTCCCGATGGCTATGAGGAGGATATCTCTGCCCTCCGCAATGATTCGCGGCCGCCTGAGGATAATTGCGAGGGTAAAGGCCGCAACCGGCGGGAGCACGAACACCATGAGCGAACCCAGCGTGGGTTCTCCCACGAAATCACCACCGAACGACCTGAAGGCGCCGGCAACGGCTGAGAAAGCAACCAGACCGAGGGCCGGGACTGACAGAGCCGACCCAACCGCGCGCAGCGGAATCCGGGTCAACCGGGCGATGATCAACAGGTTGATTGGCGCGAAGATCAACGCTGCGGCGGATTCGGCCGCGCAGACCGCCGTCAGGCTCACGTGTGCCGCCGCCCACAGGAGGAGGATGGTGACGATCGACCGGGCTGCTGTGAACTTCAAGAGGAGTCCGACGCGTCCGGTGGCGATGTAGACCGGTACCGCCGACAGGAGGGGTGCGAGCAGTGCAAACACCGCCAAAGCCCGTGCCGGCTCGACAGCAGCTGACCAACGCGTCCCGAAGAGAACCGTGATCAGCTGACCAGAGTAGAAAAAGAGCAGCCCCGCCAGGAGAGCGGTCAGAATCAGCATGAGACTGGTGAGTCGCAGAAACCACCGGCCGAGCCTGTCCCGCTCCTCCTGCTCGCGGCAGAATGCCGGGATAGCGACGCGGTCGTGGACGCCGAGCAAGCTTTGGACTGGGAGATGGACGATCCGACTGATGATCTCGTAGTACCCGAGCTGGATCAGCCCGAGGAATCCGCCGATGAACAGCCGGCTGCACGAGTCGATCAGGTAGGCGAGGTTTCCCGACGACCAAATTCTGACCCCGGAATGGACGAGCTGCCGGGTCGTGTCCCGGTCCAGCCGCCGGCTCGGGCGCCACGGAACGAGAACCCACCACAACGCCGCAGCGACACACGAGCCTCCGAGAGAGCCGACCACCAATGACCATGGACCCCAGCCGAGCAGGGCCAGGGCAACCGACATGGCAGCGCTGACGAGCGCATCCGCAACCACGATCAGCGTCTGCTTGCGGAATTCGAGATTCCTCACCGCGAGGGTGCTTGGCACAGCAGACAGCGCCTGAGGAAAGAGGCGGAGGGACATCACCGCCAGGATCGCGCCCGCCCGTGGATCGTCGAAGAACCGCGATGCGAGAGGAGAGGCGACGAGAATGAGCGCGTAGGTCGTAACGGTGAGGGCGCCATTGATGAAGAAGCACGCGTTGGCTGCGTCTGTGATGTCACCTCGTTGTTGCACGAGGGCCGTATGCAGGCCGAGGCCCTTGACACGGTTGACGAAGGAGAGCACGAGGACCGCCACGGCGATCAGGCCGAAATCCTCCGGGACTAGGAGCCGGGCAAGCAGGATGATGGCAGCCGTCTGTACCACTCGCTGGAGACCGACGCCCAGCGACATCCACTTGGCGCCCTTGATCGCCAGGGTCGAGGTCGAGGTATCGGACATGGACGCCTACCAACTCATCAGCTCAGAGGTACCCGAGAGCGGCGAGCCGCCTGCGGATCTCTTCGTCATCGGTCGCCATCGGCCGTTCCCCGTCGTTCTCATACCTGGCGCCCTCACGAGCCACCAGAAGGTCATGGTCCTCCACCAGTCGGCGGAGTTCGGTGGCCTTTTGAGGTTGGTCGGCGACGAGGTTGGTGCGCTCGCCCGGATCGTATTCGAGATTGTAGAGCTCCTCTGTCGGACCTTCATCATCCCGAAGATACTTCCAGCCGCCTCCTCGACAGGAAACAATGCGGTGGGTGTCCGGAACCTCGGTCCGGCTCAGCCGGGCGCCGCCGTGCATCGACTCGCTGAAGACATGATCGGCGCCGTGAATCTCATCCCCGCTCATCAGGGGCAGGAAGCTCGATCCCAAGAAGGTTTCCGGGGCCGGGATCTGGAGCAGCTCCAGAAGGGTGGGCGCCAGCCCGAGCAGCTCTACCTGCTCGCCGACCACTCGCGACCGTTTCGACGCAGGGTCCCGGAGGATCAGAGGAACCCGGAGCAGCTCGTCGTGGAGATCGGGTCCGTGGGCGTAGCGGCCGCGCTCGCCGAGCTGCTCCCCGTGGTCGGAGGTCACGGCGATGACGGTGTCGCCCTCGACACCGAGCCGTGTGAGCCCCTCGAGAAACTCTCCGATGAGACGGTCCACGAGCTCGACACGACCGTCATACAGGCGACGCAGGGCCTGCGCCGCGTGCCCGGGGCGTCCGCAGGACATCCCCGCCATGCCGCGGAGGTAGGACAGTCGGTCGCTCCATGAGCGGTCACCGGGCAGAGGTTGATAGGGGTAGTGGACGTCCATGTAATGCAGCCAAAGGAAGAAGGGGCGATCCTGTTTGGCGAGCCAGGCCAGCGCCTGCTCGGTGATCGTTTCTCCCGTGAGGTACTGGCCGCCCTCCGCCAAGAGCGCCGCCTGAAAGAGCATGAGGAAGCCGAGGTTGCGCCGACCTATGCCGTCGTGGATCGACTTCTTCGCCCTCCCCCAGACTCCGGGCCTGGCGCCCGAACCTCCACGATCGTGTACGTCCCAGAAATCGATGAACAGGTCAAAGCCCTTGTCATAGCCCGTCTCGCGGGTGAGAAACGGGTTAGACGGATTGAAGCCCGCGGTGGCATAGCCCTCCCGGCCCATCGCCTCCGCCAGGGTGACAGCGCTCGCCGGCAGGCCCCTTCGCTCGCCTACCACGAGGGGGTAGAGGGAGCACATGATGGAGGGGAAGGAGGCCTGAGTCCGGGGGCCGTTCGAGATGGCCTGGTCGAAGAGGACTCCCCTGCCCGCCAGGGTATCCAGATGCGGCGTGGAGGCGCCCTGAGCCCGCGTGCAGCCCAGGGCGTCGTAGCGGAGCGCATCGACGGTGATGAGGACGAGGTTTCTCCTACTCATCGCGATCTCATTTCCCGGCTGACATTGCCGCCGCCTCCCACCTCGAAGTCCCTCTTCCAGTGATCGGTTTTAATTGCCCCTAACGTCGCCGAGTCTAGCAGAAGGCAATCGCGGCCTATCTCTCTGCCGAAGACCACGATGTCCTTGCCCTCTTTGGGCCAGGTTGCGTAGCAGCACATCGCGCAGCTTCATCATGACCTCTGGCGTTTCGGTACGGCCGGCGCAGAGTGTAGCCGATCAGCGCGGGCTCAGAGGGCAGTCCGAGCTCGGCTCACGCCGGGACGAACGGGTGAAGAACACAGGTGGCCGCGCAGCCTAATCGAGGTAACCGAGAGCCTCGAGCTGCCGTCGCATCTCCTCGTCGGTCACCATCCGGTTGAGGGCCTCGTTCAACATGGGGGTCAGCTCGGTCACCTTGTCGGGAAGGTCCATGACCTGGTTGAAGCTCTCGCCCGGATCTTTCTCCAGATCGAAGAGCTCGATGAGGCGGCCGTCCCGGCGGAAGCTGAGTTTCCAGGTGTCTGTCCGGATGCACTCGCAGTCTTTTCCCTGGGCGATCACGTAGGCGTTCGCAGCACCCCCGCCGAGCAGCGCCTTCCCCGCAAAGGAGCTTTCGGGAGCGATACCGAGGACATCGAGTACGGTTGGGGCGACATCGATCCCCTGCACGAGTTCCGGCGTCACCCTCGGCACGGCGCCCGGGATCCGGATCACCAGCGGCACTCGCAAGACCTCGTCATGCAGCAGCCGCCCCCCGTGGCGAATGCCACCGCGCTCGAAGAGCTCCTCACCGTGATCGGACAACAACACGACGACCGTGTTCTCCCACAGGCCGAGATCTTCGAGCTTTTTCCGGATGCGCCCGAAGTACTCGTCCGCGTACCGCACCTCGTTGTCGTACAGGGCCACCAGGTGCTCGCGGTCGGCGTCAGTGAGATCGACAAGACCCTCGTTGATGACCTTCCGGTAAAAGAGGTTGATGTTGAAGTAGCGCGGCTCTTCTCGCTCCACGTACTCCTTGTACTCGGGGCTGGCCTTGAAGCGGTCCATGTTGTCGAGATGTGTCGCCCAACCGTCGTAAACCGGGTTGAACTCCTCGATATAACGGTGAGCGATGAACGGCTCGTGGACATCGTAGCTGTGGATGAAGAGGAAGAACTCCTCTTTTCCATGGGAATCCAGCCACGAAAAGAGGTCTTTCTCGAGATGCTCGAGGCGCCACCCCTGGCCGGTATTCCGGCGCTCGAAGTCGTACGACTGGTGGTAGACGTCGAATCCCCGGTCGAACCCGAACTTCTTGTCGACGAAGTACCCGGCTGTGAACGCCGCGGTGAGGTATCCCTCGCGCTTCATCACCTGGGCAAGCGTGGTAATCCTCGGCGACAGCCTGTTCGTCTTGTTGACAACGTCGTGCTCACCTGGATACAGCGAGGTCATCAACGACATGTGGGAGGGAAGCGTCCAGTTGGAGTTCGCGAACGAATGCGTGAAGACGGTCGACTCCCGTGCGAATCGGTCGATGTTCGGACTCGTATTCCTCGGGTACTGATACGCTCCGAGGTGGTCGGCCCGTAGCGTGTCGAGCGAGATGATGATGAGGTTCAGCCTACCGTCGGCAGCCCCTCTTTCGACGCCTCCGCAGCCGCTCATCACGATCGCTGCGCCCATGATCGCGCCGACGATACCAAGAAATGTTTGTTGATAAACGAACTTCATGGTCGAGTGGACTCCTCCCTGAGCGACAAGCCCACGCCCGCGCGGAGAAAACTTAGCGTGCATTTCTCACCAACTTCCTGCTGCGGCCGTCGATGCGGCTCACAGATCATGCGACAACCGCGCCATGTAGTCACGGAAAACCGTCCCCAGCAGCCTCAGTTCGCCGAGGATGAAATACCGGGCTTCCATGCGTTTGAATCGGGTCAGCCAGGGGAAGGCGAGCAGCCTCTTCGAGTGTCCCGCGAGGTCTCGGGCGACATTTCGAAGGTTCTGCCAGGCCGGCGTGTAGAGATCTCTCTGCATGAAGTAGTTGGTGAGCAGGCCGGCAGTGATGAGCTTCCGCAGATCCCTCTTCGTGAAGCGGGCGGGATCTACATTGTGTTGCACAGCCGAACGGGGCTCGATCAACACCGTGTGGCCGAGATCCCGGGCCAGCGAGGCGGCGATCACCTCCTCGCCGGCGCCGAAGTCCTTGCCTTTGCGACCATAGCCGTGGCGGAATCCGCCAATCTTGAGCAGCACCTCCCGACGAGCGGTCCAGTTCGCCCCCCAGGGGAACTTCCACCAGTCCACGACCTCGGTCGTCGATTCGTACTTGGCCGGGAAGTAGCTCCAATACCGCCAGGCGTCGGGGTTGAACCACCGTGGAGTCTGATCGGGGACGGTCAACAGGATCTTCCCCCCGACGACTCCGGCATCCGGGTTCTCCTCGTACGCCGCCAGCGTCGCCTCGATCCAGTCGGGGGCGGCGACCGCGTCATCATCGATAAAGCACACAACCACCCCGCGCGCCTCGCTGATACCGGCGTTGCGGGCGTGGGATAGGCCCTTGAGGGGACATTGGATCAACCTCAGCCGTTCCGGGTTGTCCGAAAAGTGGGTGCGCCGAAGATCCTCCACGATGTCCCCGAGATCCTCGGCTGGGTCGTTGTTCACCAGCAGGACCTCGTAGTCCGACCGCGGAATCGACTGCGCCGCCACCGAGCGCAAAGTGTCCATCAGGCTGTCAGGGCGTTTGTAGGTGCAGACGACCACGGACGCCAGCAGCTCAGGTTGTTTCCGGGAGTGGATTTCTTCCTCGAGCGCCCGCCAGTGGTGCATGCGGGCCCGGATCTCGATGGCGGTGAATGCCTCTTTCGGGTCCGCCAGACCGAACCAGCCCTGGAACCTGTCTTCCGACGCCACCAAGACCGAATCTCGAGCGGCGGTGATGCAGAAATCCCAGCAACCGGGCATCTTCGAGGGGAGGTCGCCACAGGCGTCCGTCACCAGCACGGTCATGCAGTTCGTCGGCAGAGCATCGCGATCCGCGGAGGCGTCGGATGGGTCGTCCGCCCATTCCAGGTAGACTGCGGGAAACCACAGTGAGGGGAGGTCGGACGGGTCGATCTCACCGATCTCCATGCGGTGGTGGCGGGCGTCGTCGGCTCGGCGGAGAATCCCCGCAAGATTCTCCCCGGCCGTCCCCGATGCGACCCCGGCGCCGGTGATCCAGATCAGCGGTGCGAGGCCGGAGTCCCTGCGGAAATCGTCGAAGACCATGAGGTCGCGTTGGATCTCCGGCAGCTTGAGCTCCGAGCCGCGCGAGGTCAGCGACGCGTCGTGGAAGCGATAGTCATAGACCGGATCGGCGAAGTCGGCGTGGCGCAAGGTCAGCAGCTCGTTGACGAGCATCCAGTAATCGTAATCCTCCGCGGTGAATCGGTGGGGGCTGTAGTCTCCCAACAGGCACGCCACCCGGTCGCGATACAGAAAAGCCCCGCCGATATGGTTTTCCGGCCAGATGTTGAGCTCTCCTTCGTTGGCGGGAAGGTGGATATGGGCGCTTCCGGGTGGCTGCTGGTACCCCTCATACCAGGGGGAGTCGTTCAGGAACTCACCGTCAGTCCCGATGATGTCCAGGTTGGCGTAGACGAGGTCCCACTCCGGCTGGCGCTTCAGGCAGCCGACCATCTTCTCGAGGCAATCCGCCTTCATTCGGTTGTCGTCGCTGGTCCACGTGAGGAACTGGCCACGAGCCGCGCGAACGCCTCTCGACAGCGATCGCGGCAGCTTCCGGTTCTCTTGGTGGATGACGTGGATCCGTTTGTCCCGGTCGGCGTATGCGTCGACGATTTTGGGCGTCCCGTCGGTGGATCCGTCATCGACGATGATGAGCTCGATATCCCGAAAGGTCTGTGCGAGCACGCTTTCGATTGCCTCGCCGACCATTTTCTCGCCGTTGTGAACCGGAAGCACCACCGAAACAAGCCCTTCGACCGAAGGGCATCGCAGCGTGCTCACCGTTCTCCCGAAGAGTGAGTTGCGGATTCGTTTGACCCGCATGAACCTGTATTGGAACCGGTTGGCCAGGGTCTCCTCCCCTTTTGGCCGCTTGCTGAACGGCCGGAGTAGGCCGCCGATCAGACGGGCGGCTGCGAAGTAGATGCTTCTCAGATAGAAGGTGAGCCGGCCCTCCTCCCGGGGCAGCACGACCCAGTCTACGGCGCGGTGCAGCCGGCCTCGCGGGTGACCTTCGGCGCCGACCGTTTCCTCCGCTTCGGACTTCTCCTCCTCCAGCTGGTGATCGCAGGGGGGGACGGCGTCGGCCAAGTACAGCGAGAAAGCCGTCCGGCCGATCAGCCCGGCGATTTCCCTCGATTCGCGGCCAGGTTGCGAGTTCTGACCTCCGGGTAGCGAAGCGGCCACCGAGGCAGCGCGCCGGCAGAGCCGGTCCGCCTCCTCCCGCGATGTATTGAGAGCCTCGACGAGGTCATGTCTGGCGGACCAGGTGCGGTCCATCGCCTCGAGCACGCTTCGCTCGCTCGAACAATCGGTCTCCATTAACTGTTCGTCGAGATGCAGACGGCTCAGGAGGGCCGTCTCGGTGGGGTCGGGATTCAAGCGGACCGTGGGCACCGCTGCGCCGTGAGCGAGAACAGCCGCGTCGCGCCCGAGTCCGAGAAGCAGGCTGCACTGCGCTGCAACGGATGCGAGTTCGGAGGGCCGCATCCGCGCGCTGAGGCGGCGCACCTTATGGCTGGAGGCGACGCGTTGCCGCAGCTCACGGAGCACGGCCCGCTCCATTGCCGGCGAGCCGGGTGATACGTCTGCCAGCAGGACTATGTCTGCGTCGTGGGCATCGGCAAAGACGGCGACCGCCGAGCCCAGCGTTGCCGCTTCCGGGCCTTCCTCCTCAGGCCGCCAGCTGGACAACATGAGACCCAGCAGAGTTCGCCCCATGGGCGCCACTCCCCAACTTTTCAGCACGGCGCTGGCCAGGGATGGGTCCGGCTGCTCCTGACTGAGGCTCGGGTCGGCCCCAAGCTCCACCCGGCCGGCATCGACACCGAGCTTCCCCAGCTCGCGGAGCGAGGCCTCATCGGCGACGGTTGCCGCCGACGCAAGCTCGAAGGCCGTCCTCACGTGGAGCACTGCCGTGTCGCCGCTCGGTGGTCCGACGCCGACGCCGAAGATCATGACCGGCACATCGTGCATGGTGGCAAGGACAGCCACCTCCGTGAGTCGGTGAACTCCGAAGGACCGCTGATCATCGCCGTCCACACCCGTACCCGAGATTCTATCCGAAAACGTATCGCAGCCACCAATGACGACCAGCCGGCTGGCTGCCATCTCGGACCCGATGCGCGCCATGTCGTCCCAGCCCACCGCCTCCACACCGTGGACAAGCTCCGTCTGCCGCGGGTCGACCGAGATGAGGACGGGGCGGAGGTCGTCGATCTCGAACGCAAGGTGACGCAGGATCGAGGCCAGGGCGGCTTCGTGCGCATAGCGCCCAAGACCAAAACATCCGCTGATAAGAACTCGCGTCATCGTGCTCCTTCGTCCTTCGACGGTCGTTACCGCGGACGGACAGGCTACGTTCGCCAGCTCGGGGCGCCGTTATGGTAACACCTAAGATGAGTGACTCGAGCCCGCATTTCTCACCAGCTTCCTGCTGCGGCGCGTGGTAGATTGCATTGCGAGACAGGGTATTGGAGGAAATGGCGGCGGTGGCTGGCTCGATTTCGGACGATGTGAGTGTGAGCGTTGTGATTCCAGCCTTCAACGTGGAGGGCTGTATCGCCGACGCCCTCGACAGCGTTTTTGCACAACGCCGGCCCCCCGACGAGGTGATCGTCGTTGACGACGGGTCGACCGATGGGACTGAGGACAGGGTCGAACGTTACGGTCCGGCGGTGCGCTACCTGTTCCAGGAAAACGCGGGCCCAAGCGCCGCCCGAAACCACGGAATCGAAGCCGCATCCGGGGAGTGGATCGCATTCCTCGACAGTGACGATGTCTGGCTGCCTGACAAGCTCGCCGCCGAACTCGACATCCTGAGGCGGAACCCGGACCTGGTTTGGGTGTGCAGCAACCACTATCTGCAGGTCTTTGGTGAGGAGGCGCCATTCCCCCGTTTCGATCCGACGCTCGCCGAGAACTACCTCGGGGTCGGTGACACCTTCGAGAGCTTTCTCCAGGCCATGGGCAGAGGGCTCGGATGGGACCCGACAGCTTTCATTGTGAGGAAGGAGGTGCTCCACGAGGTGGGCCTATTCAGGGCGGGCCTCAACTACGCCGAGGACCTCGATCTCTGCCTGCGAATCGCCCATCGGTACCCGCAGGTGGGATTCGTTCCACTACCGCTTGCGGTGCACCAGGTCGACCGTCCGGACGGCCTGTGTCAGCGTCAATCGATCCCTGAGAAGATGCGGGTGCTCCGCCGGATATACGACGAGCACTCACTGACGGCCAGAAAAAACAATACGATCGAGCACCTTGTGGCGACCTTTCGGCCGATCGTCCAGGACAACGTCCGCACCCTGTTGTTGGCGGCACAGTCCAGGGAGTTGAGGCGGTTGCTGAAGCAGTTTGAGGATGTGTTGGGGCTTGCGTATGTTTCGAAAATTCGGTTCCTGCTGATGCTCCCAAAGGGCATCAGAAACAAGATCTACCTCAAGGCGGAGTGGCGAATTCGCGGTCTGGCGCCGTAGAGACCCAATAGCCAGCCGCGAACGGATCACCTGGCAAACAGCCAAAAATGGACGCGGATCAGGAATCCGCGTAGCATACCCTCGGCTGCTTCGGAGGGGAATCAAAATCCACGAGGGTGCTCCCCCATCGGGGCGTTCAAGGCAACAACAAACACGATTGACATGGTGAATCAACACGAAAAAAACGTCGTAGTCTTCGGCGCCGGTCGCAGCGGGACCACCTGGCTTGCCCAGATCATCGCCGCAGCGGGTCTCGAACTCATTTTCGAGCCACTGTGGAGCAAAGAGGTACCCGAGGTGGCGGGATGGAAGCCCCTCCCTCTTTTCTTCAGAAAGCGAGATGACTTCCCCTGGCACGAGACTTTCTCCGAGATCATGAACGGCGAGGTCAGAAACGAGTGGATCGTTCGACAGAACCCGGGCGCACAAAGAAAGGTCATCAAGTTCATCCGGGCCAACTTGATGATCGACTGGATCCTCGAGCACTACCCCGTCCATCCCGTGTTCATCGTCCGCAATCCGCTGTCCGTTGTTGCCTCGATGAAGGAACAGGAATGGTATGTACCGGAGCAGTGGATCGGGTCGTTACTGCGCGCCCCACGCCTTGCCAAGCCCTTCTTCACCAACCTTCCTGGGGTTGCTGACCTTTCGAACAGAGATCTGACCGAGGTTGAAGCGAAAGCAGTGTTCTGGTGCGTTCAGAATTTCATTCCACAGGAACTCGGCTGTTTCGATCGGCTCCATATATTGGTCTACGAGGAGCTTTGCGAAGATCCCGAGGGAGTTGTCGAAAGGCTCGCGCTGAAGATCCACATGCCGATGACTGATGAGGTTCGCGCCCAACTGCATCGCCGGTCGTTCATGGTGGGAAAGAGGAACGAAGAGGCGGGATATGACCCGACCACTGCATGGAGAGGTGTTTTGAGCGACGCCGAAGCCGATGCGATCGAGGACATCGTCCACCGCTTTCGGCTCGACGGCTTTCTGAGGAGATGAGCGCTTTGCACCTTATTGTTTGGAAGCAGCCTTGCGTTGTGTTCTTGCCGCCCTGGACTGCGGGTCCGAGTACGACCACCGGCAGATAGGGAGGTCGCATGAGCAGCGTTCTTGAAAAATACGTCCTGATTCTCAATCCTTCGAAATGTGGGAGCAGCTGGCTCGCCCACGGGATGACGATCCGGCCGTACATGGCGTTCCCGCGGGAGTTCGATTTCCTGTTCTTTGTCGGGTTTCCGCCTGAACGCCAGTGGAACGCCGCAACCGCCACTGACGAAGAGTTTCTGCGCATTCGCAACGACGACACACTCACCGATGATCAGAAGCTGTGCAAGCTCTATGAAATCGAGCGAGACCGCCGTTCAGACGCAGAGATTCTCATCGATAAAGCGCCATCGAACATCCATCTTTTTTTGGAATATCGCCACCTCTATCGACACACCAAGACCATCCTTCTCTATCGCGACCCTCGAGACGTATACGTCTCCAACGAGCTCTATCATCAGCGCCAGCTGGAGCTGGTTGATCAGCACGACGATATCGGCACGGCCGACTATCTTCGAGCAAGCCACGTTTTCGCTTCGTCGATGAGTAACTGCGCAAAGGTCCACCAGGTGGAGCAGCAACTTCGAGAGGACGGCGTTGACTTTCTCCGGATTTCCTATGAGCAGATGAAGGCCGACTATGTTGACGTTTTGACGAGGGCGATAGATTTCTGCGGAATCAAGATCGAGGACGACACCGAAGTCAGCTCCAACTACGTGAAACATGCAATCCCGTTCGCGGAGCACCTTCAACGCGCAAAGGACTTCAAACCGCTTTTTCGCAAGGGCATCGTGGGTGACTGGAAGAACTACATCTCGACCGCCGAGGCCAAGGATCTCATCAAGGAGGAGTGGGGTGACCTGTTGATCGAACTCGGATACGAGAGCGGGTTTGATTGGTAGGCAGGCCATCACGGTATGGCAAGTGCATGGGTCTATCTATCAGGAGACAAGCGACAGGTATTCATCATAGTCACGGATGTACTCATCCGAGTCGTACGATTCTGAAGCAAGAACCAGCAGGGCCGCGTCGGCGGAGAACCGATACTGCGTCGCCCATACCATGGGTGGTATGTAAAGCCCCAGTGCGGGAGTGTCGAGCCTCACCTCATGGCGGTTGGCGCCGTCATCGACCACGATGGAACATTCGCCGCTCGTGCAAACCAGAAACTGCTCGAGCCGACGATGGGCATGCTCTCCCCGCACCTCGCGGCTCGGGACATCGAAGACCACGAAAACCCGTCTCACTCGAAACGGTAGAACCTCCTCGAGCTCCGCCGCAACCAGGCTGCCGCGCAAATCGCCGTGGATCGGGAGCGGCATCGTCCGTGCCCCGGCGACTCCCAGTGCCATCCCTTCCCCACCCGAATCTGAAACAGCGACGTCCTTTACTGGGCGCCCGAGATCGACGTATCCTGTGATCGCCGCGGGGTTGCCGACGGCGATCGCGTTCGGCGGGACATCCCGGGTGACGACCGACCCGGCGCCGACCATTGCACCCTGTCCGATCACCAGACCCGGCAATATGGTCGCATTCGCGCCGATCGATGCGCCCGCCCGAACAACCGTACGGGTGAACTCCGAAGGCCTCTGTCCGCTCCTGGGGAATGGATCATTGGTAAATGTGACGTTGGGTCCAATGAACACGTCGTCCTCGAGAGTCACTCCATCCCACAACTGAACGCCGCATTTAACCGTCACCTGATCGCCGATGTGTACGTCGTTTTCGATAAACACATGATCACAGATGTTGCAGTTCCCCCCTATCACTGCATCGGGGAGGATGTGGGCAAAGGCCCAGACTCTTGTCCCGTCTCCTATCGACTTCGACTCGACGATCGCCTGCTGGTGAGCGAAAAACCCGGAGTCTGAACTCATGAAGCCTCTCCTCGGTCTTCCGGAGACCCGACGCTCTCCGGAGACAGATTTCTCCCCGAGTCGGCTGGGGAGTAGACCATGTGGTTTGCCACCACAAACTCCGGCCGTCCTTTGGTATTCTCAAACGCCCTCCACACATACTCCCCGATGACGCCGAGGCCGAGCGCATTGAGACCGCCGAAGAACATCACCGCGAGGATCGTCGCAGCATAGCCGGGAACAGGGATCTGGCCGCTCAGGCGTGCAACCAGGACGACAACACCCAATACCACGGAGGCGATGATGCCCAGGAGGCCAACCCCACTCAGAAATCGGATCGGTAGGTCGGAAAACGCGAAGGTGGAGTCCAGGAGGTAACGGATCCTCCTGGTCAGGGACCACCCGCTACGCCCGCTGGTTCGCGCCCGCCGCGAGTAGCTCACCTCGCCCCGGCGAAAGCCCAGCCAGAAGACCAGACCCACCAGGGTGCTGTTGCGCTCGACGAGTCGGAGCAGATGGTCTCGGAAACTCGAGGTGCAGCCGAAAACGTCCACCCCTCCCTTCGGCACCTGTGGCTGAACGAACTTCCTGTACAAGCCCCAGAAGATCGCAGACGCGAGGCGTTCGAAAGGCGGGTCTTCGCGGCCGACCCGTCGACCGACTACGACATCAAACTCACCGGACATGAGCTTCGCACGGATTTCGAGGATGAGTTCGGGAGGTTCCTGAAGGTCTGCAGCCATCACCGCCATTACATCGCCTCGCGCTCGTGCGAGCCCGGCTCGAATGGCTGCAAACGATCCGTAATTGCGGCTCAGCAGGATGAGCTGAGAGTCAAAACCTGCTTGTGGCAGCTGCTCAGCCAACAGCAACCCGCACCTGTCGGGACTTCCATCGACGACAAGGATTGCCTCGAATCGACCGTTCATGTTTCGATGGAGCTCTTCGAGGCTGGTTAACAGATCCGGAACAGATTTTTCGTTTCGATAGACCGGAACCACGACAGAGAACATCATCTCGGCCTCCACGAATTGCATGCCACTGTCACAGAATCGACTTCCTCATCGCTGAGGAACGGGTGGATCGGAAGCGAAACCTCACACGCAGCGTACCGCACCGCCCGCTCGAGTGTTCCCTCGATGCGAGCACCCCCGCAGCTCTCGAGCGCCTTTTGCTCTGTGATCAGGCGGGGATAGTGAATCCCCGTCTGCACGCCGAGAGCACCCATGTGAGTCATGAACGACTCACGGTCGGCGCCGTTCACCAGAACCGGGAAGAGATGCCACACGGATTCGGAGCCCGGCGGAATCGGTGGTATCGAAATAGCTGGGTTGTCGATTCCCTCACGATACCGATCTGCGACCGCACGGCGTCGTTCATTCCACCCGGGGAGACGGGGAAGAAAGACCCGCGCCAGGATGGCGGCCTGCACCTCGTCGAGCCGTGAGTTGAGGCCGGCAAGGTCATGGACATAGGTTGATGATTGACCGTAATGCCTAAGTGCTCGTGCCGACTCCGCAACATCGTCGCGGTCCGTGAGAATCGCGCCGGCGTCGCCCAGCGCCCCGAGGTTCTTTGTCGGATAAAAGCTGGTCGCCGCGGCCTGGCCTACCGACCCCGTCACGCGACCTCGCGAGCATGCGCCGATTGACTGCGCACAGTCCTCGACGATCGTGATCTCGAAATCATCGCGCAAGCTCTCGAGCGCTTGTAGGTCAAGCGCGTGGCCGTATAGGTGGACGGGCAACAACCAGCTCATTTCGGAGTGCCTCGTCAGGACATCACGGCACAGCTCGAGGTCGAGTAAACCTGTTTCATCGACGTCGCAGAAAACCGGCGCCGCACCGGCTCGAGTGATCGCGAGGGTGGTGGCAAAGGCGCTCAACGGCGTGGTCAAGACCTCGTCGCCCTCAGCGATGCCGAGAGATCTCAAGCAGATCTCAATTGCATCCAGACCATTTGCCACCCCAACGGCATGTTGAAGACCCCAGTAGTCGGCCAACTTTTTTTCAAACTCCTCGACCTCTCGACCGAGAATGAACCAACCGCTCTCGCCCACCCGTGCCACGGCGGCGAGGACCTCGCGACTGGTTTCCTGCCACATTCGCTGAAAGTCGTTGAGCTTGGCGACTGAGATCATTGATCCCGCCCAGAATTCATATTGACGCTGCTCTTCAGATCACCGTTCGCACCGGCGTGGCGGTGAGGTATGAGGAGGTTAACAGAATCGATCATCCTTCAGGTATGAGCTGGAGAAACACGACCCTGCACGCGGTGTTCACCAGGGACTCCTCGTTCGAAGTCCCCGAAACGACGACACTGAGGTCGATGGCCATGCAACCTGCGGCGTCGGGATGGAGATCTTCGAGAAAGACCTCCCGGACCCTGTTTTCGGGCGCCAAACTGACGTTTTCCCGTTGCTCCCCATGCTCGAGCCGGCAGACAACGGTTTTCTGAGATTCCCC
>Ga0209013_10000692_pt1 | contig 30410 bp, 24 predicted proteins | sample Cruoilmetagenom2_FD_187291 | JGI IMG/M metagenome (GOLD analysis project Ga0209013, IMG submission 187291) | Oil polluted marine microbial communities from Coal Oil Point, Santa Barbara, California, USA - Sample 2 (SPAdes) (version 2) | ecosystem: Environmental > Aquatic > Marine > Oil seeps ...
AGTTGTATTAGCTTTTATGGTTCCTAAATTTGCTTCTCCAACATAAAAAGAGATATCATCACCCTTATTATATTTAAAACTTCCATCTTGACTAGTAGTTCCCTCTAATCCAGAAGTAGTTTTATAGTATACACCTTTAACATTTGAAAGTTTTCCCACAGTGAGAGTTGCTGTATCTCCACTACTGGAACCAGAACCACCACCTCCTCCACAACCAACAAGTCCAACAATTAAAATTAGACTCAACATAATACTCATAACTATTCTCTTCATTTTTCACTCCCCCTCATGTAAAATATAAAAATAAACTTAAACTAAATTTTACCCCCCCTATTTAAAAGAAAGCTTAAAAAATAAATTACTGCAAGATTGGTATTTGTGCTTATTTGAAAGAAGATGGGAAAAGACTTTTAGCTACTGTCTCTGATATAGTAAAAACTGGAAGAAAGAAAGATAATAACAGATAATGAAGAGATACATTGCACCTTAAAAAGATGCAACGCAAAAGATATAGTATACAAAACTTACGCCAAAAACTCCGGTGTTGCCAACTCTACTTTTTTACCTTTTTGTTCCATTACTACTACTGTAATATCATCCCCTTCACTATATCTCTCCGGAAGGTTATTTACTCTCTCTTTAGCCACTTTAGAGATGTGTAACAATGCATCAAACCCGTCTGGCATTTCAACAAAAAGTCCAAAGTCTACTATCTTCTTGACTTTACCCTGGTAGCTTTCACCTACTTTGTAGACCATCTGCTTCCTGACAGGTGCAGATGCGATGTTTTCGATATGTGCTTTGGCTGCTTCTACTTTTGCCTTATCTCCACCTGCTACTTTAACACCCCCGACATCACGGTCAAGATCTATGCTCACTTCAAATTTTTCGATAATTTCACGAATCGTTGCCCCTGCTTTACCGATGATATCACCTATCTTGCTTGGGTGTACAGTAAAGTGTTCAGTACTTGGTAATGCTGTACTTGCAACAATATTTTGCTCAGCCTCTTCCATCAGTTCAAGTATATGGTTTTTACCTTTACTTGCTTTTTCAAGTGCATCTCTCAATACATTGAGGTCGATCCCACCTAACTTAATATCCATCTGAAGTGCAGTAATACCATCTTTTGTTCCTGCTACTTTAAAATCCATATCTCCATCATGGTCTTCAAGTCCCATGATATCTGTAAGTACAGCATACTTGTCACCATCACTTACCAGTCCCATAGCGATACCAGCTACAAGGTCAACCATCTCTACTTCTGCCCCACGAAGTGCAAGTGCTCCACCACAGATAGTTGCCATAGAAGAAGAACCATTACTCTCTAAGATCTCAGAAACCAAACGGATACTTCCATCATAATTAAGATCAATCACCGGTTCTAAAGCTCTTTTTCCAAGGTTACCATGTCCTAGTTCTCTTCGCCCTGGTGCACCTATATATTTGGCTTCACCTACAGAGTATCCCGGGAAATTATAATGTACCATAAAGTTCTCTGACTGGCTGTTTTTCTCAGTAATGAGTTCATACATTTGTGCATCTTTTTTATCACCAAGTGTCACTGTAACCAATGCTTGTGTCTGTCCACGCGTAAAGAGACATGACCCATGCACAGAAGGTAAAAGGTTTGTCTCGATACTGATAGGTCTTACCTCATCCAGTGCTCTACCGTCTGCCCTGATATTTTTATCTAAGATCATTGCTCTTACTACTGTTTTTTTATAACGTTCAAGTACTTTAGAGACCAACTCTTTGTCCGCTTCTTTACCTGCAGACTCTAATGCTTCCATAATTTTCGTACGTACTTTTTTAAGCTCTGTAGAACGCTCACTTTTTGCCATATGAGAGATAGCCTTTTCTACATCATCTGCATAGTTACTTTCAATATAAGCATAGAGTGACTCATCTACTTTATCTTCAGCAAAAGTAAGCTCAAGAGGTTCTCTTACTAAAGGGGTAAATGCTTCCATATAAGCAGATGTTGCTTTCTCTATGGCTTCTCCTGCAGTTGCGATAACATCTACAAGTGCAGCTTCATGAAATTCATTTGCACTTTGTACAGAGTCATTTTCAGATGCAAGTGTACGCATCTCTATCATCACTACATCTTTTCCAGACCCCACAACAAGAAGATCAAGTTCACTCTCATCCTGCTGAGAGAGTGTTGGGTTGATAACGATATCATCACCCACTGTTCCTATACGTACCGCTGCGATACTTGTTGAAAAAGGAATATCTGAGATGAACAATGCTGCATTGGCTGCATGAAGCGCAGCCACCTGCATATCTACCTCTTCATCTGAACTTACAACCATGATACTGATCGTTACAGGAAAATGAAAGCCTTTAGGGAACAAAGGTCTCAATGAACGATCAACGATACGAGAGGTCAAAGTCTCAAAGTCTCCCGGTTTTGTCTCTCTTTTGATGAACCCGCCAGGAATCTTAGCAGCGGCGTAAGACTTTTCCATATACTGCACGGTTAAAGGAAGAAAATCCTCATCTACTGCTTTCTCATCTATGGCAACTGCCGCTATCAGTACTGCTTTACCTTGTCTGTACATCACTGCACCACTGGCTTGTTTGGCTACTTTGTTAAATTCATATTTCTCTTCAAGACTATTTACATTTATCTCTATTATTTGTTCTTGCATGCTTTCTTTTATCCTTTTTATTATATAACGCAAATAGAGCAAAGCTCCATCTATATCTGCTTTTCTTTGTTTTTTATTTCTTGCTGCTTCACTATCTCAGATATCTCTTCAAAATCCAATGCTCTAAAATCTTTATAGTAGTATTCTATCGAAATATAGTCTTGTATCTTATGAGGGCAAAATACACCATCACATACAGAGAGTAAATTTTCATACACTGCTCTATCTAAAATAGGTGTTGCAATATAAATATTTTTAGCTTCTCTTTCAATCACTGATTTGAGTGCTACCATCATAGTAAGTCCTGTCTCTATACACTCATCTGCAAGTACTACATACTTCCCTTTAAGTGAAACCAGGTCTTTACCCTTACGATATTTATAGACATACGTCAACACCTCCTCTTCATATTTGCGCTGTGCTTCACTGTAGACATAGTCTTCATTGATATCAAAAGCGTCTATCAATGCCTTATGCATCACGACCTCTTCTGTCTCAGAAACCATAGCAATAGCCAGTTCAGGATTATTTGGTGCTAAAATAGCTTCAGTAAGAAGAATATCCATTTGCGAATCTGTTGCTTTAGCGATCTGATCTGCAAAATAAACACCTCCTTCACTTACACCTATCACAACAGTTTCATTATCTTGTAATAACTCAAGCGGCAGTGTCTCTATGAGTTTAGCCGCTGCATCCTCTCTGTTTTCAAAATAAATATTAGGGTCTAAATCGCTGGACATAATCTGCTCCCGGAAATTGTTTATTTACTTCATTTTCATCAAAAGTATAACGAAACTCTTCTATATACTTCATCAAGAGTTTATAAGCATGATTGATCTGTTCCATTTTTTCTGCATCTCCTCCTAGATCAGGATGGTGCTTTTTTGCAAAAAAGTGATACTGTTTTTTAATATCTGCTTTTGTGATCAATTTGGGCAAACCCAAAATATCCAAAGCTTTATCAATTTCCTCCATAGGACTATGCATCACTTGACATCACCTGTTCCTGCACCACCAAAAGGAATAAAGTTAAACTGCACATAAAAACTATTCTCTGTTGTATATTCATTATTAGGTCGTGGTGTAATATCCTGACTTACAGAAGCAGCCACACTCCAACAATCTTGCTTATAGCCTCCTCCAAATCTCCACTGTTTACTGGAAGCATCATCTATATGATAGGTCATACCACCATTAAAATGGATCCTATCATTATAGGTGTACCCAAAATTAAAATTCACATCATTTGCAGGTATCCCACTAGGTTGATCTGACAACACTTGTTTATAGGTATGCCCTAAAGTAAGATAATACTCTGTTTCACGCAATGCAATACGGCTTGATGATTTACGTACTTTATTAAACTCAGGTGCATAAACTACATCATTATAAAATTGCCACTTTTCCCAATTGTACTGCATTTCATTACTTATGTCTGCAAACTTATATGCTCTGTCTATATAATATCTTTGTGAAAAACGTTGATAAAATTTTAACTTCATATTTTTATCATAAAAATAGTGACTCAGAGCCAAAGCATAATGCTCTTCAGGCAAACCTACTGAAAAAAGCTCTTTTTGATCTTCTGTAAGTCTATCAAAATCAACTGGATCTTCACTTTCATTACCAGGCCTTATATATCGCAATGAAGGTTGCAATACATGGATAAAATCACCATAGTCCTTTGTCAGATCTGTAAAAATTTTTGCTTTATGAATGCTACTGTAATATTGAAACTCATCATACATATAATTTTCATTACCAAAAAAGAACTTACTATAGTAGAGCTCTTCACCCAATGAAAGATTTACAAAATCATCAAAAAAGGAGGTAGTGAACTCCAGGGGGATCTTCATCTCTGCCTGATTGAGTGTAGTACCTTCCTTTCTATAAAAATTTTTAACTTGAAAATCTACATTATAAGTAAGATTATCCCATAAAAGATGATCTAGATATTTATGGAATTGCGCAGAGGGAAGTATCTGCAGCGTATCATCGTTGTCTTCTTTTCGTGTATCTATAAAATATTTCGCATTGATCCCTGCATAATAATCATCATTAGATAAAAAATAATTCAATCGTGATTCTTGCAGTGGTGATAATCCAAAATGTTCAAGGTGTGTCTTTTGGAGGTTAATGTAATCAATATCATTTAAAAACGTTGTATTAATATATAAACCATCTGTAAAATCTTGAGACAGCTTATCAGAAAATATTTTAGAAGATTCATAGTTAAACTCTAATCCATAGTGACGACTATCGGGGAGATCATTTTCTTCTACATAACTTGCTTTATCTTTAAAATACCCTACTCTTAACGCTCCGGAAGAATGATCACTGTCAACAAAACGAAATGTTGTGTAAAGTCCTATACTTCGGTTTGTACGTATTTGTGGATTAAATTCCATATCCATATTGTCTGAAATTGCCCAAAAAACAGGTTGTTCATAGATAAACCCTTCTTCAGACGTATAACCAAGCAAAGGAAACAGCATCCCAGAACTTCTCTCTTTATCTATTGAAAAAGCCATATACGGTGTATACAAAATAGGTATATCCCAAAAATAGACCTTTGCATCATAGACTTTCATATACTTTGCTTCACTGTCATACAAAGAATGGGAAAAGATCATCTTCCATAAAGGATCATTCACTTCACAACTAGAAAGCATACTCATCCCAAAAGTATAATTACCCTCGCTGCGATTTGCTTTATCTGTAAAAAGCCACACATCATTTTTACTCACAAAGAAAAGTTCTTCAAATGTGACTTCTTTACTCTCTGTCTGTATCTCTAAATGTTTAGTATGCTCTTTGGTGCCCTTGTACCCTATCATCTCAACATTACCATCCAAGGTAAGCAGTTTGGTTTTTTTGTCATAAAAAGCTGAAGAAGCTTTGATCACAGAATCTTGATAATAGACTACAACTCCGTCTGTAGCTTTAACGGTTGTTTCAGTTGTATCTAAATGTTTTGCGGTTACTTCTATTTTACCCTTTTCTTCTACGGCATGCAGTGTTTGCACACTCAACAGAAGAGAGAGAAAAAATAAAATTTTACGCATCAATCACTACACAATTTGAAAGTTTATCATGAAAGGTTTGCTTAAGAGGCATCATAAATGCCATAATGAAACCTAAGTAGAAAAATACTTCACTCCCGATCCGTAGTAGTGCACGTAAAAATGCTTGAATAAATGATGGCCTAGCTCCCGCCTTAAGATCAATTACTCGTATCTTCATGATATATTTTCCCAAGGTTATCCCATTTTGCCAAACCGGTACTGTATGATAAAGGACCTTTATCGAAAGTATAACAAGGAGATTATCGACACTAAACTGTCTTAATTGGGCTTGGATAAGCGTGATCTCTTCAGGTGACATTATACCAGATGCCTGAGAAGCAATGGCAAGCAGTTGATCATAAAAGATAATCAGAAAAAAAAGAGCTACCATAAGGTCATCTATAACAAATGCACTGATTCTCTTTTGTACACTTGCTATAGGCAGAGAAGTCGACTCAGCCATCAGAATGCCTAGAGTGCCTGATAAGCGATGTCAGTACGACACTGCTTTCCTGCAAAGTGTACTTGACCTACTAACATATATGCACGTTCCTGCGCCTCTTTAATGCTGTCACCAACACCTACGCATACTAAAACTCTTCCACCTGTTGCATAGAGTTTACCATCATCTCCACGGCTCACACCGGCATAAGAGATATGTGCATTTTCATTAAGCTCTTCATGGTAAATATCATCTACGATGATCTCAGCAGGAGGTGTACTTTTATAAGGGTAATCCTTGCTTGCCATCACTACACCTACTGCATACTTGTCATGAAACTCTATTTTGGCATTTTTTAAGTCACCTGTTGCTGCTTTATAAAACAACTCACTTGCAGGTGATTTAAGCAGCGGCATTAATTCTTCGCATTCAGGATCACCAAAACGAACATTATACTCAAGAATGATAGGTTCACCTTTAACCACCATCACACCGATAAAAAGTACACCTGTAAACGGCATCCCCTCTTCTTCCATTCCCTTAAGGGTTGGTACTATTACTCTCTCATCTAACTTACGATAAATTTCATCATTGACAAGTGGTGTAGGTGCATAGGCTCCCATACCACCCGTATTTGGCCCCTCATCATTGTTCAGTAGTCTTTTATGGTCTTGCGCAGCAGGTAGGACTACATAGTCTTTCCCATCACAGATAGCAAAGACTGAAAGTTCATAACCATCTAAAAACTCTTCAACTACGATAGATGTCCCCGCATCACCAAATGAGTTACCCGAAAGCATTTCGCCAGCAGCTTTTTTCGCTTCATCATGACTCTGAGCGATGATCACACCCTTACCACCACAAAGTCCGTCTGCTTTAACTACGATAGGAACTTCAAGTGTATTGATAAATTTATAGGCATCTTCCAAAGAATCTGTTTCGATATATTTAGCTGTAGGAACATTGTGTCGTGCAAGGAAGTTCTTCATAAAGATCTTAGAACCTTCCAACTGTGCAGCTTCTGCAGTAGGTCCAAAAATAGCCAATCCTCTTTTTTCAAAAACATCAACAATACCATCAACTAGTGGTGCTTCAGGTCCAACTATCGTGAGTTCAATAGCATTCGCTTCTGCAAAATCAGCCAACTCATTAAAATCACTGATACTTAAATTTTCACCCAACTCATCTGTAGCCCCATTACCCGGTGCAAAATAGATCTTCTCAACATTCTCATCTTTTTTGAGTGCCAAACCAATAGAATACTCTCTACCACCTGCACCTATCATCAATACGTTCATGATTTTTTCTCCGAAAAAAATTAACAATTAATAATTAAAAATTAAAAATTGAAGTATGCATTTTATTCCATAATGCTATGATTGATTTAGTAGTGATGATAATTATACGTAGAGGATTTAAAAAAAGGTTTGAAGGCGAACTACCTGTTCGTCGATAACCTTTTTTAAAGTCCTATGCGTACAAGAATCGTCGCTACTAAACCCCCGAGTGGCCGTTCTGTTTAAAAGTCGGCTCTAAAAAGCTAACAAGGCAGGAGAGAGTCTCTCTTTAGGGGGCAATTTCTCGTATGGATAACCACACTCAAACGAAAATGTCCACACACCAAGAAACTACATGTCCCACTACAATTAATGTTGAACCCCATATACAGTAATCGAACCACTTAGGTTAATTCTATTATAGCCTATTTGGAGTTAGAAGTGAATAACGTACTCTCTAAAATGAAGAATTTACTATCTCTTTTGCTTTTTCTATACAAGAAGATATGAGCGGTGTATCTGCCACTACGTACTCTGCATTCAGAGGCAGATGCACTTTGGTAGCTTTACCTATAACCACAGCGGTAAAGCTCTCATCCCACTCAAAATTCTTTAAAAAACAATGGATAGTTGAGGGAGAAGTAAAGATGATAATAGCATCTTTTGAGGGCTTCTCTTCCGAGGTATATTTAAGACAAGACGTTTTATAAATGATCTGCTCTTGAAGTATTATCCCCTCTTTTTCCAAAAAGCCTTTAGAGTCAAAGGAGACTTCTTTTGGACGAAGATAAAGTAGATTTTTGTCTCTGAAAAACTGTGCTATATCATGACTTAATGCTTCACCATAAAAAGACTTTGGATGGTAAATAACTTTACCTCCCAGATCCTCTATCTGCTTTTTAGTTGCCGCACCTATCGCTATACAAGGATAATTTTTCCAAGAGAGGTCTATCTTATCAGCAGTCACTACAGCTTGTTTAGAAGTAAATATCAAGGTATCACTATGAGAAAAATCTATGGACTTAGCAGTAATACTAAAATCGATCATAGGTAGAGCTATTGTCCCCTCTTTAGCTGCAGGTGATAAAAGATAAATAGCTCGTGACATTATTTTTCTTTGTTTATATCTACTAAAGATCTTCCATGCAACATTGCTATATTGACATCTTCATCATCATAGGGGTCGAAATGCGGGGTTATGATCCATCGTTTTTTTCTCTCTAATGCCATCATTTTATCTTCTACTTCATCTGCTATGCGGTGTGCTTCAAGCAGAAGCATATTGGGACGCAATACCATATGAAATTCAACAAAGTTGGTCGTACCGTCTGTACGTGTTTTAAGCCAATGATAACTCGTGATCTCAGGATGATTAGAGATGATCTCTCCGATCTTTGCTACAACTTCGCCATCTAAAGATTTATCAAGAAGTATCTCTATACCCTCCACGATGATCTCATATGCAGAGTAGATAATATAAACCCCGATACCTAAACCAAAGATCGCATCTATGCTGTCAAGTCCTGTTAAAGAAACAAGTCCCAAAGCTACCAGTACAGCTGCATTACTCCAAAGGTCTGTTTTATAATGCAGGGCATCTGCTTTAATGACAAGATTATCTGTCTCTTGTGCTACTTTGAGGAGGTACTGTACTAGGAAATAAGTGACAATAATAGAAAACAGCATTGCAAAGATAGAAGGTGTAAGTAGCGTAGTCACAGTACCTTCATCCAGTTTTTTAAGTGCTACATAGATGATATAAATTCCAGAAATAGTAATTACTGTACCTTCTATGACCGCAGCGATCGCTTGTATCTTTCCTTTACCATACTGATACTCGGAATCTGGGTCTTCTTCTGATTTTTTAATAGCAAAAAAGTTAAAAATAGAGACTGCCATGTCTAGCAGTGAGTCTATGGCAGAAGCAAGCACTGCCACTGAACCACTGGCGATACCAATGATCAATTTTACAAATACAAGTACTGTAGCTACAGAACTTGAAACGATAGTTGCTTTTTTTTGTGATGACATTTGTGTTTTCAAGAGAGATCCTATGAGTTTAATGTGTCAATTATATCTTTGATCTTGTTCCACCTCTCCCGAGGTGGAATGTATAAAGATATTCAATACATTAATTATATCTTTTTCTACGTTAAAATATATGTACCACCTCAGGAGAGGTGGTACAAGAAGTGGCGAGATTATATCGCTTTTGTAGCTAAGCTTGCTACTCTCTGTGCAAAGGCACCTTTATCTTTAGGCTCCAGTCCTTCAGAAAGTTTTGCTGAATCTAAAAGTATCCATGAGATATCTGCAAATAGAGTCTCATCACTTAAACTATCAAGTTTTTTGATCATCTCATGGTCAGGGTTTATCTCTAAAATAAGAGGAGTCTCTGGCATCTCTTGGCCCATTTGTGCAAACATTGCTGCCATACCAGCCATAGGATCAGAAGGGTCTTTAAGTACACATGAAGGACTGGAAGTAAGCCTTGTAGAAGTTTTAACCTCTTTCACCTCTTCACCTAAAACTTCTTTGATCTTATCTGTAAGAGATTTGAACTCTTTACTTATCTCTTCTTTCTCTTCTTCTGTCTTGCTGTCTGGTGCATCGATGGCAGTAATATCTTTAAGACTCCACTCTTTATAGTTGCCTATCATAGGAGAAACGATGCTGTCTACCTCTTTATCATCCATGATAAGCACTTCGATATTTGCTTTTTTGTACGCTTCAAGCAGTGGTGAATTTCTCAGTACATTCTCATCTTCACCTGTGATGTAATAGATCTCTTTCTTCTCAGAATCTCCACGGCTCATATAGTCTTCAAATGACACAAGTCCCTCTTGGGTAGAACTTTTGTATTTGACAATATCAAGCAGTATCTCTTTGTTTGTCTGGTCTATATAAATACCTTCTTTGATGACTCTGTTATACTGAGCAGTAAAAGTATCTGCATCTTCACCACTAAGTTTTTTAATGGCTCCTAAAATCTTCTTCACTGAATTTTGTTTAATATTTGCCAAGATTCTATTCTCCTGAAGTAACTCACGAGACACATTAAGCGGTAAGTCTTCAGAGTCTATGATACCCTTCACAAAACGTAAATATGGTGGTAATAACTCTTTATCATCATCCGTAATAAATACACGTTTAACATAAAGTTTCACACCTGGTGTGTAATCTGCTCTATACATGTCCATTGGTGCAATTTTAGGAATATAAAAGAGTGTTGTAAACTCTTGTGAACCCTCTACTCTGTTATGCAAGTAAGTCAGTGGTTCATCATCACCATGTGCCATCGTTTTATAGAACTCATTATAATCTTCTGCTTTAAGTTCAGACTTTGACAATGTCCAGAGTGCTGTAGCTGCATTGATCTGTTCAGATTTGTTCACAGATTTTGTGACGGCATCATCGCCCTCACCTGTTGTTTCATCTTCAGCGTAGTTAAGCATGATAGGGTACGCGATGTGGTTAGAGTACTTCTTCACTACCTCTTGTGTTTTCCACTTGCTTAAAAACTCTTTCTCTTCTTCTTTAAGTTTAATGTAGATAATAGTCCCATGCTCTTCTTTAGTCACTGGTTTTACTTCATACTCACCTGACCCATCTGTACTGAACATATAGGCTTGTTCTTCTCCAGCTTTCTTTGAGATAACATCTACTTTATCTGCCACCATAAATACTGAGTAGAATCCTACCCCGAATTGACCGATGAGATTAGAGTCTTTTTTTGCATCTCCTGTAAGGTTTTCCATAAATGCTTTTGTACCGGACTTTGCGATAGTCCCAAGGTGATCCATAAGATCTGTTTCATTCATACCGATACCGTTATCGCCAATAGTAAGACTACCATCTGCTTCATCTAGTTTAATGAAGATCTTACCTGACCACTTGTCATTTTTAAACTTTTCATCTGTAAGTGAAAGGTAGTTAAATTTATCGAGTGCATCACTGGAATTCGAAACCAGCTCTCTGATAAATATCTCTTTGTTTGAGTAGAGTGAGTGTGTCATGAGCTTTAAAAGTTGTCCGATTTCTGTTTGAAACTGATGTTTTGCCATCTATAATTTCCTTTATATCTATAATTTTGTGGGATTATAGTCTATTTTGCTAAATATTTCAAGTTTTTTTGCAAGAATTATTTTAAGTTTGTTTAGTGATAGTGACTAAACTATCTCAATACATCTATATCTGGCTATAATTTACGTATGAAAAATTTATATCTTATCAGACATGCCAAATCAGACTGGAGCGATGAAAGTAAAAGTGACTTTGACAGAGGTCTCAACAAAAGAGGGGCAAAAGCCATCTTAACCATGGCAAATGCACTCAAAAAGAAAAAGGTTATGCCAGATCTCATACTCTCAAGTTCAGCCAAAAGAGCTAAACTTACAGCCAAAGGTTTAGCCAAAGAGATAGGGTATAGCGGTGAAATAAAATACATAGATGCACTCTATATGGCAGAACCAGAAACCATACACGAACTCATCAAAGATGTAGATAATACATATGATACTCTTTTTCTAGTCGGACACAATCCAGAGACAACCGAACTTAGCAATATGATGATCGATGATTACATTGACAATGTTCCAACCTTAGGTATAGTGGCCCTAAAACTACCCATCGATGATTGGGGAAAATTTACCATAGGAAAAGGGAAATTGAAGTTTTTCATCTATCCTAAAATGTTTAAACAGTAACTATCTCCATGCTATCTGATTAAAAAAGTGTTTTTCATTGGTAAAAGGATCTACAATAACATTAATCTGATTAAGTTTGTAATGCAAAGGAAATCCCACAGATGATCCCTTTGCTGTACTCTCTAGGATGAAATACTTCTTTTTATCAACCCAAAGTCCTTTTGTCTCTTCTAATCTTTTATCTTTAATTGGAGTAATGACAAAAATATGTTTAGGCACCAGTACAAAATAAGCCTCTTTATCCAAAGCATGCAGCATAGAGATAAGCAGATTACTCTTATCATCACAATCTCCAAAACCCAACTGGATCGTACGCTGTGGAGAATGGGCTTTAAAGTGATTTATCTTGTAAGGAATATACGTTACATAATCCAACAGACTCTGCACCTCACAAAGTTCACTTTGACACTTCTTGGTCAATTCAAATGCTTTTTCTTTTATCTCTTCAGAAGTTGTCACTCGATTTGTATAGATACCGTCACTTGTACCTATCTGTCTTTTTTGAACAATACCAAAAGCTTTAACAGAAATATAAATAAAGGCTATGAGACTTATTACGATAATAAGTAGGGAGAAGTTTTTAGTTGTTTTGTGTTTCATTATTAATTACTATATGACCACACTATTCATGGTCATGCACTCTTAAGACAGACTCATTTTATTTTTGGAGAGTCTCGCATCCCAGTCTTTGATGCTCTTGTGAAAGTTCTGCTCTCTTTCTGTTTGCATCTCTGAGCATTTGCTTTTTATTGGTACTCACTGTGATCCCCGGTGTTTCTATTGCTCTAGCAGCTTCTTCCAAATGGAAAGCACTGGTATTGTTCACAACATCAATAAATTTATCAACTTTTATAAGTTTTTTATCAATATCTATACACTCTTTAGTTTTATCAGCAGTGCTTAGCCCTTCAGAAGCCATTTGACTAGAACATGCAGTCATAAACATAGCTATAGAAAGAGAAGATAAAGTAAGTAATAATATTTGTTTCATAAAATAATCCTTTTAGAAAATATTATAGCAGAAGCAGCTCAAATAAACTTAAGGACACTTCTAATATCTTAGAAATTAAATCCAAATAAGAGTTAAAGGAAAAGGAAAGAATTATTGAGAAAAAGAAGTTCTTTTATTGGCTTACTTTTAGTTTACATTAGATTTGGATGTTGTTGAGAAAGAGCTTACGTTTAAGTAAGTGACTGACGCAACTCATCCAAAGATGATGCAAAATAAGAGCTAAATCTACTCCCACTCAATAGTTGCAGGAGGCTTAGAACTTATATCATATACAACACGATTGATCCCATCAATTTCATTGATAATTCTACGACTCATACCTTCAAGTACATCATGTGGTATATGTGCAAAGGTAGCTGTCATACCATCTACAGATTCTACCATACGGATACAGACAGTGTTGTCATAGGTACGGTTATCGCCCATTACACCCACAGACTGCACATTTAGTAATACAGTAAAGGCTTGCCATACTTTGTCGTAGTAGCCTGTAGCTTTAAGTTCTTCTTGCATGATTGCATCTGACTCTCTTATAAGGTGTAGTCCATCTTCAGTGACTGCACCCATAGTTCTAATAGCAAGTCCAGGTCCGGGGAAGGGGTGTCTGCCTATCATATCTTTAGGAAGTCCAAGTTCAAGACCAAGTTTTCTTACCTCATCTTTGAAGATCTCTCGTAGAGGTTCAACCAGTTCAAAAGTCATCCAGTCTGGTAATCCACCTACGTTATGGTGAGACTTGATGGTTTTTGAAGGACCTTTTACTGAAACTGATTCGATAACATCCGTATACAGTGTTCCTTGCGCTAAAAATGCAACATCTGTATGTTTTTTTGCTTCTATGTCAAAGACTTCGATGAATTTCTCACCAATCGCTTTACGTTTAGTCTCCGGATCAGATACACCTTCAAGTGCTGCCATAAACTCTTTTTTCGCATCAACTGTAATGAGTGGAATGTCAAGCATTTTAAACATTGCCTGTACTTGTGTTGCTTCATCTTTTCTAAGTAAACCTTGGTCAACAAATACACAGATAAGTTGTTCTTTTGGCAGTGCTTCATGCAACATCGCAGCAACAACTGAACTATCAACTCCACCACTTACACCACAAAGTACTTTTTTATCGCCTACCTGTGCTCTAATACCTGCGATCTTCTCTTTGGCAAAACTTCCCATATTCCAAGTACTGTCACATCCACAGATATTTTTAGCAAAGTTTTTAAGCATTGCTGTACCCTCTACAGAGTGATGCACTTCCGGGTGAAATTGGAAAGCATATACTTTTCGCTTATCGTCTGCGATAGCTGCATAAGGTGAGTTTTCACTTGTGCCGATGATATCGAACCCAGCAGGAAGTTTTTCTGCTTTATCGCCATGACTCATCCATACGATAGAGTCATCTGTAATGCCTTTAAAGATAGAAGAGTCATTCTCTATCTTGAGTTTTGCTTTTCCATACTCATGATGGTTAGCTGCTACTACCTCTCCACCAAAATGTTGCGTGATGAGCTGCATACCATAACAGATACCCAGTATCGGCAAACCTAGATCCCAAACACCCTCATCTGGCTTATATGCATCTTCAGCATAGACAGAAGCCGGTCCACCAGAGAGGATGATCCCTTGTGGTTTACGTGCTTTGATATCTTCAATACTCTCACGATATGGTACAACTTCTGTGTAAACACCACTCTCTCTGAGTTTTCTGGCAATGAGTTGTGTGTATTGTGAACCAAAGTCTAAGACTAGGATAGGTACTTGTTTCATGGGTTGTTTCCTTGTATTTGTATGGTTAAATCTTTAGTGTAAAAACTTAACTATAGAAATAATAGAACTCTCGTTCCCATGCTCTGCGTGGGAATGCATACAGCAATTCAATAAGCTAACACATTTTGTTTACATATCAAACTCTCATATGCATTCCCACGGAAACCGTAGGAATGAAAGAAAAATTTCGTAGGGTGTTGTCTCCGACAACACCAATTAATTACGCCCCGATCCCAAGTATCTGAAACTGCAAATACCAAACAGCCACAGAGACAACATACCCTGCGAGTACAGTCCATGCCAATTTCATATGTGATGCAAAGGTATAGATACCGTGAAGTTTACCCATGACCCCAACACCCGCTGCAGAACCAAATGAGATAAGTGAACCACCAACTCCTGCTGTGAGTGTTACAAGCATCCATTGTGCATGTGCATCCATACCCATATCAGGGCTTGATTTAAGGACTGCCGACATCACTGGCACGTTATCTACGATAGCTGAAAGGAATCCTACACCGATGTTCACTGTAGTTGCACCAAACTGTGTATAGAGTGCAGTGAAATACTCCAGGAAACCTAAGAAATGAAGGCCGCCAACCGCAGCTAAAATACCAAAGAAGAAAAGAAGTGTATCGTTTTCAATTTTAGCGATGAATGAGAAGACGTTTACTGTAGGACATAGAACACCCTCACTATCATATCTTACTTCTTTACTCATCTTGTACACATAGAGTTTTAAAATAGCCAAACCAAACATCATTCCCCACATTGCAGGTAAGTGAAGTACCTGGTGTGAAGTAACTGCTGAAGCAATTGTTAAGGCAAAAAGTCCCATAATGATCTTACCGCCTGGGGAAATATGTACTTCTTTTTCACCCTCTGCAAACGGTGGATTACCATTTGGTATAAAACGACTCAAAAGGAATGCAGTAATAAGCCACCCCAATATAGAAGCAGGGAAAAGGTAAAGGAAATCAACAAAGGTCCCTTTACCGTCAACCCATACCATGAGGGTTGTAATATCTCCAAATGGACTCCATGCACCACCAGCATTGGCAGCAACAACAATGTTTACCGCTGAAGGAACAATAAATGCTTTGTTCTCTTTATCAATAGTGATCAATACTGTTGAAAGGATAAGCGCTGTTGTTAAGTTATCTGCGATAGGAGAGATAAAGAAGGCTAAGAATCCAGTGATCCAAAAGAGTTTTTTATAATCATACCCTTTTGAGACAAGGTTATAACGTAAAGCAGAGAAAACATTTCTGTCGATCATCGCTTCGATATAGGTCATTGCAACGAAAAGGAAGAAGAAAATCCCTGCAATTTCAACGATAAGTATCTCTACTTCATGGTGCAGATGCTTAACATCCAAACCATTCATGACATAATACACACCAATAAGCATAAAGATAAGTGTTCCCGCAAAAAGTGCCGGTTTGGCTTTGTTTATATGGTATTTATCTTCTGTTGCAATGAAGTAGTATCCTACTACGAATATTGCAAATGAGAGTATCCCTACCCATGTTGTGGTTAAGTCTAAGTGTTGTACCGCTTCTGTCGTCACTTGTACTGCTTCTGTCATTTGTTCTCCTGGTGGTGGTATGTAATATCTTTCTATACATTAAAAATCATTTTTTATAACGATTTTTAACTTTCCATATAGTGTGAGCCTAAAGACTCTTTTCTTGCAAGTGCTGCATCCACGATGGCAGAAGCTGTGTTGAGTCGTAACTCTAACAGTCTTCCTATCTCTCTGTTTTTCATATCATAAATGAGATTTTTCGCTTCATGCAACCCTTTGGTCGTACGGATAATGCCTATATCATCCCACATTACTTGACGCAGTTTGTGTTTATAGGTTTTGTCATTATCTTTATGCAGAATATTACCGTAATCTTTCTCAAATTCAGGTGTTTTGAGCACTATTTGTTCTTTACCTAAAAGATGGTCCACAGCCCTCTTTGCAAAGACCATTCCTTCAAGCAGAGAGTTGGATGCTAAACGGTTTGCTCCATGTACTCCTGTTCTGGCAGCTTCACCGATGACATAAAGTCCATCGATCCCCTCTATACAGCCATGTGTATCACATTTTATGCCTCCATTGGCATAATGAAAGGCTGGAGAGATAGAAACCCTGTCTTTAGGAAAACTATAACCCAATGCACCAAACGTACGTGTGATGTTTGGAAAACGATGTTCAAACCATTCCTCTTCAAACATTGAAAAATCCAAGTATGCATTTCCCCCTGTTTTACGCTTATGGTCAAAAATCCCACGTGCTACAATGTCACGACTTGCCAATTCACCTCTATGATCATAGTCAAATAAAAAACGATTACCATCATCATCCACCACATGAGCACCTTCACCTCTAAGTGCTTCAGTAAGTAACAGTTTTCTGGCATAAGGAGTATCGACAAATACTGTAGGATGAAACTGCATAAACTCCATATCTAAAAGCTCGATACCCTTTTCAACACAGATACCGTGAATATCTGCAGATATGGTTCTTGAGTTTGTATTGAGTGCATAAAGAGAACCGATCCCACCGGATGCGATGATCACATCATCTGCGTAGATAGTTGTCGGCTGGTAATTTACAGAGGCTTTCACACCATAACATCTGCCATTTTCTATAAGCAGGTCATAGACAAGCGTGTTTTTCTGAAGTTGATGTTTGTTTTGCACCATCATAAAGTAGTGCATATAACGACCTGTTGCATCTCCGCCAGCATGAACGATACGCTCTGTGGAGTGTGCCGCTTCTTTCGTATAGAGGATGTTCCCCTCTTCGTCCGTATCAAACTCCATCCCTTTATTAATAATGTCAGGTGTAGTTTCAAGTGAAGTACGGGAGAGTATCTCTACAGCTTCTTTATCGTTATGATAAGCACCTGCAGCCATTGTATCTTCAACATGAATAGGAATATCTGCTTCATTCAAGGCAGTGGACATACCCCCTTGGGCATAAAAAGTGTTACACTCCCAAGGAATATCTTTACATACCACTAATACTTTTTTACTTTTCGGAAGTTGCATCGCAGCATAGAGTCCGGCAATACCGGCACCAATAATTAAAACGTCATATTTCTCTTTCATGTATTTCTCCTTGAGCCATGGCGAAGCCATACCTCAATTGCCCGTAGGAAATGCCCTTGGGGTGCCTGCACTGAAGCTTCACCTTTGGCGAGAATTATTATTTCATTCATCTTTTATCTTTATCACTGATACTTGCTATCTGCTCACTATCTGCTACATGCACAGGATCTGTCTTATGTCCACATCCAGCCATAATGATACAGCAAACAGATGTTATAATAAATGCATGAAAAAAGCGCATATAATTTTGTCTCATCTTACCAATCAACCTCAATTTAGATTTCTAAAGCAGCAGGCATGTTACCAGAAATATATCAAACTTCTGGGGAGCAAATACCAAAAGGCTATCGCGTTTGTCTATATCAAAAACGAGACACTTTTTGTAGCAGTCACCCACCCTGGCTTTAAAATGGAACTTAATTATAATCTAGATTTATTAAAAAGTGTATTAACACAGCTTACAAAATACGACAATGAGTGCGAGATGATGAAAGCAGATAAAGTAGTCATCTTTCATAGCAAGTATCATCCTGTAGCAAAAGTGGTAGATGACATCACAACCGTTCCCTACTACAATGAACGTGCAAGCAGTGACTTTGAGATAGAGACTGAAGATGAAGATCTCAAAGAAAAATTCGAAGCGTTAAAAAAAGTCATTGAATGCAATCAGTAGTTCAAGACCTCCCCTCTTCTGCAGGAGTGTACCAGTATTTTGACGCTGCAGGAAAGTTGCTTTATGTAGGAAAAGCAAAAAACCTTAAAAATCGTGTCAAAAGCTATTGGCGTTTTACACCGGAGTTTACACCCAATAGCACGCAGAGTCCACGTATCATCAAGATGCTGCTTGAAGCAGACAAATTAGAATATATCGTTGTGGAAACCGAAGAAGATGCACTTATACTCGAAAACTCTCTCATCAAACAGCTTAAACCCAAATACAATATCCTTTTGCGTGATGACAAAACCTACCCTTATATCTATATAGATGAGTCACAGGAGTATCCTCGTTTTGAGATCACACGTAAAGTCGTAAAAGGAAAAGCTATCACCTATTATGGTCCTTTTCCTACAGGAGGAAAGGCACTGCTTGATGCACTCTATGAAGTCTATCCGTTGGTTCAAAAAAAGTCCTGTCTTAGAGAGGGAAAAGCCTGCCTCTTTTACCAGATCAAGAAATGTTTAGCACCTTGTGAAGGGAAAGTTACTCCTGAGGAGTATGGAAAAATAATCACACAAGCAAAAACTTCCATAGTAAAACGTAAAAAGCTTATCACAACTCTAGAAGGGAAGATGACATCACTTGCGATGCAGGAACGTTATGAGGAAGCAGGCAGTATGAGAGATACCATTCAAGCGATCTCTTCACTCACACTCAGCTCCAACATTGACCTGGCCAACCAAATAAACCTCGATATCTTTGCCATACAAAATGGAGATGAGAGAGGGGTCATCGTCAAACTTTTTATGCGTGACGGGAAGATCATCTCCTCTGCATACTCTTACTTCAGGCACACCCATATCTTTGATGAAAATGAAGCCTATAAACAGGCTTTGCTGGAGTTTTATACCATCGACACACCCAATGTGAGCAGACAGATCCTTACGGCTCATGCCTTTGAAGACAGCCAACAAGTAGCCCAGACACTCACAACACGTTTTGATAAAAAAATAGAACTGCTCACTCCTCAACGTGGTCCTAAGGCTAAACTCATCGCTCTGGCACTACAAAACTGTGAGGAGTTATTGCGTACAAAACAGAGTGACACCGTGATGGAACAAAAGATAGCAGACCTCTTTAACCTCACAGTCATCCCTTATCGTATTGAGACTTTTGACAACTCACACCTGATGGGTGTTGCCACGGTAGGAGGAATGGTCGTTTGGGATGAAGCCAAATGGGATAAAAGTGCTTATAGACGCTACACCCTGCACGAACGAGATGAGTATGGGCAGATGAAAGAGATGCTCTCTCGTCGCATAGTAGACTTTAAAGAGCATCCTGCACCAGACCTATGGATACTCGATGGAGGTCAGGCAAACTTAAATCTCGCACTTCAACTTCTTAAAGAAGAAAACGTAAACCTTGATGTTATTGCCATCGCCAAAGAGAAACTTGATGCCAAAGCCCATCGTGCCAAAGGTGCAGCGAAAGATCTCATTTACACTATAAATGGACTCCTCGAACTCAAACCAAATGACAAACGTTTACACTGGATCCAACGTCAAAGAGATGAAGCACATCGATATGCTATCACGTACCATCAAAACAAAAAACGCAAAGAAGATACTCAGGTTTCACTTCTTAATAAAAAAGGTATAGGTAAAGCTACCGTGAAAAAACTGATCGACTACTTTGGTACATTTGAAGCCATTGAGAGTGCTTCCAAAGAAGATATCGAGAGAGTTACAAATAAGAAAATTTCAAATATTATTAAAGATAATAATACATAATTGAGTATTATTTAATATTTTTTACTAAAAAGCTTCTTAATTCATTCTATTTTTAGTTTAATTGTTATAAAGTTTTAGAAGTGGGGTTTTTATTTAAATTTGATTTATTTAACATAAACTAAATATAGTATAAATTATATTTACACTTGAAAAGCTAAACTCATTGTGAAGTGGGGACAGAAAACCATGGATCTCATGTAGATTGCCAGGTTACCAATATAGTAAATTTTATTACTTTAGTAAGTTTACTACGTACTGTACTTCTTCTTGATATAATAAAAAAGGGCAAGGAAATACCATGAACAGACCTGATCCAATCGATGAAGAGCACAAATTTAAAACTGGTTTAATCGTAAGTTCTACAGATTTAAAAGGCATCATAACTTATGCCAACAGAAAATTCTGTGAAATCGCAGGCTATACAAAAGATGAACTTACAGGAAAAAATCACAACATTGTCAGGCATCCTGATATGCCAAAAGCAGCCTTCCAAGAATTGTGGGACACTATAAGCACAGGGAAAGAGTGGACGGGTGTCGTTAAGAATCTTCGGAAAGATGGTAAGTATTATTGGGTTTATTCACATGTCACGCCTATTGTAACAGATGGAAATATCAGTGGATACACAGCAGCAAGAAGACCTGCTTCAACAGAAGAAGTAAAAGAGAGTATACCTATCTATAGAGATTTAATAGAAAAAGAAAATAATTAAAAGGAGTAGTCCATACATGTACTATATTACCAATCAAAACAATCAAATTATTGCTATTGATCCTAGTCTATTAGCCTTACTTAAAGTAGAAAATATAGATGAACTTTATAGAAAAACTGCATTAGGAGATATTAAATTCTCCTCTTTAACAGCAGAAGAGGGAAAAATCACTATTGCAACAGGGCAAAAGGAAGAAACCTATGATGTAGAATACACTGATCTCTCAGGTATATTAGGAGATATCACTTTAGTCCAAATCCAGACATCCCCTGAAAAATCAATATTTATAGATGATGATAATGCTGAACCTACAGAAGAGTCCTTAGCTATAGGAACTGCTGAAGAAGATATAATATCTATTTTGGATAATACTTTAGAAGAAGTTAGCGATGATAATGCTGAACCTGCAGAAGAGTCCTTAGACATAGGAACTGCTGAAGAAGATATAATATCTATTTTAGATGATACTTTAGTAGAGGTTCATGCCACAGATACAGAAACAAATGAGATAGAAAGCAACGATGAACTTGTTGATCTTATAATGCCTACTGCCCCTGAAGAGACTATAGATGAAATTTCACTATCGGAAAAGAAGCAAGCAGAAACAGCTGATGATAACCAAGCTCCTATCGTTATTGATGTAGAAAACATTAGTCAAAACATAGGTATTTCAACCGAAGAGTATAATACTTTCTTAAACGAGTATATTGATACAGCACTCTCTTTAGAAAAAGATCTTCAAGGTACCCAAGAGGAAAAGCGCTCTCATGCTATAGGCATACTCTCTCACCTCTCAAATGTTTTACATCTTCCTATTATCAGTGAAATTGTAACAGAGATTGAAGGTGCCACAGCAGATAATCAAAACAAATATATAGAATTTTTCTATGCAACACTTGCCAGATTAACAACTGCGCAATTGAGCACAGATAAAGAAGAAGAAAAGCCTCTATCCATACCAGAAACAGACTCTATCGCAACAACAACTGAAAGCTTTGGTACCATCAACCTCGATGATGTTGAATCTATACACTTTGACTTCCAGTTGGAAGAAGCTGCAAACGACTTAAATCTACCTGTAGAGCTTATTGAAGAATTTGTTCATGATTTTATAGAGCAAGCACACACAGAAACAAAAAACATGCTGGAAGCCTATGAGAAAGGTGATCTGGAAACTATCCAAAAGATAGGTCACCTACTCAAAGGAGCATCAAGTAATCTTCGTATCACTCCACTTTCTGATACGCTTTACGAGATACAGTTTTGTAAAGACAGCAGTAACCTGGAAAACCTGATCAAAGACTACTGGGGCCATTTTTTGTCCTTGGAAACTCAAATCAATCTTATATCAACAAGGGATAAATAATGACTATACGTAACAGACTTAAACTAATTGGACTGGTGCCAATCTTACTTCTTATTTTACTATCAAGTTATTTCTTTATAACTTCATATTTAAACTTTGAAAAAGCAAACGCATTAAAAACTTCACTACGCAACAATGCCAACCTTAGTACTTCTCTTGCTCAAATTGGTAAAGAACGTGGTTTATCGGCACTCTACATGGGAAGTGATCAGAAAGAATTTTCAGATTCACTGACCAAACAGAGAAAAAATACAGATAAAGCCCTACAGACACTAAAGACAAAGCTGGTTACCAAAGATACAAGTTATATCCCTCTTCTTCTTAAATTACTAGGTGAAAGTACGCATCTGGATAAAAGTAAATATCAGAGACTTTTAGCAAGTATGGGAGCACTTCCAACTATTAGAAAAGGAGCGGATACACTTGATGAAGATTTCAAAAAGATATTTTTTGATGGCTATACAAAAAAGCTATCTACTCCAATGCTTGACAACCTCCTGCAGGTAAACAACTTTGCACTTGACACAGAGATATCTTCACTTGTGACAACACTCTCTCAACTCTATACAGTAAAAGAAAATGCCGGTTTGGAAAGAGGATTTATCTCATACTATATGACAAAAAAAGCATCTATGTCATTTGATGAAATCGCCCTCTGGGATGAATTTAAAACAAAAGCTAATGTTTTTGATATCAAACAAGTTACAAATACAAAACTACGCCAACAATTAGTACAAATTCTTTCTAACCCTAAAGCTCAAGAGATGTTAACAGAACTGGCAGAGACTTCATCTGCTATTCAAACTGATGTCGATAATGGTGACTATGCAGAAGAAGCTATGGACTGGTTTGCACTTCAGACACAAAAAATCTCACTGTTCGCTAAAGCAGAACTTGTCGTTTCAAATGCTTTATGGAAGAAAAGTGATGTCTTCCTTCAGAAACAGCTTTTTCTTCTTGCTATTGCTACAGCTATCTGGTTGTTGAGTTTTATCTTAGCATATCTAGGATATACAACTACACGAGATATTACACGAAATATTAAAGAGCTTGAAGATGTATTGAATAAGGCTGTGGATGATATGAAAAGCAGTGATCAATACCTTAGTGCAGATACTGCTCATATCGAAAACATTGAACTGGATACACATGAAGGAACAAAAGAAGCCTATAAATTCCTTGAAACACTGGCAAACACAGCAAGAGAAGATAAATTAATAGCCCTTCAAGCCAATGAAGCGAAGTCACTATTCTTGGCAAACATGTCACATGAAATTCGTACTCCACTCAACGGTATTGTTGGATTTACAGAAATATTAAAAAGTACCAACCTTGATTCAGAACAAAAAGAGTTCCTTTCTATCATTGATAAAAGTTCAGAAAACCTTCTAAGTATTATCAACAATATTCTTGACCTTTCAAAAATAGAAAGTAATAAAATTGAAATTGAAAATATTGTATTTGATGCAGCCGAAGAGTTTGAAAGTGCTGTTGAAACTTATGCTGTCGGTGCAGCTGAGAAAAATATCGATCTTAACTTTTATATGGATCCGACTATCAGTCACAAACTTAAAGGCGATCCAACCAAGATCAAAGAGATCGTTATTAATCTTCTTAGTAATGCTATTAAGTTCACAAGTTATGGTGGAACCATTAATCTTAAGATTCAAAAAATAGCATCCGGAGATACACCACATCCTAGAATCAAGTTCTCTGTTCAGGATAATGGTATTGGTATGACAAAAGACCAACAATCACGTATTTTTGATGCATTTTCACAAGCAGATGTTTCAGTTACAAGAAAATATGGTGGTACAGGTCTTGGACTGACTATTTCCAGCCAATTTGTTGAACTCATGGGTGGTCATCTTGAGCTTGAAAGTGCAAAAGACCATGGAACAACATTCTATTTTGATATACCACTTGAAGAAGTTACATCAACTGAAACAAACTATACAAATGCATTCACCAATATGACTATAGGTAAATATGAACAAGAGATTCCAACAAAACTAGACAAGAACTTAGAAACATACTTTGAGTACTTTGGTCCTGCAGTAAAACGTTTTGAATCTGTAGGTGATCTTAAAGAATTAAATGATAATAATACATGTGAGAATTATTGGATCGATATAGATAAGGCAAAACAAAACATCATAGACAGTGTTGCCAATATTGATAAATCAAAACTTATTATTATGGCAAATGTAACAAGTCGTAATAAAATTGAAGAGATAGGAATTGATCAGGATAATGTCATTTTCAAACCTGTCACCCTTACTAAATTAAGAAATATACTTACAAAAAGTGCAACCACAGCACTTCAGCTTACTGAAGAAGCACTACCGTCTCATGCAACAAAATTTGATGCAAAAATATTAGTCACTGAAGACAACATCATTAACCAAAAACTTATTAAACGTATTTTGGAAGAACATGGTATGACTGTTGATGTGGCGAATAATGGTCTTGAATGTTTTGAAAAACGCAGAAACAACAGTTATGATCTTCTTTTGATGGATATTCAGATGCCGGTCATGGATGGTATAGAAGCTACACATGAAATACTTGACTATGAAGAAGATGAAGAAGTAGCGCATATTCCTATTGTTGCCTTGACAGCAAATGCACTCAAAGGGGATAGAGAGAGATTCATGGGAGAGGGAATGGATGAATATATTACCAAACCTATTGAAACAACTGAATTACTTTATGTGTTGAACAAGTTCTTATCAGATAAAACAAAGACCGTATCCATAGAAAGAAAAAGTGAAGTCTCTAAAGAGATCAAAAATATTAAAAAAGAGCCTGTATCCGAAGTTGACCAGCCAAAAGATGAACCAATCCTCTTAGCAAATGAAGAAGAGATTCATCTGGATGTACCGCTGATAGATACATCTACAGAGAAAAAGATATTGATCGCTAAAAAGTTTATTTTAGAAGGCAGAGTCTTAACTAAAGTGATCAAGAGATTGGGATACGAGTATGAAACATTAAATAATATAGATTTACTTGAAGATGAACTCTTAACGGGTAAATATGATATACTCATCTCTGATGCAGAGCTCATTACAGAAAATATCAGTCAGTCCTATGACAATCTAGCTATAATCACTTCGGGAAGTTCCAAAGAAGAGATTGAAAATCTTATTAAAAAGCACAGAGGATAAAATAAATGGCATTAAAAGTATTAATCGTTGATGATGATTTCATCAACCGAAAGTTATTACACACTCTTTTAAAAAAGAATCCCAGTGTGACAGATATGGTAGAAGCAGAAAATGGTTCAGATGCTTTGGATAAGTTGAAAAAAGATCCCGATATCAATCTTATCTTATTAGACATTATGATGCCGATCGTTGATGGAATTGAATTCTTGAAGATCTTTAGATCAGATGCTGATAATGGTCATATCCCTGTGATCGTACTCTCAACAGATGATACAAGAAAGAATGAAGTATTTGACAATGGTGCAAATGACTTCTTAAGAAAACCTGTTAAGGAAGATATGCTCGCTGCTAAAATTGCACAATGGTCGCAATAAGAGTGCTCTTAACTCGTAGGGTCGGTTTACCGACCTAACGTTATATAATTTTCTGGTCGGTAAACCGACCCTACACAAATACCTCTTTTAAAACCTCATCTACATTGGAAACCCCGATAATCTCAATATTGGTTTTAACTTCGTTTGGTATATCATCCAGATCACGTTCATAGTTTTTCATAGGGATAAGTGCTTTTTTTACACCAGCTTTGTAAGCAGCAATGAGTTTTTCTTTCAGTCCGCCAATGGGAAGTACTTTTCCTGTAAGTGTAACTTCACCTGTCATAGCAACTCTATTATCTACTTTCTTGTTGCTTAAAATAGAAGCTATAGCACTTACCATAGTGATCCCTGCACTTGGTCCATCTTTGGGTGTTGCACCCTCAGGGACATGGATATGGAGATCATAACGCTTATAGACTTCACTTGGGTCTATAGTGATACGCTCTTCTCTCTCTTTGAGGGTATGTGGTATAACTGAAGGAGAGATAGCTAACTTTTTTTCATCTATAAGTATCTTTACTACAGAGTGTGCGATACGCACAGATTCTTTCATCACATCACCCAGACTTCCAGTCAGTTGCAATAATCCTTTACCTTTGATCTTGATGGCTTCTATTGTCAACACATCTCCACCCACAGCTGTCCAGGCAAGACCACTTACTACACCAACCTGAGGTTTTTTATCAACTAAAGAGATTTCAAATACTTTTTTGTCTGTAAAGTTCTCTAAGTTCTTCTTTGTAATAGATACTCTGTCTTTGCTTTTGTCCTCTAAAAGCATACGTGCACTTTTACGCATCAACCCTGCGACCCTGCGACGCAGATTTCTTACTCCTGCTTCTCTGGTGTATTCATCTATCAATACTTTCAACGCTTTATCAGAGATAGAGAATTCTCTACGCTTCAGGGCATGTTTTTTAAGCTCCTGAGGGATGAGATAGCGTTTGGCTATCTCAAACTTCTCTTTAGGTGTGTAGCTGTTAAGCCCTATGAACTCCATCCTGTCACGCAGTGGTGCCGGTATGCGTCCTACATCATTTGCTGTAGCGATAAAGATCGCTTTACTGAGATCAATATTAAAATTCAAATAGTAATCACGATACTTGCTGTTTTGTTCAGGGTCAAGTATCTCCAGCAGTGCTGCAGTAGGATCACCTCTCATGCTGCGCCCTACTTTGTCTATCTCATCAAGTACTATGACCGGATCCATGCTTTTAGCTTCTATCAGCCCCTGAACCACTCTTCCCGGCATTGCCCCTACATAGGTTCTTCTATGTCCTCTTAACTCATTTACATCTTCAAGTCCACCCAGTGCCATGCGTACAAGAGGTCTTCCCAGTGCCGTAGCAATGGAGTTTGCCAATGAAGTTTTACCCACACCCGGAGGTCCGGCAAAACAGAGTATCACTCCCCCTGCTTCTTTCTGCCTGATCCCTCTAAGCATCGCCAATTCCCGTACAGAGAAGAACTCTACTATGCGCTCTTTGGGTTTCTCTAAAGAGTAATGGTCTTTATCAAGTTCTGTCGATACATCACTGACGCTTAAACTTTTTTTAGTCAGTTTTCCAAAAGGCAACTCAAGTACCCACTCAAGATAACTCTGTAGTACATTTGCCTCTGCACTGTCCGGATGCATGCGGGCAAAGCGATCCAACTGCTTCTTTATCTCTTTATATGCATCTTCCTGCATATGGGGCTTAAGTGCTTCTACTTTTTCTCTAAAAGTAGCGATCTCCTCTTCACGCTGCGTATCCATACCCAACTCTTGCTGTATCTCTTTAAGCTGTTCTTTTAAGAAATACTCTTTGTTGGTCTGCTCTATTTTGGTATGTACTTTTGTACGTATCTCTCTTTGTACTTTAGCAGACTCTATCTCTGAAGTCACTACATCTATTAGTCCAAGCAGTCTTTTTTCAATATTTGGCTCTATATAAAGGATATATGCTACCTCTTTATCCAGTTTCAGCATCGATGAAACCAGGTCTGCTATACGATGGGGTTCATCATTTTCTTCTATCGTACGTACAAGATCCGCAGGAAAGTGACTATTTAAAGAAGAAAGTGTTTTTATCTTATCACGCAAGATCCCCATCAGAGCATCTGTTTTTAACTTATTAAAGCTATCGAGTTTTACGATATCTATGGTAGCCCGGTTAAACTCACCTTCTTGCTGGGCTATAATTTCTCCACGGGCAAGTCCCTGAAAGAGTATCTTTACTCTACCATCAGGGATGTGTACTTTTCGCATAATGGAGCCAACTACCCCTACCTTGTACATCGCATCAAAATCACGCTTTCCTTCTTTACCTGCCATGGAAGAGGTTACAAAGAGCAAAGAGTTGTTTTCCATTGCATCTGTAGCAGCATCTATATCTTTTTGTTCAGTAAGAAAAATGGGGCTTATCATAAAAGGATAGAGAAAAAGTTCATCTTCCACTACGATGGGTAATATGTTGGGAAATGCATCATAATCACTGAGTTGCATGGTTTTTCCTTTAAAAATATTTAGTTTTATTTTGTTATGTAGGTCGAGGTGTCCCCACCCCGACAAAATCATTTATATTCATAAATTAATCTGGTTACACCTCTCCCGAGGTGTAACCCATAGCTAACTTAAGTTGTAATCTTAGTTTTAATTCTCTACACATTCCAGCTCGAAAGAGGTAGAACGAGAAAAGTGAGATCCATCAATTAGTCAAAGACCATTCCAATAACCCCTTGTTCAGGTGGTGTAATATCACTCATACCGACAACAGAATCACTATTCTTCTCTCTATATATCTTTGCAGCTTCCAGCTTGCCTGTACGATCATAAAGTGCTGCAATGTTTTCATTAAGCATATAGAGACTCATATGCAGTCTTATAAGTATCGTATTGACAAGCGGTGCATAGTCTGAACCTGGATATCTTAAGATAAATTTATTTGCATTGGCTATACCGTCCATGATATGTTTTTGGTCTTTATAGACATCTTTTAGCCCAAGAAATGAAGCTTTTAACTTCATAAATTCTACATACTCACGACTATTATCATGGCTGAAACGTTTATTATACTCATCAAGATAGTAGTTTGCCAAAAGATACTTCTCATTATTCATATGTGCAGCTGCAAGCATCATAATGGCAGTTGGCATAAGAGGCGAACGCATATGTTCACTTTTCAGAGAAATATAATATGCATCAGCTTTATCCATATTTCCGTTAGTGATGCTACTTCCTATCTTCTTATACCAGTAAAGTGCCGGCTTGTTGAACTCTGCAACTTCATCTTTATCTGAACAACCGACAAACAAAAATACCAAAGCCAAACTTATTAAAATACTTTTCTTCAAATTCATATCCTAGTCTTTAATATATCATTAATATCATACCTCAAAGTATGTAAAAAGCCTATTAGGTTTTACCGTAATTCAACAAAATACCGAAATATGAAACATACTGTTTTAATACGATACCTTTAAAATAAAGCCGTTACCATAAAATCCTGTAAAAACTTATACTGTTATAGAATCAAAATTTGAGTCACACTATTTTCAAGTTAAATTATCATTAATATACCACTTTAAGAAAAACACAAACTTAAACATTCTATAATAGGTAGTAGATAGGAGCATAATTATGAAAATTTTTAAAACTGTATTTAATCCATTTCTTTTTTTGAAAAAATCAAATATGAATCATTTTATAATGATTTTTTTAACTCTAATAATTACCAACGGAGAGTTGCAGGCGGCATGTATTGATGCCGGTAACGCAGGTCAGTGTCTTGTTGGATGTGTATGGGATGACAAAGGAACAGCTAGAGCAAATGATGACGAGTGTGTTCCTGTTACTCCTTCAAGTACACCGAATGTTAGCATCTCACCAATTTCTAAAAACATTGTTGAAGGCACTTCAGCTACTTCATTTACGGTAACTGCAAGTCCTGCCCCAAATCATAATTTCATAACTGTATCGTACACTAACAGTTGTGGCGCCAATGGTTCTGTCCCAATTGGTATAAATGACACAACAGCTACAATTACAATTGATACTACTGCATTGGTTTTAGGAGATTCATGTACAATCACTTTAGCAAGTGCTGTTGCCACACCTTCTCCTATTGGTTCACCTTCTCAAAATGACGGTATTATTACCATCAGTACTGCGAATCTCACAGTTATCTCTGCTGCAAATAGTAATCCTATCGCCAATGATAAAAGCTATACTACATCTTTTGAAACCAATCTCACTGGAAATGTTATAACTGATTTACCTGCTGACAGTGATCCAGATGGTGACGACATCAATGTGAGTTCAAACACC
>Ga0209013_10000693_pt1 | contig 30398 bp, 24 predicted proteins | sample Cruoilmetagenom2_FD_187291 | JGI IMG/M metagenome (GOLD analysis project Ga0209013, IMG submission 187291) | Oil polluted marine microbial communities from Coal Oil Point, Santa Barbara, California, USA - Sample 2 (SPAdes) (version 2) | ecosystem: Environmental > Aquatic > Marine > Oil seeps ...
GGTGCGGCGGTTTCGGGCTCGGGCTTCGACGTCAGCGACTGGTACGCGAGCTCCGTTCCCGCGACCCCGATGGCGGCGCTGGTCGCGAACGGTCTCTATCCCGACCTTTACCTCGGTACGAACCTCCAAGATGTCGACACCGAGCAATTCAAGGGCCCCTGGTGGTACCGAACCGAGCTCGAGGTCTCTGCGGCGGAGGCTGAAAAAAACGCGCGGCTCGTGTTCGCCGGAATCAACTACTCCGCGGAGATCTGGCTCAACGGTCGGCGAGTGGCGACGCGGGAAGAGATCGTGGGCGCCTTTTGCATTCACGAGATCGACGTTTCCGGGACGCTGCGCGCGGGCGCCAACGTGCTGGCTGTCAAGGTCTTTCCACCGCAACCCGGCGACTTCACGATCGGCTTTGTCGACTGGAACCCACCTTCGCCGGACGGGAGCATGGGGATCTGGCGGCTGGTAGATCTCCGTCTCACCGGGGATGTGTCCCTTGCCGATGTCGCGGTGCGGACCGAGATCGACCTCGAGACGTTGGAGTCGGCGGGAATCAAGGTGTCGGCGGTGGTCAGAAACCACAGCGATGACGAGGTGAAAACCGCTGTGAGCGGCCGGATCGAAGACGTGTCGTTCACCGCCGATGTCATTCTCGCGCCGCACGAATCGCAGCTCGTGTGGTTTACCCCAGACGACTACGACGATCTGAGGTTCGACGCTCCGCGGCTGTGGTGGCCTCACACCCTCGGTGAGCCGAACCTGTACTCGATGACGATGACTGCGACGGTGGGTGGCCACATCTCCGACTCCACGCAGACCACTTTCGGTATCCGTCAGTTCGGCGCCTACCTCAACGACGAGGGTCACCGTGGATTTACGGTCAACGGTGAGCCGGTGCTGATCCGCGGCGGCGGCTGGGTCGACGATCTCCTGCTTTCGGATACCCCGGAGAAGATCGACGCCCAACTGGCATACGTCAAGCAGATGGGGCTCAACACCATCCGCCTTGAGGGGTTCTGGGGCTCGAGCCAGTACCTCTACGAAGCGGCCGATCGCGAAGGCATCCTCATCATGCCCGGTTGGAGCTGTCAGTGGGAGTGGGAGGGTCGCCTCGGCAAAAAGGTGAGCAAGGAGTACGGCGGCGTGCTGGCGCCGGCGGAGATGGACCTGGTGGCGGCCTCGCTCGAGGATCAGATCGTGTGGCTGCGCAACCACCCGAGCATCTTCACCTGGGTGCTGGCCAGCGATCTCCTGCCCCACCCCGATCTCGAGCGGCGGTATGAGACGGTGCTCGCCGAGACCGACCCGACACGGCCGCCGCTGATCTCCTGCGGTTGGCTGGAGTCTGAGGTCAGCGGGCCGAGCGGGGTCAAGATGCGAGGCCCCTACGACTGGGTGCCGCCGGTCTACTGGTGGGAGGACACAGAGCACGGTGGCGCCTATGGATTCAACACTGAGACCGGCCCCGGCCCGCAGCCGCCGCCGATGGAGAGCATCAAGAAAATGATCCCGCCGGATCATTTGTGGCCGATCGACGAGGTCTGGAACTACCACTGTGGGCGCGGCAGGTTCAACGACATGGATCGCTACGTCGAGGCCCTGGACCGGCGCTACGGGCCGTCGGGCTCGGTCGAGGGGTTTCTCTTCAAGGCGCAAGTCGCGAGCTACGAGGCGATCCGTCCGATGTTCGAGAGCTTCGCCGTCAACCGCCCCCTGGCCACCGGGGTTATCCAATGGATGCTCAACTCGGCCTGGCCGGAGACCTACTGGCAGCTCTACGACTGGTATCTGATGCCCAACGGGGCGTTTTACGGCGCCCGCGCCGCGTGCCGGCCGCAAAACCTCACGTACAACTACGACAATCGCACGGTGTACGCGGTCAACGACTCGCGCTTTGCCGAGGGTGGGTTGAAGGCCGTTGTCCGCGCCTTCGACCTCTCTGTGAACGAGATCTTCAGCCGGAGCTTCGACCTCGAGCTGCCGCCGGCTGGGGTGCAACCTCTGGTGTCGCTCGCCGATCTGGCCTCACCGACGCCGGTGTGGTTCCTCGATTTGCGTCTGCATGGCGCCTCGGGCGCCGAGGTGGCCCGTAACTTCTACTGGCTGTCGACCCGGCCCGACATTCTTGACTACGAGAACACCACCTATTTCGTGACGCCCGCCAAGGAATTCGCCGACTTCACGGCGCTCGATGATCTCCCCGAAATCGCGCTCGAGGTGTCGGCCGACGCATTGGCCGGCGACGACGGGGCCGAGGTCAAAGTGCTGCTCTCGAACCCCTCCGACGCCATCGCCTTCTTTGTCGAGCTGAGGGTTGTCGATGCCGAGGGCAGTTCGATCCTGCCGGTTCTGTGGGACGACAACTACGTCTCGATCCTGCCCGGCGAGAGCCGCGAGCTCACCGCGCGCTTTCCGGCGGCAGGCGATCTGTCGGGAGCGATGCTGGCCCTGCAGGGTTGGAATGTGAAGGTGACGGAGGTGGAGCTGGACACGAAGTGATGAAACCAGTCTCCATGCCCGGATCGGTAGGAGGCGGTGGCCGGTTTCGAAGTTCGAGCACGGAGACGGGCACGGAGACGATATGAGCGCACAGGCTGGTAGGAGCATGAAACGCAGCACGGGCATCGTTCTTCTAGTCTTTCTGATCGTCTTCGTGATCTCGTTCGTCACCAATATTCTCGGGCCGCTGGTGCCGGACATAATCAAGGGTTTCAGCCTCAGCCTCACCTTGGCCGGTCTTCTGCCCTTTAGTTTCTTCGTTGGTTGGCTGGGAGATCAGTTCGGTCTCCGGGTCGGTATGACCGTGCTCTTCGTGAGCCTGGGGTACATTCTCTCGATCGGCCTCTGGGCCAAACCGCTGATCGACAACGCCACCGTCAGCCCGGCGGAGTTCTGGTGCTCGCTAATCGGTGGCAAGACCGACTGACGATGGCTGGCGAAACCATCATCGGCGTCGATCATCGACGCGGCCAGTGGTCGCTAACGCCCACCGTCTGCCGCGTCGTGCTCGGACTGGCACCCCGGTTCGGTGAAGCTCGCCGGGAACGCGGCGGCGCAGACGAGCTCCAGCACCGGATCGATGATTATCAGCTCGGTCTGACCGTGGGGCTCGCGCGCAGCCTCGAGACGTTCGATTCGCGGCCGCAGCCAGTCGGCGCCGGGCGCGACGTCTGATAACGTCAGGGAGTCCAGGGCCTCGAGACCGATGTTCGAAACCTCGGTGAGCACGGCGGACATGGGTTGCATCTCAACCAGGGCGGGAGCGGTCCGAAGGGTCTCCTCGAGCCCAGGGCCGTTTTCCTGCCAAGACTCGAGGGCGCCCCGGATGGATTCGATATTCACAGGGTCGGCAAGATCGCCGTCGAGAAACCTCGCCACCGCCCATCGGAATTCGCGCGCGGGTCCTGCGTCGGGCCATGCCGCGTCCACCATCCGCGTCAGCGGCGAGAACTGAGTGTGCTTTCGTTGCTGCCCGCGGTTGTAAACCTTGACCGGCTCGATGGTCCCGAGGAGGACCTCGAGAGGCGCGATGTCACGGCACTGGCAGAGCCGGCGCAGCATCATCGGCCGGTTGCGCTCGTGCTGGAGCCCAAGCTCCTCGAGCTCGAAGCTGATGTGGTCGAGGCGCCGGTACATGTCCGCGATGTCGCGCACCGACGCGGACGACCACAAACGCTCGGCGATGGCGGCGGTGCGCGGCCAGATGCGCGAGTCAACGGTCTCGGGTGACACGTACTCGGCCCACATGGTGGCCTCGCCGCCGAGGATGCGTGCCGTCTCTTCGGGCGTCAGGTCGGAGTCGTCGGGAAGGGGATCGTTGAGGTAGTGGTTGTCGGTCGGATGAATGAGGTCGATGTAGTAGCCGTTGGAGAGGATGCCCGAGTAACCGAGGCGTGCCGCTTCAAAAAGTGCCTCGCGACCGCGCCAGCTCTGGATGACGACGTTCTTTGGCAGCCCCTCCTGGAAGATCTCGTCCCAGCCGATCATCCGTTTGCCGTGCCTCGTCAAGATTTCCAGCACGCGCTGGTTGAAGTAACGCTGGAGGGTGAGCGGCTCGTCGTAGCCGTGCGCCTCCATGAAGGCCGTGATCTCGGGGTTGACGAGCCAGTGCTTGCCGTTGTTCTCGTCGCCACCAATGTGGATGAACTCGTCATCGAAGAGCTCAGCCATCTCGGCGAAGAAGGCGTCGAGAAAAATATAGGTTGCCTCGATTGTCGGGTTGATCGTCGGGTCGAAGATCCCCCAGCTGCGCTCAATCTCGTACGGGCCCGACGCGCTGCCGAGCTCGGCGTAGGCGGTGAGCCAGGCGGTGCCGTGGCCGGGGAGGTCGAACTCGGGCACCACGCGGATGCCGCGGTCGGCGGCGTAGTCGATGACCTCGCGGATCTGGGTGTGGGTGTAGTAATCGCCATCGGAGCCGAGCTCGTGGAGCTTGGGATGGGCGAGGCACTCGACCCGGAAGCCCTGGTCGTCGACCAGGTGCCAGTGGAAGACGTTGAGCTTGACTGCGGCCATGCCGTCGAGGTTTCGCTTGATCATGTTCATCGGCATGAAGTGGCGGCTGGAGTCGATCATCAACCCGCGCCACGGAAAGCGCGGCTCGTCGAAGATCGCCACCCCGGGGAAGGTCACGCCGCGCTCGTCGAGGGTGACGAGTTGGAGAAGGGTCTCGAGACCGCGGAGCGCGCCGATGTCGGTCGTGGCCTGCAGCCGAATACCTTCTTCGGTGACCGTCAACAGGTAGCTCTCATCCTCACCGAGGGCGAGCTTGCCGGCGCGCCCGGCGGTCACCGTCATCTCGGCGTCCTCGCGGTCATAGAACTCGAGGAAGGTGGAAGGCTCGAAGAACAGAGCCGATCGATCAGAGAGGCGCCGCAGGATCCGTTGCACGCCGTGGTGGAGACGACTGGTGGCGCCGTCGCCGTCGATCGCGACCGTGAATCCCGAATCGATTTCAAGGGCGTTCTTCCCGTGCTCGATCTGCGCCGGGACGGGCATCAGATCGATGGTGTTTGCAGCAGCCGGGACTGACGCCGCCAGAATCATGGCAAGTGCTGCGAATCTCATGTTCCCTCCAAAAGAGTGGATGCGCTCGATACCGTCTGCATATTCTCGTCCACCCGGGGTCCGATCGCCACCGGTTCGGATAATATCCTCGAAACGAATGGGGGCAACCCACATGCAGCTCGCGTCAATCGACTGGATCGTCATCGTGATCTGTCTCACGGCCGCCTTCGCGCCGGCGCTCTTCTTCGCCCGCCGCGCAAGCACGGGAACGGCCGAGTTCTTCGCCTCGGGCCGCTCGGCGCCATGGTGGCTGATCGGGACCTCGATGGTCGCCACCACCTTTTCGACCGACACTCCGAATCTGGTGACCGACTTCGTGCGCACCGGCGGCGTGTCGCAGAACTGGGCATGGTGGGCCTTCCTCCTCACCGGGATGGCGACCGTCTTCTTCTACGCCCGAATGTGGCGCCGGTCGGGGGTGCTCACCGATCTCGAGTTTTACGAGCTGCGCTATTCGGGCCGCTCTGCGGCCTTTGTGCGCGGCTTCCGTGCGGTCTACCTCGGGCTCTTCTTCAACTGCGCCATCATGGCCTCGGTCACCCTAGCGGCGGTCAAGATCGCCAACGTGATGCTGGGTTGGAGCCGGCTGCAGACGGTGGTTATCTGCGGGCTGATCTGCATCGTCTTCTCGGCGATCTCGGGGCTGTGGGGCGTGCTGGCTTCGGACATGGTGCAGTTTGCGATCGCCATGGTCGGCGTCGTCGTCGCTGCCTATGTGGCCCTGTCGCAGCCCGAGGTCGGGGGCCTCTCCGGGCTGGTGGCAAAGATCGATCCCGCGACCCTGCGCCTGCTTCCGGACTTCTCCGACTGGGGCCTGACCCTGTCGGTTCTCGTCATTCCACTCACCATCCAGTGGTGGTCGGTGTGGTACCCGGGCGCCGAGCCCGGCGGCGGCAGCTACATTGCACAGAGGATGCTCGCCGCCAAGGACGAGAAGAACGCCATGGCGGCCACCCTGTGGTTCAACATCGCGCACTATGCGCTGCGGCCTTGGCCGTGGATCATCGTCGCCTTGTGTTCGATTCTGGTCTTCCCGACGCTGGGGGATATCCAGACCGCGCTGCCGCACGTCTCCGACGATCTCATCGGCAACGACCTCGCCTACCCCGCCATGCTGACCCTGCTGCCGGCGGGCCTGCTGGGCCTGCTGGTGGCATCGCTGCTGTCGGCCTACGTCTCCACCATGTCGACCCATCTCAACTGGGGGTGCTCCTACCTGGTGCACGACCTCTACCGCCGGTTTCTCGACCCCGATGCCCCGGAGCGTCGCCTGGTGTGGCTGTCGCGGATCATGACCGCGATGCTGATGGTGGTTTCCGGCGCGACGGTGTTCCTGTTGTCGACCGCCGGCGAGGCCTTTCATCTGCTGCTCTCCATTGGCGCCGGGACCGGTCTGATCTACCTTCTACGGTGGTTCTGGTGGCGTATCAATGCGTGGTCGGAGATTGCGGCCATGGCCGCATCTTTCACAATCGCCCTCACTCTCTTCGTGGCCCGCAAGTCAGGCCTCGAGCTGTCGTCGCACGCCGCCCTGGTGTGGTCGGTGGCGCTGACCACCATGGTGTGGGTATTGGTGACCTATCTCACCAGGCCGACCGACACCGAGACCCTTCGCCGCTTCTACCGCAAGGTGCGTCCGGCCGGCCGCGGGTGGGCGAGGGTGATCGAGCCCTCGGATATGACCGGACCGCGTGACAACCTGTCGCTGGAGCTCCTGGGCTGGGTCTGCGGCTGCACCTTTGTCTACTCGGCCCTCTTCGGGACCGGGGCCCTGCTGTATGGTCAGCGTCTGCAGGGCGCCCTGTGCTTGACGGTGTCGGCAGCGGCCGCCATCGGCCTGGTGCGGGTGGTTTCAATAATATGGGGGAGTGAAAGCGCCGAGCCAGGCTGATTTTTTCCACAGTCACGGGCTATCATGGGAGGGAGTGTCACGAGAAGGGGGGCGCGAGCCTGCCGCGGTTGGAGATTCCATGATGCAGCTGAAGAATCCCGATGCCGATGTCTTTGTGCCTGACGGCTCGCCGCTCGCCGAGGCCCTCGCCCGGACCACCCACCTCGCGATCGGCGCCCACCAGGACGATATCGAGTTCATGGCCCTGCACGGAATTCTCGAGTGTTTCAACCAGGACGACCGCTGGTTCAGCGGTATCACCATCACCGACGGCGGCGGCAGCGCGAGGAGCGGCCCCTACGAGACATGCTCGGACGAAGAGATGCGGAAGGTTCGTGTCATCGAGCAGCGAAAGGCGGCGCTCATCGGTGACTATGCATGCCAGGTGCAGCTCGGTTTTCCGAGCGCGGTCGCCAAGGATGCGTCGAACGACGAGGTGGTGATGTATCTGAAGGCGATCCTCGAGGGTGCAACGCCCGAGGTCGTCTATCTCCACAACCCGGCCGACAAGCACGACACCCATGTCGCCTGCTGTGTGCGCGCCATCGCCGCCCTGAGAGAGCTGCCGGAGGAAAAACGCCCGGCAAAGGTGTACGGATGCGAGGTGTGGCGGGGGCTCGACTGGCTGAACGATGCCGACAAGGAGGTCTTACGGCTGGATGACCGTGCCAATCTCGCCGCGGCGCTGTGCGGCGTCTTCGACTCACAGATCTCGGGCGGCAAGCGCTATGACCTCGCGGTCCAGGGAAGGCATCTCGCCAACGCCACGTTTTGCGAGTCCCACGAGGTGGACACGCACCAAATGTTGAGCTTTGCGATGGACCTCACGCCGCTGGTCAAAGATCCGGCACTCAGCATTGCCGACTACACTCTCGCCTTCCTGCGAAATACCAAGGACGACATCACCGATCGGATCGTCAGGATGAACAGGGGAACCTGAGAGCAGCTTCGTTCCCCACCGACGTTCAGCTGCGGAGAGTGGTGAACGAGGTGTCCGCCCGAATTGGGTAGACTGTGGCGTGTGATGGATGAAGCGCGCATCTTGAATGTTGACGGCTTTACTCTCGAGCTGAGGGTGGTGCGCAAGCGGGTGAAGAACGTCAATGCCCGTCTCCGCGGCGGCACCCTTTGGATCAGCGCGCCGCATCACGTGCCGGAGGTTGAGCTCGACGAGATGATTGCCGGCCTCGCGCAGCGTCTTGTCCGCCGCCGACGGGCCGACGAGGTGAACGTCGACCGGGAGGCCGAGACGATCGCACGTCAGGTGGCCGCCCAGTTCGACGATTCCCCGGAAGTGGCCGGGGTTCGTTTCGTCACCAACCAGACGGCCCGTTGGGGCAGCTATAGCAGCAAGACCGGCATCGTCCGCCTCAACGCCGCGCTCCGCCAGATGCCTCCCTGGGTGCTCGAGGCGGTGGTGGCGCACGAGCTCGCGCACACCGTTCATCTCGACCACTCGCCGGCCTTCTGGGAGCTGGCGCGCTCGGTGTGCCCAAAGACCGACCGAGCTCGCGCCTTCCTCGAAGGCGTGAGCTGGCTGGCGTCCGCGTGGGAAGAGCTGCCACCGGTGGAACGCTCACAGCTAACGCGTTGAACCGCAAAGACGCGAAGATCGCAAAAGAAAAGACTCAAATGGAGGTTGATCGTCCTTCGACCTGCTCACGGATGGCGATCGCGGCGGCCAGCGCGGCGGCGGCGGTGCGGCCGTCGACGATCGGGCTCTCCTCGCCTCGGCAAGCGGCGATGAAGGTCTCGAGCTCGGCCTTGAGCGGCTCCTCCTTGGCGACATCGACCTGCCGCGGCACTATGTCGACGCCCTGCGGGCCATGGACGAGCTCCGCCGAGGAGACGCTCTGCTCGGCGTAGTCGATGGAGAAGTACGCCTCGCGGGCGAAGAGACGGAGCTTGCGTATGCGCTCGGCGGAAACCCGGCTGGCGGTGAGGTTGGCGACCAGCCCGCCGGGAAACTCGATCCAGGCATGGCAGAGGTCAACCTTGTCGGTGAGCACCGGCACGCCGACGGCACGGATCTCCGACGGCGCCTCGCCGGCCACCGCGAGGGTGATCTGGAGGTCGTGGATCATCAGGTCGAGGATGACGTCGACGTCGATCGAGCGCGCGGTGAACGGAGACAATCGCTGGCCCTCGAGGTAGCGCACATCGTCGGCGAGCCCGAGGGCGACCTGAACCGCCGGGTTGTGGTACTCGACGTGGCCGACGGCAAGGATACGATCGGCGCTCTCAGCCATGGCGACGAGCTCGTCCGCCTCGGCCACCGTGGTCGTGATGGGTTTTTCAACCAGCACGTGGCAGCCGGCGTCGAGCAACACGCCCGCGATCTCGCGGTGGGCGATGGTGGGTGTGGCGACCACGACCACGTCGGCTTTGGATGCCTCCTCGAGGGAAGCCAGTGCGGCCACGCCATGCTCGGCGGTGATGTCGGCCAACGTCTCATGGTCGGCGTCATACGCGCCGATGCAGTCGACCCCGTCCATGGCGGTGAGGATGCGGACGTGGTGGCGGCCGAGGTGGCCGGTTCCGATGACGGCTGCGGTCAGATCTTGGGTGCTCATACGAGCCAGAATAGCAGGAGTACAATTTGGCGGCGGCGCAACCGCTCGACGAATGCTCAGAAAGGCGGAGAACATGCTTGACGTCAAAAAGCTCTTGACCGACGTTTTCGATCCCCAGGCCGGCGAGGTTGTGACCTTCGTCGTCGATCTTCCCACCGACGAGGTTCCCGACCACGAAGGATGGAAGGCCCGACGCGCCATGGCCGAGCGCTGGCGCACGGCGATGGCCGAGCTCGCCGCCGAGCGCGACTTCACGGTGCAGCCGATGCTCACCTTCGCCGCCACCGGCGCCAACAACGCCGATCTGCCGAAAATGGCGCGCCTCGGCGACGACGAGGTCGGGCTCGAGGAGGCCCTCAGGGCCTCGACCCTGGCCATCGCCATGACCGAGTTCTCCGCGACCGCGCCGCTTTCCCACATTGCCGATGCCGAGGAGGACTTCCGCGCCGCCTCGATGCCGGGAGTCGAAGAGAGGATGGAGGGTACCGCCCTCGCCGCCGACTACCGGAAGGTGGCTGCGCACTGCAAGGCGATCTTCGATGTCATGCAGGGGGCCGTTCTCTGCGACGTCCTCTTTTCCACCGGCCACCGCTGCTGGTTCGACCTCCGCCACCGCCAGGCGGAGATGGACGACGGCTTCCTGCCCCGCGGCAAGGAGGGCGACCGCATCATCAACCTGCCCTCGGGCGAAACCTTCACGGTTCCCTACGAGGGTGAGCACGAGGGGGTGCCGTCGTGGACCGCCGGCACCATCCCGGTGATGGAGAACGACGAGCTGGTCCTCTTCCACGTCGTCGCCAACGTGATTATGGGAATCGAGGGCGAAGGACCGGTGGCCGACCATTACGCCGCCTTCTTCGATGCAGACCCGGCGCGCACCAACATCGCCGAGGTCGCTTTCGGGGTCAACGACCGGGCGGAGGTCACGGGTGAGGTGCTCGAGGACGAGAAGGCGGGATTCCACTGGGCCTTCGGCCGCTCGGATCACCTCGGTGGGGTGGTCGGCGTGGATGAGTTCGAGGATCCCGGCAACGTCGTCCACCAGGACATCGTCTACGCCAAGGGCAACCCCATCCAGGTCGAGCGCGCGGTCATCGTCCACCCCGACGGCCGCACGGTCGTGGTGATCGATGAGGCGGAGTACAAGCTTTAGTCGGATTTCGGAATTCGGAATTCGGAATTCGGAATGCGCACGGTGCGCGCTGTTGCCGGGTGCGGTACTCTGTGGCCTTGACGAGGAGGTAGGTGATGACTGATCAGTTGACTCTGCTGGAGGCGGTCGAGCAGCGTGGGCCGTACGCGGTCTGGGAGCTGATGGACGACGACGAGAAGAAGGCGGCCGCGGTTGCCTATTGGAACGAGGCTGACCACGAGAGCCGGACGGCCCTGGAGGTCGCTCTCGCCCAGGATCTCAAGTTCCGTCCGCAATCGGTGCGCCAGCTATCGGCCGACAAGGTCGCGGGGCGGCTCGTGCGGCTTGCCGATTCGCTGCCCGAGACGGTGCTCTTCCAATACCTCTTCCACTTTCACATGGGTGAACGTCGGCCGCTGATGGTGGAGTACCTCGACGCCGTCGGTCTGCCGCACGATAACGGTGCGCTCGATCTCCCGGATGATTTCGAAGGACCCGACCAAGAAAAGGTCGAGGCCGCGGCCCGCGATCTGGTCAAGGCCAAGGAGCACGATGCCCTGGTCTACCTCGGAACCCTGATGGTCGCCGACGCCGACTTCTGGAAAGGTCTGGAACCGGTGCTCAAGGAGCGCAAAGCCGACGGCGGAGCCGTCGGCTAGTTTTGAGTTCTTAGTTTTTAGTTTTTAGTTACGGACGCCGTGCCTCGGGCCTCGTGGATGGGTGGGCGGGAACTCAAAACTCAAAACTCAACACTCAAAACTCAGCGACTGACAGTCGCTGAATTGCGGTCGGTTTCGTGGACCGTGATCGATGCCAGCTCGATGCCCTTGGGCAGCTCCGGTGCGACGCGCTCGTAGAAGGCGCGAGCGAGGTTCTCGGCGGTCGGGATGACGTCCGCAAGCCACTCCACCTCGATGTTGAGATGGCGGTGGTCGACATCGGCCACCACCGCGCGGTTGAGGACGGCCTTGAGGTCCTTCATGTCGATGAGGTAGCCGGTGTCGGGATCGACCTCGCCGGTTACCGCGGCCTCGACCACATAGTTGTGGCCGTGGCCGTGCGGATTGTTGCACTTGCCAAAGACGCGCCGATTCCACTCATCCGACTGCGCCGGGTTGTGCAGCCGGTGCGCCGCCTCGAAGAACACCTTGACCGTGACCGTAGTTGTCATATATCTCCCACCAGCGTAGCGCATGCGCGACAGTTAATATTCCAGATCCACCCACCCCGACCAACCACAGAGGCACAGAGGACACAGAGAGAGACACGGAGGCATCGCAAACACGAAGGCACGAAGACACAAAGGTCGCCCATCCGACCACACAAGGTGCCCACAGATCACCCAGATAACGCAAATGGCCGTTCTCGAGACTCGAGCACGTGGCAAGGTCCCGACCCAGCGGCCCGCCCAGTGAGTAGAGTGACGCCACCCCAATCAATGCGATGATCTGCGTCTATCTGCGTTATCTGTGGGCAATGTGCGCGCGCCGGTCTTTGTGTCTTCGGGCCTTCGTGTTTGGGACGTGGGTGGGCGGTTCAGTTCGTGCCCTCGAGTCGGCGGTAGACCTCCGGTCTTCGATCGTCGAGGAAGGAGAAACGCTCACGCGCGTCGCGGACTACTGCGGCGCCCACCTCGCCGGTGACCACGCCCGGTTCGTCGGCCAGGGTCGCCACGACCTCGCCCCACGGATCGAGGAGGGTGGTGTCGCCGCGGTGGGGGTGGCCCTCGGCGTCGCCGACCCGGTTGACGCCGAGCACCCATGCCTGATCATCGATAGCGCGGGCGGCGAGCAGGGTGCGCCAGGCGTGGGCGCGTCGGGTCGGCCAGTTGGCAATGACCACATAGAGATCGGTGGCGGCGGCTGCGGCGCGGAAGAGCTCGGGGAACCGGAGGTCGTAGCAGATGAGAGGCGTCACCCGGATACCCTCGATCTCGAGAGTGTGGAGATCCTCGCCGGCCTCGTAGTGCTCCGGCTCGCGCGCCAGCGAGAACGGGTGGATCTTGCGGTAGTGGAGCACCTCGTCGCCGTTCGGGGCGAAGACGCCGCAGGCGTTGGCCGGCCGCTCGGCCCCGGGCTCGGCATAGCCGCCGATCACCCACGCTCCGTACCTGGTGGCGATATCGGCGAGGAAGGCCCGCACCTCGGCGGCATGGGCCGCCATGGCGTCTGCGCGCATCGAAAAACCGGTGGCGAAGAGCTCGGGCAGCACGAGCAGCTGCGCGTCCCGCGCCACCGCTTCGCTGACCAGAGCTTCGGCACGGCGGAAGTTCTCCGCTGGTTGCTCCCAGGCGATGTCGAGCTGGAGGCCGGCGGCGATCATGGCGCCGGCGGCACGGGCACGAAGCAGCCCTGAAGGCGGTTCGCGATCAGCACGTTAAAGACAAGCTCCTGGCCGTCGTCCCAGCCGTCGCGCCAGCGCTTCGAGCTTTCTTTGGGCGCGTTCTTGTGGTAGACGGTGAACGACGCGCCCAGAAGGGAGGAACAGTTGCTGAGGGTGAGGGGGCTCATCTTCTCCGCACCGTCGGCGAAACCCGCGAGGTAGTCCGGGTCGTCGCTCAGATCCTCGGCGATGTCCGCGGCCGCGGCGAGGGCGTGATCGACAGCAGTCCGAACCGCGGCATTGGTCTGCTCGGCCTTCCACGCCGCGTGGCGCCGCAAGGTGGCCTCATAGTCGTCGGGCAGGGGCTCGACCTCACGTCCGTTCCACCCGTCCGACCCGCGGGCGTCGGCGAGAGAAGGGAACAGGGTGACGGTGGTGCGGACGGTGTCGAGGAGGGCCTCGGCGTCGCCGCTCTTTATCTGTTCCCGCGGCACCGGGAAGATCAGTTGGACCCTGCATTCGTGCTCGTCAAAAAGCTCGAACGGGCCGTCCATGCGAGAGGTGCGGATCGGCACGGCGAGGGTCAGCAGGAGATCCACCCGCTGGCGCTTGACCTTGATCTTGTCGATCTTGACGAGCTCTCCCGGGTCGAAGCGGTGGCCCGCCTTGCTCGCGACCCCGGCCGCGCCGATGGTGTTGTCGTTGTAGGTGCCGCCGCAGGCGGAGTAGACCTCGGCCTCGAGGATCCCCCAGGCGCCTCTCAGTTCATTCTCGAGACGATTTCCAAGGTCGGAGGCGGTGGTGCCGGAGGCGACGAACGCCGCCGTGAGAAGAGCCGCGAGATATCGGGTGAATCGGTTCATGCTCGACCCCCATCGGTATGTCCGAGGCTATCACGGGAAACGCTCCAAGATCTGGCATAATGCGGGCGTCCAATGGGTGATTCACTCGAATACCGGAGTAGCAACCCGCCCGCGCCGCGGCATCGGCGGCGGGCGATGCCGCGGACGCCGGCGGTGTCGGTCATCATCGGCATCAACGTGCTGGTCTTCCTCGCCTGGCAGGCAGCGTCCGTCATTCCCGGTCTCGAGAACTTCATGGTCGTCAACTTCCTCGTCAGCACCTCGCACCTTTCTCACGGGTACGTGTGGACCCTCCTGACCGCCGCCTTCTCCCACAGCGAGCTCTGGCACATCGCCATCAACATGTTTGTGCTGTGGAGCTTCGGCACCCTCCTCGAACGACTGTGGGGGACGCGGACCTTCGTCCTCTTCTACCTCGCCGCGGCGGTGTTCTCGTCGCTGAGCCACTGCGTGGTGTCGTCGGTGCTGCTGGGGGACAACAATATCGCCGCCCTCGGGGCGTCGGGGGCGATCAGCGGCCTGCTCCTGGCCTATGCCCTCTACTTTCCCCACCACAAGATCCTCCTCTTCGGGATCATCCCGATACCCGCCCTCGCGGGCGTGCTCGGCTTCGTCGGCATCGATCTCTGGGGTCTGGTGGCGCAGAGCCGGGGCGGCGGCTTGCCCATCGGCCACGGCGCTCACCTCGGCGGCGCACTCGCCGGCGTCCTGATGTACTTCTTCTGGTTGCGAGCAGCCCGCCCTGTGCCGAGCACCCCTGCGCACCGAGCGCCGGGCGCGGGGATGCCATCGCTGACCCCGGAGGAGGCGCGCGAGTTCGAACGCATTCGGATCAAGGTCGAATCCGGTGGGCCGCAGACGCTGACTCCCAAGGAGAAGGACTTTCTCGATCGATTGCGGGAACGCGTGCTACGGGCCTGAGAGCCTCTGTTGCCGCTCGGCGACGTACCGGGTACCATGCCGACCGAGAGGTGAATATCATGGCGCGAAGCGAACGAGAGGTCCGGCTGGAAGTGTTCAACTCCTTCAAGGACCTGTACGCAAGCGCGCCGATTCGGCTCATGAGCCGCACGGTCAGCGCCATGCGCGCCAGGGGTTACGACGACCTCGCTTCTGCCATAGGGGACCTCGATCGGCGCACGGTTCCCCCCGATGATCCGGAGGACCCCTGTCTCCGCCACGACTGGCACAGCATGCTCCTCTCCGCCTTCGAGTACGTCGGCGGCTGGGTTCGGCAGCTGAGCGCCCACCCCATGGGCTACAACCTCGACTCGGTCGGCTATCCGATGGTCACCGGATCCTGGGGCGCCGCGTGGTCTCGTCAACTCGGCATCGACTTTGCGAACGAGGCCCATTCACCGCCGGAGATCATGGTCTTCCACGGTGGCAATCAGGCCGTACAGGCCGCGCTCCAGGGGGTGGCGGAGGCACGCCGAGTCCACTCCGGAACGGGAAGCCAGGCCACCATGCTCGTGCCCGTTCCGACCTTCACCTGCCCGATGGACCAGATGGCTCTCCTGGGGATGCGGGTGGCGTTTCTGCCTTCGGGCCGTGCCGACATGGACCCGAGCACCGAGGACCTCGATCAGGTGCCTGACAACGTCGATATTGATGGCGTGTATCTCATGCCCATCAACAACCCCACCGGCCGCACCCTTCCACCGGAGCAGATGCGGGCATTTGTCGACGCAGTCCTCGACCGCTGGCCCCGCGCGGCGGTGATCCTGGATTCCGTCTACGTTCGGCTCCATCCCGACTACCGCCGACTGCTCTCGTGGTATGCCGAGGATCCGCGCTACGCCGACGCCGTACTCTTCATCGACTCGCTATCCAAGACCCACGGCGTCACCGGGCTGCGATCCGGCGCCATCCTGACCCGTTCGTCGACCCTGCGCGACGGAATCGTGCGCTACGCCCAGAACGTCATGGCCGGACCCGCCAACACCGTTCAGGCGGCGACCGCCGCCCTTCTCGCCCCCTTCCTCAGTGGTGACGACGAGCTTGTAGAACATCGTATTCGGCTCCAGATGCGCATCGGGCGCCACCTGCAACGCAGACGTCGCCTGCTGCTGACCGAGGCCTTCGACCGTTACCCGGAGTTGCTCGACGCGGAACAGCCGCTCCTTCCCGACCCCGCAGGTTTCGACTGGGAGGGCTCAATGTACGCTGTCTTGCGGTTATCAGAGCGCTGCCGCGAACTCGGCGACGAGTTGGGTGTTTCGCCTACGGTCGCCTTCTACCTCGAGACCGGGATCGCCGGAGTGCCGCTCGAGGGTTTCTGCGGCAATGCGAATCTGGAGCGCCACGGGTTGGTGGTCGATGCCGATTCAAGGCGTGTGGCGGAGTTCCAGGAAGAGGCGAGGAAGTACGTGCGGCTCTCGTTTGGAATGACGCCGCCGCCACGGGCGGGTTAAGGGTAAAAAGTTAAGGATAAAGGGTTAAGCTCCGAACCGTCTAGACCTTAACCCTTTACCCTATCAGTTATCCTACTGACCGCAAGCGCGGCAAACCCTGCCAAGAAAAACGCCGGGACGAGCTCGTAGAGATTGTCGAGCCCCCATTTCTGAACCAGCCACCAGCTGATCACGGTCAGGATCGCGGCGGCCACCACCGCGATGCGGTCGCCGCCGTCGAAGGCTCGCGCCAGCCGTCCGACGATGAGGATCGTGGCCGCTACCAGCAGGATGATCCACCACACGCGCGCGAAGATCTCCGGGTTGGTTGCGGCGTCGCGGCCCAGCTTCCAGGCGACGGTAACGCCGATGCCGGTGAGCATCGCCGCCAGGGCGCCGTGGCGGTTGACCCCGCGTTTGGCCAAGGCGAGCAGGATCAGCGGCGCGAAGGCGGCGCCGAGACCGGACCACGCAAAGAGCACAAACCAGAAGACCAGCCGCACCTCGCTGAGAGCGACCAGGATTCCGATGACGCCGACAATCGCGACCGTCCAGCGGCCGAGCACCAGGCTGCGATGGTCGTCGCTGGACTTCCCCAGGGTTTCCTCGACGATGTCGTAGGAAACGGCCGATGCTGCCACCAGGAGCTGGGATGAAACTGTGGAAAGAATCGCCGAGATCACCGCCGCCAACAGCAGCCCGGCCAACACCGGGTGCACGAGCTTTAGAGCGATGGCCATCAGGGCCTGCTCGCCGTCGGCGAGCTCCGGCATCATCACGCGTCCGACAAGGCCGACGAGACCGGCGCCATAGAAGACCGCGACCCCCCAGAACATCGCGATCACCTGCAGCCGCTGGACCTCACGGTCGTTGCGGGTGGCCATGTAGCGGGTGACGACGTGCGGCATTCCAGGGTAGCCGAGACCGATCCCGAGCTGGCCGACGACGAACCCCCACAGGGCGGGTCCGAAGCGACCGCCTCCGGCCGTCAGCAGGTCGGGGTTGATCGCCCCGAGCCCCTGGATCAGGGCGCCGAAACCGCCGAGACGGGCAATGGCGTGGAGCGGCAGGACGATGAGGGCGATCGCGACCAGCAGGCCCTGGAAGAGATCGGTCCACGCCACCGCCCGGAAGCCGCCGAGCGAGGTCACGAGAATGATCACGGCCGCGCCGATCACGACCCCGAGGAGATAGCCGCTCCTGCCCTGGAGGCCGAGCGACGACGAGAAGGCCTTGCCGGCGGCAGTCATCTGCGCCGCCACATAGCCCATCATGCAGATCAGGATGATGGTTGTGGCGGTGACCCGCAGCACGTTTCTCGGGTCTCCCCAGCGGCGGGTGATGACGTCGGTGAGAGTTACCGAGCCCTGGGTGGCGGAGATTGCCCGCAGCCGTGGCGCGACGATGTAGACGTTGACCAGATATCCGAGGAGGCAGCCGGGCGCGTACCACAGCCCCGAGATCCCGTGGGTGAAGGTCATGCCGACGGCGCCGAGGGTGACCCAGCCCGATTCGGAGCTGGCGGTGGAGGAGATGCCGGCGGACCACGCGCCGAGCGAGCGGCCGGCGAGGTGGAAATCCTCGCCACCATGGGTCCGCCGCGCCGCGCGCCAGCCGATGAAGATGAGCACCCCGAGGTAGGCGACCATGACCAACGCGACCGTGGTCAGGGTGGATCCACCAACCGCCGTCATCGCCTGGGCTCCCGCCACCACGTGTCGAGAAGGGTCTCCGCCACGACGAGAAGGACCAACACCAGCGGGAACCCCCACAGCAGGAAATGCGCGCCGAGGGTGAGAGTGTATTCGTCCGTCACCGAATCCTCCGCCACAAAGTGTAACGTGCCCATCTCCGTGCCGGGACGCCCGCCGTCCGCGGGCCGGGCCCGCGGCCACGCGGTCGAGGTCGCCGCGCCCTCCAAGCGCAAGCGCTTGTCGGTCGCGCCGACCTCGACCGCAGCGCGCCTGCGGCGCGCCGGCGGGCTACATCCGAGCGAAGCCGCACCCCCCTCCTTTATTGGGATCGCGCCGATTCCGGACCTCTGGCCGCGTTTTCCTCCCTTCACTCGTCGGGACGACCAGACGGTCTGTCCCTCCTCGCTCCAGTCGGAGAAACGCACCCAGAGGCCCAATCTCGGCGCGATCGCGAAACCTCCGCTGCGCTCCGGTTTCGCGGGGCGTGGTTCCGGTTTTCAACCCCCGAGGTCGGCGTGGCGGCTGCGCCGCCCATGGCGCTGCCGCTACGGGCCTCTGCTGCGGCCCGCGATACGCGGCCATCTGGAGCGCGCAAGCGCGCACCAGCTGACCACGTTTCGCGGCCCTCGCGACGAGGCCCTCCGCAACAGCGCCACGCCGACTGTGGCTTCGCGGTTGAGCACTCAGGCTGGGGGACGGCAAATCCGAAATCCGAAATCCGAAATCCGAATTCGCTCCGTACAGGCGGATGCTACACTCCCTCGGAAAACTGGAGGCCTGATGAGAGCACGTTGTCTCTTGATCGGTTTGATTTGGGTCGTTGGTGCGGCGATCGTGCCGGCATTCGCCGCTGAGCCTGTCCATGTCCTGGTGGCAAACGACGACGGGATCGACTCCCCGGGGCTTGCGGCCATCGTGGCGGCGCTGACGGCCGATCCGGGGTATCGCGTGACGGTGGTCGCCCCCAAAACTCAGCAGAGCGTGTCCGGCCACGCGCTGGTCACCCGCCGCGAGGTGGAGGTCACCGCGCATCAACCGGTTGCCGGCGCCACGGCGTGGGTGGTGGATGCGACGCCGGCCACCGTGGCTCGGGTCGCGCTCAGCGCGCTGCTGGCGGACGATCCGCCGGACCTCGTCGTGTCGGGCATCAACCGTGGAGAAAACGACGGCCTCGGCGCGTGGACGTCGGGCACCGTCGCGGTTGCACGCGAGGGGGCCTATGCGGGGATTCCGGCGATCGCGGTGTCGCTGCAGTTGAACTGGTCCGACCCGCAGCCCGATTTTTCCGCGGCCGCGCGTTGGGCCAAGCCGGTCATCGATGCGGTTCGGGATGAGGGTCTGCCGAGTGGCGTCTACATCAACGTCAACATCCCGGTCGAACCGAATCTCGTTCGCGGCTATCGGGTGGCGAGGATGGGATTGGATGAGTCGGAGGAGGCTCGATACGTGCTGGCCCGCACGGACTCGAACGGGACCCGTTGGTATGTCAGCCGCTGGAAGCCGCCTCGTCAGACCGAGCCCGGCGGGGACACCCACGCCCTCAACGGGGGTTGGGTGACGATCGTACCCCTGGGTCTCGATCAGACGGCGGAGATCGCCTTTCCAATGCTGCAGCAGCTGCGGCTGGCGCCGCCTCAGGGCGAGGAGCGTTGACAGGCCGGCCTCGTGGTCGAAAATGCCACATCTGACGACATCTTACTGCGACGTGTCGAGAAAGGCATGCTAGAGTTGTGCCCCCCATTTCTATGGGATAAGGGTGCGCGCGCGGCGTGACCGTTGGAGGAGCCGAATGGGACGACGGATAACCCGAAAGCAACTGAAAAAGGACGATGAGTTCGTCTCCGCGGCGGAGGTGATCTTCGGTTGGGTCGCAGATAATTGGCGCGCGTTGCTTGCCGGCCTTGGCGCCGTGTGCGTCGTGGCCCTGCTGTGGTGGGCGGCGACCTCGTGGATCGGGGCGCGGGCCGACGACGCATCTCTCCTCCTCACTGAGGCAGTCGCAAGGTATGAAGGCGAGGCGGAACCGGGGGCACTGGTCCCGGCAGGCGACATGGATGCCGCTGAGGAGCAGTTTCGCCAGGTTGTGGACAGCTATGGGCGGACCGACCAGGCCGACATGGCGAGGCTCTATCTGGCACGGATCGCGCTCAGCCGCGGGCAAACGGACGAGGCGCGTCCGGTGCTTGTGGACTTGAGCCATCGGCACCCGGATGACGTGATCGGCCGGCTCGCGAGCTTCGACCTCATCAAGCTCCGCATCGCCTCGGGCGAGGGTGCGGAAGTGGCCGCCGAGTTGGAAACGATGGTGTCCGGGCAGTCCGCCGGTTTGCCCCGTGACGCCGCCTTGTATCAGCTGGGTGAGCTTCTGGTCGATGAAGGCCAACTCGAAAACGCGCGGCCGTACTTCGAACAGCTTATCGAGGAGTTCCCGGAGTCGCCGTATCTGGTCAACGCCCGCCAAAAGCTCGCCGAGCTCGGGTAGGGAATCGTTTGCCGAGCGACCGATGAGCTTTGTCGAGGCGATCGCCGCCAAACGCGACGGTGAGAAACTCGACAGAGAGCAGATTGCGGCTTTTGTGCGCGGGGCGAGCGACGCGTCGTTGCCTCCGGAACAGTTGGCGGCGATGCTCATGGCGATTTGCTGCCGCGGCATGGGGCCCGAAGAGACACAATCGCTGACCGATGCGATGCTGCACTCGGGTGAGGTCTGGAACATGGCGGCCGACCGACCCGACGCGGTCGACAAGCACTCCACCGGCGGCGTCGGAGACACGGTTTCGTTGATCCTCGCCCCTCTGCTGGCGGCGGCCGGAGTGCCGGTGGCCATGATGGCCGGCCGAGGTCTCGGACACTCACAGGGAACTCTCGACAAGCTCGACGCGATTCCGGGTTGGGACTCCGACAGAAACCGCTCCGAGACCCTTGGTCTCATTGAGGGCTGCGGCGCCGCGATCATCGCCCAGACCGAGGATGTGGCGCCAGCCGATCGTACCCTCTATGCGTTGCGCGATGTCACGGCGACGGTGCCTTCACTGCCCCTGATCGTCGGCTCGATCATGTCGAAAAAACTGGCCCTCGGCGCCGGGGCGCTGATCCTCGACGTCAAGTGGGGGAGCGGCGCCTTCCGAAAGACGGTGGACGAGGCTCTCGAGCTGGCGACGGCTCTCCGTCGGGTGGCGGTCGATACCGGAGTGAAGGCCCAGGCCGTGATCACCGACATGAACCAGCCCCTCGGGCCCGCTCTCGGGACCGCCTGCGAGGTGCGCGAGGCTCTCGCGGTGCTTGCAGGCGCCGGCGATCCGCGGCTGCGCGAGGTCAGTCTCCGTCTCTGCCGGGAGGCGATGGTTCTCAGAGGCTGGGAGGCGGCGGAGGCTGACGCGGCGCTGACCACAGCATTGGAGGACGGTTCGGCGGCTGGGGCCTGGGAGAGGATGGTCATCGCCCACGGTGGTGATCCGGATCCTGCGCTCCTCGCCCGGCCGACAAGAACCATCGAGGTGGCAGCGGGAAATAAAGGCTTTATCGCTTCCTGTGACGGCGAGGAGCTCGGCCGGGTGGCGGCCGAGGTCGGCGCCGGCCGGAGGCGATTGGACGAGGAATTGGCCCACGGCGCCGGCGTCCTGGTCCACGCGCGTATCGGCAACCGGGTGGAGACGGGTCAGGCCCTCGCAACCCTGTTGATGGGTGACCGCGAGGTGAACGAGGAGCGGCTGGTAGAGCGAATCCGTGGCGCATTCGCCCTCGGCGATGAGCCGGTCGAACCACCGCAGCTGATTCTCGGCACGGTCGACGAGGTCGCGAAGTGATCAGTGATCTGTATGCAGTCCGATCACTGATCACTGATCACTCGATTACTGATTACTGATAACTGATCACTGGCCGGCCGGGCGGCTATACTTGGTTCCCAAGACGGAGGTGAAATGACACAGCACAAACGGGCTCTGGTGACCGGCGGTGCGGGTTTTCTCGGATCACATCTATGTGGCAGATTGCTCGACGAGGGGCTCGAGGTGGTGTGCATGGACAACCTCATCACCGGCTCCCTCGACAACATCGAGAGCTTTTTCGGGCGCCCGGGGTTTTTCTTCGTCCAGCACGACGTGACGAACTTCATCCACGTTGCGGGCGAGCTCGACTACATCCTCCACTTCGCGTCGCCCGCCTCGCCGATCGACTACCTCAAGCTGCCCATCCAGACCCTCAAGGTGGGTTCTCTCGGTACACACAAGGCGCTGGGACTCGCCAAATCCAAGGGCGCCAGATTCCTGCTGGCCTCGACCTCCGAGGTGTACGGCGACCCGCTGGTCCACCCGCAGCCCGAGGACTACTGGGGAAATGTCAACCCGGTGGGCCCGCGCGGGGTGTACGACGAGGCGAAGAGGTTCGGCGAGGCGATCACCATGGCCTACCGTCGTCACCACGGCGTCGACACCCGAATCGTCCGCATCTTCAATACCTATGGACCTCGAATGCGGGCGGGGGACGGACGGGTGGTACCGACCTTCATCGGTCAGGCACAGGCCGGCAAGCCGCTGACCGCGTTCGGCGATGGCTCGCAGACGCGTTCCTTCTGCTTTGTTTCCGATTTGATCGAGGGGATCTGGCGTCTCCTCAACTCGGACTACAGCGACCCGGTGAACATCGGAAATCCGACCGAGATGACGGTGCTCGCCTTTGCCGAAGAGATTCTGCGGATCACGGGCTCATCCTCCGAGATCGTCTTCGAACCGCTGCCCGAGGATGATCCCAAGGTGCGGCAGCCGGACATCACCCTCGCGCGCAAGCTCCTTGACTGGGAGCCCAAGGTATCCCTCGCCGACGGCCTCAAAGAGACCGTAGAGTTCTTCTCGAAGTAAACGCGCCCGAGTCCGAGTCCGTGCCCGAGTGAATCCGGCGCGTGCCACGGGGCGTCCCGACAGCGGTCTTCCCGCTTGAACCCCCCGATTCTCCAGGGCGGCATTGCCCGGGAGTGCCCCCCTGACGGATTTGGGCCAGAATCATTCGCTCGCAACCAACCCCCGTGCTCCCAAAATCGTCAGGGACGGCACGTCCGGTCAGCATTCGCGACAGCGCCACGCCGACTGGAGGCTTCCGGTGGAGGATGCAGATTCAGGACGTCAAATCCGAAATCCGAAATCCGAAATCCGAAATTCCTATTCCGGCAGCAGAGCTGCCGCCAGCACCTCGTCGACGTGTTTGACGAAAATGAAGCTGAGCCGGCGGCGGGCCGACGGTGGGAGATCAATGAGGTCACGCTCGTTCTCGGCCGGCAGCATGACCTCGATAATGCCCACACGGAGGGCGGCGAGGACCTTCTCCTTGACCCCACCGACCGGCAGTACGTCGCCGCGCAGGGTGATCTCGCCGGTCATCGCCAGGTCGTGGCGCAGCGGACGGCTGGAGGCCGCCGAGACGATCGCCGACAGGATGGTGGCGCCGGCCGAGGGGCCATCCTTGGGAACCCCGCCCGCCGGAACGTGCACGTGCAGCGCGTGCTGATCAAACCAGTCGTCATCGATTCCGAGCTCCGACGAGCGTGCCTTGGCGAGCGACAGGGCGGCGGCCGCGGACTCCTTCATGACGTCGCCGAGGGACCCGGTGAGCTTGAGATCGCCCTTGCCGGTGAGCGGGATGGCCTCGACCAACAGCACGTCGCCGCCGACCGGCGTGTAGGCGAGACCGGTTGCAACGCCGATGCGGTCGGATTCCAAAGGACGATCGGAGAGGAACTTGGGCGGACCGAGGAGGCGCTCCACCGTCGCCGGCGTGATGCGATGGGCGGCGGGCTTTCTTTCGGCCACCTGCACCGCTACCTTGCGACACACCGATGAGATTTCGCGTTCGAAATTGCGGAGGCCGGCCTCGCGGGTGTGGCCGGAGATCAACCGCTCCAGAGAGGCGGTGGTGAATGCCAGGCCGTGGCCGGCAAGCCCATTCTCCTCAATCTGGCGCGGGATGAGGTGGCGGCGGGCGATCTCGAGCTTTTCCTCTTCGGTGTAGCCGGAGAGACGAATCACCTCCATACGGTCGAGGAACGCGGGCTGGATCGTCTCTGTGACGTTGCCGGTGGCGATAAAGAGGACCTTCGAGAGATCGTAGACGACTCCCAGGTAGTGATCTCGAAACGAGTCGTTCTGTTCAGGGTCGAGAACCTCGAGGAGAGCGGACGACGGATCGCCCCGGACGTCGGCGCCGAGCTTGTCGACCTCGTCGAGCATGAAGACGGGATTTGACGTGCCGGCCTGCGACAACCCCTGGATGATGCGCCCGGGGAGAGCGCCGACATATGTTCTGCGGTGGCCGCGGATCTCCGCCTCGTCACGCACTCCACCCAGCGACGAGCGAACGAACTCTCGCCCGAGGGCGCGCGCGATCGATCGGCCGAGCGAGGTCTTCCCGACCCCCGGCGGACCGACGAAACACAGGATGGGGCCCTTGCTTTCGGGACGGAGTTGTCGCACTGCGAGGAACTCGAGAATCCGCTCCTTGACCTTCTCGAGGTTGTAGTGATCCTCGTCGAGGATCGTCCGCGCGGCCCCGATGTCGAGATTGTCCTCGCTCGAATTGGACCAGGGGAGCGAGGTCATCCAGTCGAGCCAGGTCCGCACGACCGAGGACTCGGCGCTCTCCGGGTGCATGGTCCCCAGACGTCGCAGCTGCCGATCGACGGCGTCGCGTGCCTCCTCGGACAGGCCGACGGCTTCCGCCTTCTCGCGATAGTCGGCCATCTCCCGTTCGACGTCGTCAACCTCGCCGAGTTCTTGCTGAATGGTGCGCAGCTGTTGTCGCAGAAAGAACTCGCGCTGGCTGCGATCGATCTCTCCCCGCACCTGGGACGAGATTTGATGCTGCATCTCGGCCAGAGCGAGCTCGCGCTCGAGCAGCTCATGGACGCGGCGCAGCCGCGGCAGGGCCTCGACCGTCTCGAGCACTCCCTGGGCGTCGGCGACGTCAAGCCCGAGATTCGATGCCGCGAGATCGGCCAGCCGCAGCGGGTCCTCGAGGCCGGAGGTGATGAGAATCACTTCGGGCGAAATCTGCTTGCCCATGGTGCTGACCCGCTCGAGGCCCTGGCGTATCGAGCGCACAAACGCCTTCGACTCGAGCTCGGAGGGGCCTGGCGACGGCTCCTCGAGGCGGGTCAATCGCGCCTCGAGATACGGTTCGGTGTGCGTGAAGTAATCCACTCGCGCACGTGACAGACCCTGGATCAGGATCCGGATCGTGCCATCGGGAAGCTTGAGCATCCGCATCAAGTGAGCGACGCAGCCGGTTTCGTAGAGCTCCTCGGGGGTCGGCGTCTCGTCCTGCGGGTTTCGCTGCGTGAGCAGCAGGATCAAGCGATTACCAGCCAGCGCTTCATCGACCGCTCGCATCGAGATCTCCCGCCCGACGGTCAGCGGGATGATGACGAAAGGGAAAAGAACGGCGTCTTTGAGCGCCATGACCGGCAGGACGTCGGGAATGACGATCGTTTCCAGCGCTTCGTTTTCGTCAAGAGTTTCTGGAGAGTCTGCCATGCGTGGTTGTCCTTTTCACCTGAGATGAGCGATTCAGTCGTCGTGCTGAATCAGCAGGGTCTTGAGCTCGTCCATGAACTGGGTGACGTCTTCGAAGCGTCGGTAGACGCTGGCAAATCGTACGTAGGCGACCTGGTCGAGACGTCGAAGCTCCTCGATGACGAGATTCCCGATCTCCTCGGTGGACATTTCGCGCACCTCGCGCGCGGCCAGGGCGGACTCCACCGAATCGACCACAGCCACCAGATCGCGACGCGGAACCGGCCGCTTTTCGCAGGCGCGGAGAAGCCCGTTGAGGAGCTTCTCGCGGTCAAAGCTCTCGCGGCGTCCGTCTCGCTTGACAACGGTTGTCGGCAGCTCGTCAACCCTCTCATACGTTGTGAAGCGCTGCCCGCACTCGGCGCACTCGCGGCGGCGCCGGATCTCGGCGCCCGACCGAATGTCGCGCGAATCCACGACCCGGTTGTCCGGATGAGAGCAGAACGGGCAGTTCATTCCTCGGCCTCCTCGACCGCCATGCTCTCGACCTCGCGCAGGTTGACCCCCAGGAGGGGCAGGCACAGGAGTCCGATGATGGTGATCGGAAGGAAGCAGATCGCATGATAGGCGATGGCGATCCCGGTGGCCTCGTTGAGCTCGATGCCGAAGAAGGTGGTCATTCCGACCTGGGTGGCCTTGTGAAAACCGCCGACGCCTCCAGGGGTGGGTATTGCGAGCCCGATCACCGCCATCGTGACGATCAAATAGGCCGCCCTGAGCGGCAGATCGACGTCGAAAGCGAGCAGGGTCAGACGCACCTGCCAGGAGATGACGTACCACATGACGACCGATGAAACCAGCGTGATGACGAGGTCCCGCGGACGTTGGAGGACCCGCAGCCCGTCCAAAAAATGATTGAAGAAGTTCGCAAACGGCTGCTTCCAGCTTTCCCTGAGCCACGCCACCGGGCGCGTCAGCACCTCGACCATGCCCTCCTGATACTTGAACAGACCGAGCAGAATCAGGGTGCCGACCACCAGCCCGCCGCCGACCACCCAGCCGCTGAGGGAAAGCACATGAAGGCTGTGGCGAGCCTCCTCGCCGAGCTCCGGCATCGGCGGCGGCCAGACGACGAAGATGAGAAAGAAGAACACCACGGTCCACAGATCGAAGACCCGCTCGGTGAGGATCGAGGCCAGGCTCGCCGAGACGGGGATTTTCTCGCGCCGGGCGAGAAGGATGGGGCGGATGAGGTCGCCCATCCGCGCCGGCAACAGGGAAAGCGCCGCATAACCGACGGCGGTTGTGATCACGACGCTGGAAAGACGCACCCGGCCGACCGGCAGGAGAATGAACTTCCAGCGCAGGGCGCGGAGGAAGTAGGAGAAGAGGGCGACAAGAACCGCCGCGACAAGGAACGACGCATGGGCTGTGGCGAGGACCCGGCCGACCTCCGCAAAGTTCACGCCCTTCAGGAAGATCGCCAGCAGCACGATCATCAATACGAGGGACACGCCCACACGGACGGCACGGTTCGCCATGCGCCATAGGGTAGCACCCGCATCCACGCCCGTCTCCATGTCCGCCCGCCGCCCACCCGCCCTCGGAAAGCCACGTAGGGCCGGGCCCACCGCGACTTTCAGAGAGGTAGGAGTGATAAATGGCCTTTGAGGCTGATTGTGGTGTCGACGGTGCTGGATGCGCTCCGCGTGGCGAGCACAACCAGGTTCCTCGTACCGGAAGATATGCTTGAGGCCCTCGCGACGAGGCCCTCCGCAAGGGCGACAAGCCAACTGGGGCTTCCCGGCGTCTGCTGTTAGTTGGGGGACGTCAAATCCGAAATCCGAAATCCGAAATCCGAAATTCCGCGTGGGTAGGAACTCAAAACTCGGTGGAGCGGTCGGTGACGGAATTCCGAATTCAGAACATCCGCTATGATTGATCACATGCCCGATTCATTTGTTGGTCCGCCGGTCAGCGTCCGCTCCAACCCGCTGTGTCTCGAGCACGAGCCGGGGCTCGGGCATCCGGACGACCCGAAGCGTGTGCGGGTCGTGCTCGATGCCTTGACCGCCCGATCGGAGGGCCGATGGGTGGTCGATGACGAAAGCCCGCTGCCGAGCGAGGAGGATGTGATCGGCGCTCTTGCCTGGGTGCATGACCGGGAGTACATCGAGCGGGTTCGTGAAGCCTCCGAGCGTGGTAGCGGGTGGCTCGACTCGGAAGACTGCCGAGTTTCACCGGGGACGTTTGCGGCCGCTGTGGCGGCGGCGGGGTTGGTCCTGCAGGCGGCCCTCGACATGGCCAACGGCCGGGTCAAACGGGTGTTCGTGGTGGCCCGTCCACCGGCGCACCACGCCTCGAGGGACCGCGCGTCGGGTTACTGCTTCTTCAACTCGGCTGCCCTGGCCGCCGAGACTCTGACTCGAAGCTGGAACCATCCGGTCGTGATCGCCGATTTCGGCGCTCTCCACGGAGACGGCACTCAGCAGCATTTCTTCGATCGCAATGATGTTGGATTCCTTTCGATTCACCGCTACCCCGCGTTTCCGGGGACCGGCGGTGCGGACGAGATCGGCGAGGATGACGGCCAGGGCACGACCCGGAACATTCCACTTGCGGGTGGTTCGGGCGACGACATCGTCTGTGCAGCATTCGAGGCCGCCCTGGCCGAAATCTGCTCCGAGGTGCGTCCTGCAGCGATCGTGCTGTCGGCTGGATTCGATGCCCATCGTGACGATCCACTCGGCGGGATGCTGATGACCGGCGCAGGCTTTGGACGCCTCACCGCGGCTGCCGTTGCGGCCACAGAAACATGGTCGAATGGGCGATTGCTGTCAATTCTCGAAGGTGGATTCAATCTCGAAGCATTGGCGAATTCTGCTCGCATTCATGTTGAGGAATTGGCAAAAACCTCGACTGATAATCGGCAGTCGGATTGAAAATATTGCGTGATCCAGATCACATAGAAAGAGTCGTAGTGACTGAAATGAAAGGATTCAGGGGGCGTGAACTCCTTTTATTTTGCGACATTTCTTGACCCTAGATATGCCGTGGTATATCATAAATATGATCGTAATTGGCTTTTGGGAACCACCGTTTAGAGGAGGACTCGCAATGCGTTACAAAGGAATCATCGGAGCGCTTGTACTGCTGACTCTCCTGCTGCCGATCAACGTCTATGCCGAGACGATTTTCTGGCTCGATACGCCGGCCGATGGCGCCACGGTTTTTGGCCTGGTAGAGGTCAACGGATTCGTCGTCGACGACGGCCAACAGTGTGGTCCCCAGTGGACGTGGAACACGTGCCAATGGGATGAGGCTTTGGTCAGCAAAATCGATCTCTACGTGGACGACGAATTTGTCGCCACGGCGGATCTCGACCAGCCTCGCTACGACATCCTCCAGGCATACCCTTGGTATGCGGGAACGCCGTACGCTCGTCCGGGGTTCGCGACCTCCTTTGATTCAAATGACTACTCGGACGGTTTCCACACCCTCTTCCTTCGAATTACGTATTCGGACGAAACGACTCAAGACTACGGTTTGCGATCGGTCACAGTCGACAACAATCGCAACCAGGCGCCCCTCGGTTCGCTGGAGCTGCCGGGCTCCAACCAACCGATGAACGGCGTCTTTCCGGTGACCGGTTGGGCGTTGGATGACGAATCCATCGATTTTGTCGAGATCATGGTCGACGGGTTGGCGATGGGGAACGCAGTGACCGGTGTTCGCCGGCCGGATATCGCGCATCGCTTTCCCACCGATCCGAACGCCGAGTTCTCGGGCTTCGTGCGCATGCTCAACACCACCTCGCTCAACAACGGTATCCACGTTCTCGCCGTGCGGGTGGTGGATAACGAGGGCGCGTCGCGGGTGATCGGGAGGCGCTTTGTCCAGACCTTCAACACCGGATCCAATCTGCCGCCCTTCGGCCAGATCGACTGGCCGATCGCCGACCACACGATGTTCGCCCAGGGGTGTGCGCCGGTCGGCGGCGTCGTGCCGCCGTGGTCGGGCGATGTCTTCGACAACCCCGACAACGTGGAGATGGTTGTCGGTTGGGCCCTCGACGTGGGCTCGCGCACGGACTTCGGTGGTGTGGCGTACATTCAGCTGTTGCTGGATGGCAATATCATCTCCGACACCAACGAGGGCAGCTACTACTGGGCGCCCGCGGAGTTTGATTTCAACTACTACGGCCACGAGCGGTTGGATGTTCAGCGTCTCTATGTCGACGTTCCGAACTCCAAGCACTCCGGTTTCTCGTTCCTGATGGACATCTCGTACCTCATCCTCGCTCGCGGCTATGGCGAGGGTCTGCACCTGGTCAAGGTGCGTGCGGGCGACCGCGAGAACAACGTCACCGACATCGCCCAGCTACCGGTGATCTTCGATTGCAACGACGATGCCGACGACCCCGCATGGGGCGACATCTGGACCCCGGAGCACATGGAGTTGGTGGCCGACACGGTCGGGGTAACCGGGTTCGTCATGGACTTCTCGCGAATCGACTTCGTCGAAATTTGGATCGATGGCGTGCATATCGGCGACGCCGACTACCCGCTCCTCTCGCCCAACCTTGGTGATCTTTATCCATGGATGCCGCCGGTCTTTTCGAACAACTCGGGCTATGCCTATGATCTCGACACCGTCGCCGCGCACCTCGCCGATGGTGAGCACAGCCTGGTTGTGAAGACAGTAGATCGTCTCGGCGGCGAAACCATCATCGGCGAACGCCGGTTCGTTCTCGACAATCAGAACCCCTGAAGGGTTGATCTGACCGTGGAACCGCGAAACCCCGCTTCGGCGGGGTTTCGCGTATTCCAAGCCGCCCATACGCTCGGGCCAACGGCTATGCGGGCGGACGGCTATGCGGGCACATACGGTTGACAACGCCGGTGCCAGGCTCGATCGTTTCGCCGTAAAGCCGTAAAGCCGTAAAGCCGTAAAGCCGTAAAGCCGTAAAGCCG
>Ga0209013_10000694_pt1 | contig 30371 bp, 26 predicted proteins | sample Cruoilmetagenom2_FD_187291 | JGI IMG/M metagenome (GOLD analysis project Ga0209013, IMG submission 187291) | Oil polluted marine microbial communities from Coal Oil Point, Santa Barbara, California, USA - Sample 2 (SPAdes) (version 2) | ecosystem: Environmental > Aquatic > Marine > Oil seeps ...
GCTCCTATACAGTATTGAAAGAGATTATGCAGATTGAAAAGGATTGATTAATGTAGTATTAGTGTAAATACCACAAGTCACAGACTTGCGGCATGTGGGGGCTTCAGGAATGGGGTAATTTGCTATGAGCGTAATAAAATTATATAAATAGAAGAGAAGAAACAATTACAAAATTTGTTATAAATACCAGACCTGACAAGTCTCGATTGCTTCTATGCATGCATAACACCAGACCTGACAGGTTTTCGAAACCTGTCAGGTCTTTGATTACTCTATACGATACACTCCGAAGGTTTTTCGTCCCTTTACCCAGCTTAATCGTTTTACATTTATATTTTTAGCTTTCAGGTAGCTTGTAAAATCCTTGTCGCAGTCTTTCGGAAGCATCCAAATTCTTTTTTCTCCTTTTGATTGCAATTCTTCATCGAGGGTTTCTAATGGCTCAAAAGTCTCGTAACGGCTTCGAAAATCAACCCGTTTAATGGGAACATCCAAGAAAATAGATAAGCCATAGTGTGGCTTGGTATCCACAAATACCACTTCGGTATAATCCCGGGGCGTGATTTTATCCAGTCTGTGGGCAAGGACGCGGCTATCCTGATCGACTTGTACATATCCCATTCCTGCCCGTAATAAGATCATCACAATAGCCAGAGAGGCAAGCAGAATCATTGTTTTTTTCTTCTTGAATATTTCTACCGATACATTACGCGCACCTATCAGCGCAAGCGGAATAAATAGGGGTTGAATATAAAGGGGAAGACGGGAATCTGCCACGAAAAATATCAGTAAAGGAAAGAGAATCCAGCAAAGCAGAAAAAAATCTTTGGAATCCGGGAAAGCAGCCTTTCCACGGACATGTAAAATACTTTTTTTCGCAGTTTTATAAATCCCTGTAAAGATAGATTTACTCCAGGGAAGCGTTCCCAATAGTAAAGTTGGGATGTACACGATAAATCCGCCAAGGAAACCTGCATTTCGTTTGTGCTCAGCAGTTGCTACACGATTCACCACTTCATCTTTCAAAAAGTAGTGCAGGAGATGCGGCGTTTCGTTAATCACATAAAAGAACCAAGTGCCACCAACAACAAGAAATAAGATTAATCCGAAGCCGAAATTCGACCAGCGGAATTTACTGCGTGCTTCCTTGTTAAGGATCAGAAAGACCATAAATCCCAAGAGAGGAAGCAGGGCAGGCGGACCTTTGGTTAAGAAAGCCAATCCTAGAAAAGCACTTCCGGCCATCGACCATAAAAAGCGATTTCTCCTTCCAGTATCCTTAAAATAGAGTACGATAAAGCAGGCCATGGCTGCCGTTTCGAATAAAGTAAGCACACCATCGGTAGATATAGCGTTGGAGGCTGCGATGGGCAGTAAACAGCTTGCAAATATTAAGGCAGATAACCAGGGATGTTTCGGTGTAAAGATTCTCCCCAAAAAACCGACCAGTAATATGCTAAGTAAATAAGCTAATGCATTTGGAAAGCGCACAGCAAAGGTGTTTTTGCCAAATAGCTTTAAGCTGATAGCAGTAGTCCAGTAATAAACGGGTGGTTTGGTCCAGTGTGACTGCTCGGGATGGAGTTTTGGATGAATCCAGTCACTAGTTGATAGCATGGTGTAAGCCACATCGGCATATCGTCCTTCCGTAGATTCATAAATTCCCCGGCTGCCCTGGAAGAGGAAGACGTAGCAGAAAACTACAAATAAGATTACAATGTTTTTTTTGTTCATTTTATTTTGAACTTAGGCGGTAGAGCAGTATCCTTTATAATTAGTGTTTGAGCGGGATTCTACCTAAGTCAAGTTTAATTTTACTTCTCTTGATTTTGGTGAAACCAATTTACGAAATTTTGAATACCTGTTTCGAAAGAGGTTTTAGGATTGTAGCCAATAAGGCTTTTTGCTTTACTGATATCTGCAAAAGTCTGATCTACGTCGCCGGGTTGCATTGGTAGTTGTTCTATTTTGGGAGTTATGCCAAGCGTTTTACCAATGGTTTCAATCATAGTGCTCAACAATATAGGATAAGAATTTCCCAGGTTAATGGTGTCGAACACACTTTCGTGATTAAAGAGATAGTTGCAACATTTAACGATGCCATCTACGGTATCGTCCACATAAGTGTAATCGCGGGCGGTACTTCCATCCCCGAACATAGGAATTGTTTCCTGATTCGAAATCAATCGCACAAATTTACGAATTGCCAAATCGGGGCGCTGGCGCGGACCAAAAACAGTAAAGAATCTCATATTAATGATATCCAAATCATACAAATGATGATAGGTGTGATTCAATACTTCGCAGGATTTTTTAGTGAAGGCATAAGGCGAAATGGCTTTATCCACATTCTGTGTTTCGGTAAAGGGAGTCTCTTTGCAGTTTCCATAAACCGATGAGGAGGAGGCAAAGGCAAGCTTCTGAATCTTCCGTGTTCTCATAAAATCGAGAATATTGCGGGTAGCAGTGATATTGCTGTCGATATAAGCCTGCGGATCTTCTATGGAAGGTCGAACACCTGCTTTTCCTGCAAGGTGTACAATCAGGTCAACCGATTCATCCAGATAGTCCAGACTGCCACTTTTGCGCAAATCCAACTCGTGAAATTGAAAATTAGGATGCTGGATAAAACCAGCCATATTTTCTTTCTTGACTGCAGCAGGATAAAAGGGATCGAAGTTATCTACACCCACAACCTGATAGTTGAGTTCTAATAATTTTTCGCTCAGGTGAGAACCGATAAAACCGGCGCATCCTGTTACTAATATTGTTGTCATCTTAAATTGTTTTTCTTGTATAGAGCCCAGAAAAGAACCACCGATTTTGATATTGCAGTCGGGAAAATTGTATTCGATGAAGCAATCAACAGTCGGACTTTACTACAAACTCCTAATTTTATAATCCTCTAATTTAAGCATTAGATTTTATAAGTCGGGATTTGGTGTTATTACCGATACATATTTCTGGAAATGCGGTTTATTGCGGTGTCTTCCTTTGCTGTAACGATTATAATCGTAAAACTCAAGGGTTTTAATGCTCACTTTTTCCTGTATTTCTTTGGGAATAACACTTTCGGGTGGAGTACTGGAGAAAACCACAAAAGCTTTGTCTTCAGGAATATTATTGGAGCCATCGAAATCCCAGGCTTTTACTTCCTTTCCCACTTCCCACACCAACTCAATCCTAAAACCTTCTTTCCCGATGCTGTAGAAATTCAAATTCTGTATGGCAGTAATGTTTCTTACCTCGCGGATGTTTTTAAAATCAGGATTACGATTCACGATTCCTTTTGTGTTGGGAATAATAAATACCTCGGCCAGACACATGATAGCTACTATGCTTAGTATAAATCCACGTACCGATTTATTTTTCCAACAGTAGATCAGATAGCCAAATATGCATTCCGATAAGATAGAAAGCACAATAAACTGAACTCCTGGCATGTCTCCTTTTTGATAAATGAGCATATATACAGCGATTGGGAGAGCGAGGGTCACGATAGCAATCAGCCAGAAGTTTACGCCCCAAACCAAACGATCCCATTTATCGGCTGTTTTGTTCTGAAATACTTTAATCAAATGCTGCAATACTTGTCCGGCAAGGATGGCCGAAGGGAGCATCACAGGTAGCAAGTACCTGTCTTTTTTTTCTGGAAACAAGGATAATAATACCACTGCAGATAGTGTCCAGATTAAGGCGAATTTATATTCTTTTTTCGATTCGAATCGTTTTAGTGCGTAGGGAACCAATAAACCAGAGGCAATTACTAAAGTCCAGATACCCGATTGAATGGGGAAATTCCAGTAGTAATAGAACGGACGAACATGGCGGTTAATCCACGAACCCGATTCCAGTTTAGCAATGGCTGCGGCTTCCTGAGCATGCGCCACTGCAATATACACAGGCCACCAAAAGCTAATCACTGCAAAAATAAACAAAGCCAATACAAATGGCTGCCATTTTCTCAGAATCACTTTTCCGCCGTACACCCAGCAGTAGGCAATTAAAAAGGGCAGGAATAAGGCAAAGAAGGCAACTGGACCTTTACTTAAAAAGGATAATCCCAGTAATATTCCCGCACCGATAAAATAATTCCAGTTCTTGTTTTCGGTCTTCCATCCTTCAAACAGCAGCCAAATTGCGCCAAGCATAAAGCTGTGGCAATAAATATCCCAGGTTCCGGTTCTGCTCATATACAGCACATAAAAACTGGATAAAAGAACCAGACTATTGATGAAAGCAGCACTTCGTTTGCCATTCAGGCTCAAAGTGAAGCGATACATAAAGACAACCATTAATATCCCCATTACCCCGGCAGGAAATCTTAACAAACTAAGGTTTTCTATGCCAAAATACATTCCAAATAAAGTTGTTATCCAGGTTGGTAAAGGTGGTTTTGCCAATCGTAATTCGCCATTCATACTTGGTACCAACCAGTTTCCTTTTGCAATCATTTCGCGGGCAGTAACAAAGTTCCTTGCTTCCATGATATTCACAAAAAAGGTATCGCTGAAAATAAAAAATGCGAAATAGCAAAGGATAAATAATAGTAAAAGGTGGAGATAGGATTTGTTCTCGAAAAGAGTTTCCAGCTTCATAATTACAGATATTTGGTTAGGAGTTTATTTTATATTTCTGCTTGCGGATTAGGACAATATTGCGGGAGTACACCAATATACCAAAACCTTGTCCGATAAATAAAACAGGATCAACCCTATAGATGGCATAGGATATTATCATTGCCGACCCCAGAATACTAATCAACCAAAAACCCAGGGGTAAGGAGGATTCTTTCTTTCGCTCGGAATAAATCCACTGGTACACAAACCGGAAGGTGAAAGTAATTTGTCCGGCAACTCCCCATAATAGGAGCATCGTAGGAATGTCCTCATTTTGTAATAGCTTCTGATAATGCACATCCCAATTTTGCATCATTATTACAAAAGCAATTAGCGGTGTGGTCAAGGCAATAATTCTGGAGAATAAAGGCAGCTTTTTCCATTGATTCTGAATCTGAAGATTGCGAATATAAATGGAATAGGCGATCACCTGTCCGAGGATAATTGCGAAGTCGTTGCGCAACAGACCGTAGATAAAAAGCATCCACGAGGCCAGAATGCTAAGCTGCCAAAACAAGACAGGAGATAATACCTCTCCGGCTTTTTCCGATTTTATCCACTGCACAATTAATCGGGCAGAGAATAGTCCTTGTGCTACAAATCCAATTGCGTATATATAAATGTCCTTCATCAACCTTGCTTTTTAATATCATAGTTGATGTAACGTTTTTTCATCCATCGGTAGGCAAAACAATCCTTAAACGGACCAACCAGACGATTGAATAAATGGTATTTTGCTTCGCCTGCAATGCGTGGGAAATGACGAACCGGTATTTGTTTGATAGCACCATCCTGAAGCATGATTAGTGCCGGAATAAATCGGTGCATTCCTGTAAAGAAAGGCATCTTTTTGGCATAATCGGTACGCATCACTTTTAACGGGCAACCAGTATCTTCGGCAGTATCTTTAGTCATAAAACGACGAAATCCATTGGCAATTGTCGAGCTAATATTTTTTACAAAACTATCCTTGCGATTCTGACGAATTCCGGTTACCAAAGCATATTCGTTTCGGTGTTCCATCAGCAATTCAAAATCCATGGGTGTGGTTTGAAGATCAGAGTCGATATATCCTACAAATGGAGTAGTCGTATGATCGAATCCAGCTTTGATGGCAGCACTCAATCCATGATTTCTATCCAGTTCTATAAAAGAAAATAAATCGGAATCGGAACAGATTTTTTCAATCATTTTCTGACTTCCATCGGATGAGCCATCGTTCACGAAAAGAACTTTTGATTGGTATTTGGAACTTTTAAAATAGGAGAGAAATTCCTTTTTAACCCGCTCTAAATTATCTTCCTCATCATAAACAGGAACAATAATAGTAAGTTCAAAATCTTTTTGTTCTTGGTTCATTGTGTAATGTTTTCGCTCTCACATGGCTTCAAACAGCTTCGTGAAATTATTATTGAAAAGAAATCGTGTCGTAAATACACAATTTTATATTTTGATGGCAAAGATATGCTTAAAATCCTAAATAGAGAATCCTATGGATTGATTATAGCTTTCTTCAGTTTTTTTAACATTTTATTTGTTTATAGATTTTTGTCAGGTTCATAGGGAATCTCTTGAGCATTTTCTTCCTTATTGTTTAATCTGTCTGTTTTCCGTAAATTCGGTCATTAATTAGACCTAAAAACTATACGCATGAAGAGTCTTCGAAGCTATTTCGATTTGGTAATGAATTTTTTGAGTCGGGGAGTATGGAATATGCGCCTGAAAGATTTATCAGGCCACCGCTATTTTCTTATCAGGCAATTGCGGATTTATGTGTTGGCCGTGAAAGGCTTCTACGAGGATAAGTGCCAGTTACGGGCTTCGGCATTAACGTTTTATTCCTTATTATCCGTAGTTCCGGTTTTAGCCATGGGTTTTGGTATTGCAAAAGGTTTTGGCTTAGAGAAGATATTGGAGGATGAATTAAAATCTAATTTATCCGGACAAAAGGAAGTACTGCAATGGCTTATAGAATTTGCCAACCGAATGCTGGAAAATACCAAAGGAACTCTAATCGCAGGATTGGGTTTTATCATCCTGTTTTGGTCGGTTTTAAAAGTCTTGAGTAATATCGAGGAATCGTTTAATGACGTTTGGCAGATTAAAAAAAGTCGCTCCTGGGGACGGAAATTCAGCGATTACACTGCTATTATGCTTTTTGCTCCCATTCTGCTGATTGGTTCGAGTGCTGCTACGGTTTTTATTAAAACCATGGTGAACAAGGTGCTGGAGAATCACAACTTATTAGATTCGGTGGGGCCATTTTTATTTTTCCTGATTAATCTGGCGCCTTATTTTTTGGTTTGGATACTTTTCACACTTCTGTATACCTTAATGCCCAATACACATGTGAAATTCAAATCGGGTTTAATTGCCGGGATTATTGCCGGAACCATTTATCAGGTTTTTCAGATTTTATATATCGAATTTCAGGGAATGGTGACTACATATAATGCTGTGTATGGTAGTTTTGCGGCATTGCCTTTATTCCTGATTTGGTTACAGCTGAGCTGGTTGGTAGTTTTGTTTGGGGCTGAAATATCTTTTGCAGAGCAGAATGTGGAAAGCTATGAATACGAGGCAGAAACATCTGAAATATCCTATGCTTATAAGCGATTATTGTCTTTGTATGTCTTGCATTTGATTGTTCACAATTTCAGACAGAATCAGGAAGCGCTGCGTTCGCAGGATATTTCCATTCGCCTGGAAATGCCCATTCGCCTCGTTCGGCAAATTATTTATAATATGATGAATGCTGGTTTGGTGTCTGAATTACTTACCGAAACGGAAAAACAAATGGCCTATCAGCCAGCTTTTGATATAAATCAGATGTCGGTTCATAAAGTGATTGATGCTTTGGAGAAAACTGGTTCGGATAATATTCCGGTTTTAGAAACCTTAAGTTATCGTAAATTAAAACGAATTCTGGAAGGATATCGGGAATCTATTTCTCCGGATCAGAAGGAAACTCTATTAAAAGACATCGACTTGAATATATAGTTGTTAAAAATCAGAATCTATGTTCATCCTGTTTGGAGCCAACGATAAAGTAATGGAGCAACAGCAATGCCGAATACAAGAGCATTGTTCTCATTGTAATAATACCAGTAATTGGATTTTGGAGAAGAACGCAACTTTTGCAAGTCTTTTCTTTATCTCTATTGTACCCTTGAAAACTCGTTATCTCTACTATTGCCCTATTTGTAAACATGGACAAAAACTGGATGCTGACGAATACAACTGGAAGAAGAATTCATGAATATGAAACGAGCATGTAAATATAATCGATAAAATTACATCCGAAGGAAGGTTTAAATTTACTTGTGGCTTCCATGTAAGCTTAACAAGAAAATTATAACATATGAAATCGTTTATCTGCATTCAAAATTATTTATTCAACCTTTTAAAGCAGGCATTATGAAGTATCATTCACTATTTGTTCTCTTGTCTATTTTAACCGAATGGAAATTGGCATTTTAGGGAAGAAGAATTTGTTGTAACTTATTGTTTATTCAAGAAGAAAAAATTATAAATCCTTTGTCATGATTAAAAATACCGCCTCAGTTATATTGCTGTTTTTTGTAATTTCTTGTGCTTCATCAAAAGATGACCAGCAATTAATGGATACTGCGAAATTCAATCATTTTATAAGCCAAAAGGATAAAACACTTGTTTACGTTTGGACAACCTGGTGCAGTTCCTGTAGAGTAACTTTGGGCGAAACCCTACCAAAAATAAAGGAAGAGATGGATACCTCTCACTATCAACTTTTGCTTATAGCCGCTAGTAAAGACAGAAGGGAAGTAGATTCTTTGGTTGCTGCACAAGGATTACAGGAGGATTCCTATTATCTCGATTTTGTTGGTCCCGATAAAGGAATTTTTCAAAATATTGGCATTCAACTATTGCTGGAGCGTACTTTCCCCAACGACAAAATTTTTACTCGTGCTATACCTGTATTTTTTCTAGTGGATCGGAACAAGCATATTCTTCAAAAAAAGATACCTCATTCCTATTACGAAGCTATGAGGATCATTAAATAAGTTATTGTTTCGCTAAGCCGCAAAAAAAAACCTTCCTGGCAAGGAAGGTTTTGATGATAGTTGGTATTTTATTATACCTCAAACAGGAATTTGTCGTTAAAAGCAGGTTCTAAATCGGTTACCCATAGCGCATCCGAATTGTATTTGGCATAGAATAGTTTTCCAACCCAATCGGTGTTTCTAGCCTGAATAAAGTTAAGAACAAATACTTTTTCCCCATTTATTTCACTGATTCCTAATACTTGTACTTTTCCGGGATGCGCAGACATTACTGGTCCGCGTACGGTTCGGCAAATTCCGCTAACCTGAATGTATGCGTTTCGATAAATATTGTAAGCTTCTTCCAGATTTAGGGCAAAATATTCCTGTGCACCGGTTTCTCTGGCAACAAACAGGTAATATGGAATCATTCCTAAATTTACCTGCTTACGCCACATGTGCGCCAACATATCTGCATCGTTATTTAAATGTTTTAATAATGGTGTTTGTGTTCTGATAATTGCACCGGTAGCTTGAATTTTTTTAATTGCCTGATCATGCGTTCTTGTGCTCATTTCGTTGATGTGGTTAAAATGAGCCATAATAGATAGATTGATTCCTCTGTTGACGATTTTTTTGAATACGTCAAGTAGCTGTGAAGAATCCTCATCGGTTGTATATCGGTAGGGCCAGTAGCCTAATGTTTTGGTTCCGATACGTATGGTTTTTAGGTTGGGAAGATTGGCAGCAAGAAGGGCATCGATATATTGCTCAAAAACATTGGTTTTCATGATCATTGGATCACCACCTGTAATTAAGAGGTCTGTGATCTGTGGATTTTCCCTGATATAGTCGATAATTAAATCTACTTGTTTCATGGCGAATTTTAATTCGTTGATACCACTAAATTGCGACCAGCGAAAGCAGAATGTACAGAAAGCATGACAGGATTGACCTTGAGAAGGGAAAAATAAAACTGTTTCGTCGTATTTGTGTTGAAGTCCAACCAATTTTTCTCCACATATTTCCGGAACATTGTGTTCTTGACCGGCAGGATTTGGATTTAGTTCCATACGGATTTGGTTGGCAGTTTCTAAACGTTCGGATTTGGAGGCTCCACTTCGGATTAATGAAGCCATACGATCGTAATGCTTATTAGAGAGCATATCCTTTTGCGGGAAATTTAAAATATAAATAGGATCTGTTTCGAAATGATCCCAATTAATTAATTCATCAACCACATAATTGTTAGTTTTAAATGGAAGAACTTCGCCGACTACTTCAATATTAAATATTTGTTCTTCACTCAAATGCTTAATCTGAGGGATGTTTTTAAAGTTACTCAAGGTGAATGCTCTGTATTTCATAGGCTAATATTTTTTTTGATGTTTTAATATTGTAATTGTGTTGTGAAAACAACTGCTGTAGTTGGCTCATTATATTTTAAAAATCAAACTGTTAGGATATGGTAGCAACGAAAAATGTAATAAAAGTCAACGTTAATTGCCACAAAGAAAGATCCTTTAATTTAATTAGGATGAACGGGGAATGAATTGACAGCAATGTATTCATTTTCAATAAACAACATAATCAATTTCATTCCGGATGATAATTAGCTGTAGCGCAAAAGTAATTTAATAAAATTTTCTAAACAAACAAGTATTTGCAGTTATAAATGATATTGTGTCAGTAGTTTAACTTTATAAATTTCATTTCACGTATTGCAGGTATCCACTATAAAGATTACTTTTGCTGAAAATCAGAATGAAGGTAAGATATATTTCTGTTTTCTGTTTAACCGAGATAGATTGCTATCTAAGTTAAATTTATATTTTGGAGGATTAGTTGAGGAAAATTTATGAAGAGAAGTGATATAGAATTAATGGCACCGGTAGGTTCTTACGAATCGTTGATGGCAGCCATGCAGGGGGGAGCAAATTCCATTTATTTTGGTATTGAGCAATTGAATATGCGAGCGCGATCATCCAATAATTTCAATCTGGAGGATTTAAGGAAGATAACTTCCATTTGTCGGGAGAATCAGGTGAAATCTTACCTTACGGTAAATACGGTTTTGTTTGATCATGATATCAAGTTGATGTATAAAATTGTGGATGCTGCAAAGGAGAGCGGAATTACTGCAATTATTGCATCGGATGTTTCTGCCATTGCTTATGCTCGTTCTATCGGTGTGGAGGTTCACATCTCTACCCAATGTAATATCACTAATATCGAAGCTGTGAAATTTTACGCTCAGTTTGCTGATGTTGTGGTATTAGCCAGGGAATTAAATCTGAATCAGGTAGCCGCGATTTATAAACAAATACAAGAACAGGATATTCGCGGACCTAAAGGGAAATTAATCCAAATTGAAATGTTTGCTCATGGTGCGCTTTGTGTGGCGGTTTCCGGAAAATGTTATTTGAGTCTGCACGAAAAAAATTCATCAGCAAATAGAGGTGCATGCATGCAGACTTGCCGTAAATCCTATATTGTAACTGAGAAGGAATCGGGAAATGAGCTGGAGATTGATAACGAATATATCATGTCGCCAAAGGATTTGTGTACCATAGGATTTTTAAATAAAATGTTAGATGCCGGAGTTCGGGTACTGAAATTTGAAGGTCGGGCGCGATCTGCAGAATATGTAAAAACAGTTGTTAGTTGTTATAACGAAGCTGTTGAAACTTATTTAAACGAAGAATATACCAAAGAGAAAATAGAGGATTGGATGATTCGTTTGGCTACAGTTTTTAATCGCGGATTTTGGAATGGATACTATCTTGGTCAAAAATTAGGGGAATGGAGTTCTGATTATGGTAATCGGGCTACCAAAAGAAAAATATATATTGGAAAAGGAACTAATTATTTTACCAAATTAAAGGTTGCTGAATTTCTGATGGAGACTAATGAATTGAGTGTGGGAGACGATATTTTAATTACAGGGCCTACTACTGGAGTGATTGAAACTAAGGTTAAGGAAATTCGTGTAGATTTACAGAAAGTGGAGAAAACAGTAAAAGGGGAAAGCTTCTCGATCGCGTTGGATACCATAATGCGTCGGTCTGATAAGCTTTATAAAATTGTAGAGGTTACAACTGATTTAATTCAATAAAGTGGAGAATATCTATTAAAAAGTTTAAAATTTAATTTATAATTTCATGAAGAATCTAATCATTTTATTGATAGGTATTTTTGTTTCAACTGCTATTTTTGCCAAAGATTATCAGGGTTCCTTGATTAAAAATGGGGATCAGACTCCAAATTTTAAACTTCAAACCATTGATGGAAAAGAATTTTCTATTACTGATTTGAAAGGGAAAGTAGTTTTGGTAAATTTCTTTGCCACATGGTGCGGTCCCTGCATGAAGGAATTACCAGAAGTACAAAGTCAATTGTGGCCTAAATTTAAAGATCAGGACTTTGTGATGGTAGCTATTGGACGAGAGCACACAGCGGCCGAATTAAAAGCGTTTAATCAGAAGAAAGGTTTTACTTTTCCATTAGCAGCAGATCCTAAACGTGAAGTATATAGCAAATTTGCAAGTCAATATATTCCACGCAACTATGTGTTGGATAAAAATGGAAAAATTATTTTTCAGTCAGTGGGTTTCAATCAGAAAGATTTGGAGAAAATGATGAAGGTAATAGCCGATAATTTGTAAGCAAATTGATGATGAGGAAGCAGGGAAATATCAGGAAAATGCAAATCGAATTAAAGGATCATGTAGTATATCATTTACCTATTGGGGATGAATTAATCTCTATGAATCCTTTAATTGGTAAAAATATCAAACTTTCCTATTTGGGACAGATTAATTGTATCCATTGTGGAAAGAAGACAAAAACTTCCTTTTCGCAAGGATATTGCTATTCTTGTTTTACTAGTTTACCACAATGCGATCCTAGTATTGTTCGGCCCGAGTTAGATTTATCGTATCTGGGAATCTCCCGGGATATGGAATGGGCAAAGAAAAATGCTTTGCAACCGCATTACGTGTATTTGGCATATTCCAGTAATGTGAAAGTTGGGGTCACCCGCGAATCGCAAGTGCCTACTCGCTGGATAGATCAAGGAGCAATTAAAGCAATAAAATTAGCAAAAACACCGAATCGTCATATTGCAGGAGTAATAGAGGTCGCTCTAAAAGAACATTTCTCTGATAAAACCAAATGGCGGGAAATGTTAAAAGAGCAAAGCGAAACAGAGGTTGATTTGTTGGTTGAAAAACAAAAAGCGGCAGAACTTTTACATCCGGAACTGCAACAATATGTGAGTGCGGAGAATAATACTTACACTATTTCCTATCCTGTAGCTGTATTTCCGGAAAAAGTCACCAGTTTTGGTTTTGATAAGGAGAAAGAATTTTCTGGAATATTGAAAGGAATTAAAGGACAATATCTTATCTTCGAAGGTGGAAAAGTAATCAATATTCGAAAGCATAATGGTTACTTAGTAGAGTTGGAAATTGAGGCGTAAGAACTTATAAATGAATTTAATTACAATACGGAAATCAATAAACACAACACAATAAATATTCGATATTAATCGTAAAATTCATAACTGAAAATGGAAAACATAAACTGGAAAGAATTTGGCTTTGGTTATACCAAAACTGATTACAATGTTCGTTGTCAATTTCGTGATGGAAAATGGGGTCAATTAGAAGTTTCGTCTTCTGATCAAATAAATGTTCATATTGCCGCTACCGGATTACATTACGGACAACAGGCATTTGAAGGAATGAAAGCATTTAGAGGTCCCGATGGAAAAGTGAGAATTTTCCGTTTGGATGAGAATGGCAAACGCCTTCAGAATTCCTGTAATGGAATCATGATGGCGAAAATGTCGCTTGAATTATTTGAAGAGGCAATTTTAAAAGCAGTAAAATTAAATGCTCGTTGGATTCCACCATACGAATCAGGAGCTTCTCTTTATATTCGTCCGGTACTTTTCGGTAATGGTGCACAAGTTGGTGTAAATCCTGCACAAGAATATACTTTTGCCATTTTCGTAATGCCAGTAGGTCCTTATTTTAAAGCAGGTTTCAAACCAACTGATTATGTGATTTATCGTGAGTACGATCGTGCTGCTCCACAAGGAACAGGTACTTTTAAGGTAGGTGGCAACTACGCTGCTAGTCTTCAGGCTGGTACTCGTGCACATAACGAAGGCTTTTCTGCTGTATTATTTTTAGATGCAAAGGAAAAAAAATATATAGATGAGTGTGGTCCAGCCAATTTCTTCGGAATTAAGGATAACACTTATGTAACTCCAAAATCAGAATCTATTTTGCCTTCTATTACTAACAAGAGTCTTTGTCAGATCGCCGAAGATTTAGGTATGACAGTAGAGCGTAGAAGAGTAGCAGTAGAAGAATTAGCTGATTTTAGTGAGGCTGGAGCTTGTGGTACTGCTGCTGTTATTTCACCAATTCGCAAGATTGTAGATGCTGATCAACAGAAGGAATATATGTATGGAGACGAGGCCGGTACAGTAAGCCTTAATTTATATAATACCCTACGTGGAATTCAGTATGGTACTGTAGAAGATAAGCACAACTGGAATACAATTGTTGACTTATAAATATTTTTGAAAGATAAAAATTGAAGAGGGAGCCTTATTTTAGACCCCCTCTTTTCTCATTGTAAGGTGAGAATAAGGATTTATGAATAAAAATGTTTAGAGATTGGATTCAATATGAAAACAAATCCCAACTATTTTCCTTTTAGCCTAATTTTGATGGATTAGGTGTTATTAATTGAAAGTATTGCCATCAATTTAAGAAAAAGAAACAAGCTTCCCAAGATTTACATTTGTTAGGTACTAATTTTGAAGAAAATCCCTTATGGTTTACTTATTCTTTTAAGTTTCAAAATGCATTACTTTCTAAAGTTAGGTTTGATTGATAATGGTTTTGGTGATTGAATTCTAATTTTACAGATTAAATAACTTCTATTAAAACATTAGGTTACGCATTGTAAATTGAATAAAAACAACACTTTAATTTTTTTTGATGCCATTGAAAGTAATACTTTAACACAAATTGTTTTGAATTTATAGATGAGATAATTAATGTGATAGTTGATATTTTTGAATGCGAAATGAAATACTGATTTTGGTTACTTTCAGTTAATTAAATTATCAGAGGGAGGAGACAAATCTTAGCTTAGAATTTTTTTTTGAGATTTGTATAATTTAATATTTCGTTTGAAGATTTTCTAATACAAACAACTAATTCATGCATTCCTATTGGTTTGTATGATAATCTAGTTGGTTCACTCTGAGGAAATGTCTTTGAGACTTTTAGAGTATCAACTCAATAAAAACTGTTTTTTTGTTTTAGCAATTTTCAAATCACAGTATGATTCTTTGAATTTAAATTCTGAAGTCTTTTTTTACCTGGTATTAACATGCTTATGATTACAAGAAACTGGTATTGTGACAAATAAATTAACGCGAATCGGGTTTAGAAACATCTTAATTATCAGTAAAAGATACGTGAAAGTAACGAATGACAACAAAAAGTGTAAAAAAAATTCGGAATCATCAAATTAGCTCCCGGAGCTTTTCAAGCTGTTTATTTTTATTCACATCTCTCATATTTCGAGCAGTAGCAGTGAAGTATTGATGATTTTCAATGAATTTTATTTGCAAACGATTCCATCCATCAATACTTTTAATTTTACCATATTCTTTAAGTTCACGATACAGGTTTCCGGAAACCGGAATAAAATCCGTTCTACCCAAATAATCCAAATCTGCATCACAAATAATCATTTCCAGTAAGGTTTTAGGTTCTGGTGGATTTTTTGTGTTCATAATTAGTTTTGAAACGTCTTCTATTTGCTGTGGATTATAGAAATAGCGAGGCAATATATGTCTGGCTAATTTCACGCCATACTTCTCATGATCGTTATAAGAAAGGATGAATCCTGTGTCATGAAATAGTGCTGCTGTCTTTAGTAGCAACATTTCCGATTCCGAGATACCTTCTTTGCGACCAATGATTTCCACTTCAGTAATTACATCAATGGTATGCTTTAAATTGTGATAATAAAGGTTTTTAGGGAGTTCATTTTCTAGTTTTGTAAGAATGCTTTCCTCCAAATCATCATAGCGAAGCATTTGAAAACGAGTGGTAAAATATTCGTTTGGCAATAATCCTTTTATATCTGCCGCCATATTTGGTTTAAATCCTTTCACAAAATACATATCGATATTGCCTTTATATTTCACAGGCATTCGACCTCTGTATTCACAAATAAAAAATTCCTTAACCAGCATATAGGTCATTCCGGAGATGTTGATCTCATCTACCGCGCCTGATGATTCCATCCTGCTGGCGGTATTCACAGTATCTCCCCAGATGTCATAACTTACTTTTTTTGTTCCAACAACACCAGCTATTACAGGACCTGTGTGAACTCCAATTCTTAAACCCCAAATAGCTTTTTTTCCATCCCGGGAAAGGATAGTCATGTGTTTCATGTATTGTTGTATCTCTATTGCCGCCAATATTACTTCAATTGGATTGGTGCGATTTTTATAGGGGATTCCTCCGGCACACATATATGCATCTCCAACTGTTTTTATTTTTTCAATGTTAAATTTTTCTACAATAGCATCAAATCGCATAAAAAATTTATCCAATTCATCAATAAGATCTTCAGGATTCATCTGCTCTACAATCTTGGTAAAACCATGTATGTCTGAAAAAAGTACCGTAACCATCCTAAATCTGCGTGATCTCACTTTTCCTTTCGACTGTAATTCTTCAGCAGTCTGTTTGGGTAAAAGGTTGGATAGTAGTTTTTCTGCTTTTTCTTTCTGGAAGATTAATTCAAGATTTTTTTCATTAAAATCCAATTGAATTTTTTGTTTAATTTTCTTAAGACGGAATAAAAACCAGATATAGATTCCAACAACAAAAAATATCAACAGTAGAATTAGGATAAGATCATGCTGAGAGAGATTGGTAAAGTTGATAACATCCATGAAATGAGATGGATTAATTTCTTGTTTTATTAGGATAGAGAGAGAAATAGGAATCATCATTCAAGGGTTAAAATCAAAAGCATTACTTCGATACTAAAAATAGCCAAGAAATTTTAAAATATATGCTTAATCTCAAAATAATGTAGAAACTTAACTGAGAGATATAAATTTGCTACTTTAACAGAAAATAATTAAATTAGCATACGTTTATGTTAATACAGTAAATGAATATTGCTCATTTAATCGAACTATGGAAAACACAAATAGATCATTGCTTGTAGCCTGGGATTTTTCGCCAGTTGCAGAATACGCTTTAGAGCATGCATTTATATTTGCAGAAAATGTTAATGCAAGTATTGTACTAGCTCATATTGTGAAAAAGGAATCACAAATTTCCGAGGGAACCACAAAGATGAAGGAGGTGATAGAGAAATTTTCAAAGGATATTAATGTAAAACTTGAATTTGTAGTTCGGGAAGGAAGCATTTTTACTGCCATAAATGATATTGCCAAGGAGATGAATTCAATGTTGGTACTGATGGGTACTCATGGTATTAAGGGAATGCAGAAGCTTACAGGTAGTTGGGCTTTAAAGGTTATTATTGGATCGAGGATTCCGTTTGTAGTTGTTCAGGCACCACCCGTACAAAAGAAATATTCCTCTGTAGTATTACCTGTTGATTTTAAAAAAGAAAATAAGGAGAAATTGAGTTGGGCCGAATTTTTAGGTAAATTTTTCAAAGCAAAGATGAGAATAATTACTCCTAAAATGCCTGAAGGTCAAATGTTGCAAAGAACCAAAGCTAATCTTGTGTTTGCAAAAAAATATCTCGAAAATCGGGGTATTGATTTTGAGATAGATACAGCTAATGGCGGAAATGATTTTGCAATGGAAACTATTGAATTTTCCAAAAAAATAGACGCGGATATTATTTTGATCATGACGACAAAAAATATTTCATTTCAGGATTATATGCTGGGAGCTCACGAACAGTTTGTAATTGCAAATTCAGCAAACATTCCTGTAATGTGTGTAAATCCCAGAACAGATCTTGCTAAATACGGTAGTTTTTATTAAGGCTTTGTTTTATATTATTTATATTTGAACAACGGTTTTTATAGCCGTTGTTTTTTGTATATAATAAGAAGCGTCAGGATAGTCAACAAAGAATAAAAAGAGCACTTTTAATACCTGAAGTTTTGTTTTTATCAATCTCCCATTGAAAATAATCTATTCATTTCAAATTGAAATTTATGCAATTAGTATTTGCCACAAATAATCAGAATAAACTCAACGAATTACAGAATTTATTAGGAAAGGAATTTGAATTGCTTTCTCTTTCTGATATAAATTGTAAGCAGGAAATTCCTGAAGATCATGATACTTTAGAAGAAAATGCAAGCCAGAAAGCACAATTTATCTACGATAAGTATGAAATAAACTGTTTTGCTGATGACACCGGATTAGAGATTCAATCCCTAAATAATGAGCCCGGAGTTTATTCTGCCAGATATGCTGGTGAAGCAAAGAATTCTCAAGCTAACATGAGAAGAGTATTAGAGAAATTGGAGGGAATTGAAAATCGCAAAGCAAGATTTAGAACAGTTATCTCTTTATTCTTGAAAGGAAAAGAATATCAGTTTGAAGGAATTGTGAATGGAAATATTCTCCTCGCAGGAAAAGGAAAGGATGGTTTCGGGTATGATCCGATTTTTCAACCTTCAGGATATCAGGAGTCTTTTGCAGAAATGGACATGACTGAGAAAAATAAAATTAGCCACAGAGGAATGGCTGTACGCAAACTAGTAGCATTCCTTCAAGATCATTTGGATTAGTTGTTTGTAAAACAAGAATAAGTAATATGCGCAGTTTCGCTTTGGTTTTATGGTTCAGTTTTATTGCGCTCCAATCCATGGCGCAGATCAGGATTGGGGAATGGAGAGAACATTTGCCTTATCGTAAAGCCGTTCAGATAATTCCATCAGATGAATTAATATACTGTAGAACGGAGTCTGGATTGTTTTCTTATTCGTTTGCCGATAATGAAATACGAAGTTATAGCAAAACAAAAGGATTATCAGAGTCAGAGATTTCAAGTATTGGCTGGTCTCCCGATCAGAATAGTTTGATAATTGGTTATCTCAATGGTAACATCGATTTGATAAAGAAGGATGAAATTGTAAATGTTTCGGATGTGAAACACTCTGATATCCTGTTGGATAAATCCATTAATTGCATTGTGGCAAGTGGTGGTTTTGCCTATTTGGGTACAGGTTTTGGTATTGTTGTGCTCAATATAGATAAAGAAGAGGTTGCAGACACTTATTTTATTGGCGATGGTGGGGAAAAATTGAGAGTAAATGAGATTTTATTAAACGATAATGAGATTTGGGCTGCCACTGAGAAAGGAATATTCAGGGCTATTCTTAATGGAACTAATTTAGCAGATTTCAATAACTGGGAACACTTGAGCAATTTATCAGATTATCAGAATGAATGCGATCACTTGGCGATGATAGGCGATGACTTATTCGCAAGTCGTGCAATATCCTCAGCCAGTAGTGAGATACTACGGTATAGAGCGAACAATTGGACAAATCTTCCTGCTTCTTTCTCAACAATTCATTGCTTAAAAAATTACCAGGATAAATTGTGGGTGTGCCAATCGGATATCATTCAGTCATTTAATGCGAATGGGGTGGAGAGTTCGGAAATTAGCATTGGTGAAGAGAGGGATTATAGGGATGTTGTAAACATTCAAAATCGAATTTTTATTGCCGATAATCAAAAGGCACTTATGGAAATTGTTGCTGGTACTGCCATTCAAATTAAACCAGATGGTCCCCTTCAAAAAAATATTACAGGAGTTTTATCCGTGTCAGATCAAACCTGGACAGTTGCTGGTGCTCATGATGAATTCTATAATGGAATCAAAATGGATGCGGAACTTTTCTTGTTTAAAGATCAGGAGTGGACGAATTATTCTGCAATAAATACTCCTGATTTTATGGGCAAACACGATTTGTATCAATTAACTGGGAATTTACGAGATAAATCGTTGATATATGCGGCAAGTTGGGGAGATGGAATTTTCGAGTTTAAGGATATGGAATTTAAGGAGATTTGGAATGCGACAAATTCCCCATTGGATTCTAAGGGTGTTGCCTCAATGGCAACAGATAGAGATGGAAACCTTTGGGTACTAGATGTTTTATCTACAAATCCGATAAAGGTATTAACCTGGGATAAGATTTGGAAAACAATTAATTACTCCGCATTAAATAATCGCACTGATTTGCAGAAAATAATTGTATTATCAAATGGTGATAAATGGGTATTACGATCCGCAGGGCAAGCTTTATTTGCCTTTAACGAGAGGGAAACACTAGAGAACCCTAATGATGATACTTCGGCTAGTTTCCTTCTTCGCGATGAAAATAATTCAACGATAAGCTCTAATATTTATGATATGTGTGAGGATGAAGATGGAAATATTTGGCTGGGAACCTCAAATGGTGTTGCAATCTATGCCAATCCGGGTGCATTATTTCGGGAAGGAAGTTTTTTTGCCTATCGACCAATTATCACGCTTAATGGTTCCACTCAGTATCTATTAAGTACAGAAAAAGTGATTAGCATTGCCGTGGATGGAGCAAATCAGAAATGGCTGGGAACAGAAAATGCAGGTGTCTTTTTAGTTGATGAAAATGGAGCAAATCAAATTGTTCATTTCAATACCGATAATAGTCCTTTACCATCCAATAAAATCAATAAGATTTCAATAAATCAAAGTTCCGGAGAAGTTTTTTTCGTTACGGATAAAGGCATGATTTCCTACCGTTCTTCTGTTAATCAGTCAAATGAAAATTTTGATAATTTATATGTATTCCCAAATCCTGTTCGCCCGGAATATCGGGGAGATATCACGGTAAGCGGATTAATGCAAAACTCTACAATAAAGATAACTGATCTGTCAGCAAATCTAATTTGGGAAGGAAAATCCTCTGGAGGTCAATTTATTTGGGATGGGAAAAATTTTAATGGAAACAGGATCCATACAGGTGTTTATCTTATTTTCTGTTCGAGTTTGGATGCATCTCAGTCTAAAGTGATTAAATTATTATTTATTAATTAATAATCTCATGATTCACAGCACGAAGGGAATCGTATTGAATCAGATTAAATATGGGGAAACCAGCCTAATCGTTCATGTCTATACAGAAAAATTTGGCAGGCAAACCTATATGGTAAAAGGGGGACGTAGCAAAAAGTCTAAAAATAAAAGCAATTTATTCCGTCCTTTTTTCTTGTTAGATATGGAGGTATATCATCGGGAAGGTAAGAATATTCAAAGCCTCAAAGAAATTCGTCTATCTGAGCCAAATCACAATTTTATCTTTGATGTGCATAAAAGTACAATGGTATTATTCTTGGCTGAAGTAGCAACAAAAGTCATCAGAGAAGAGGAAGCAAACCTGGAATTATTCGTATTTCTATACAATAGTATTCGCTATTTTGATTTAAGCGATGAATCGATAAAATTCTTTCATTTATACTTCCTGACTAGATTAACTCGCTTTTTGGGTTGTTATCCACAATTAAATAGAGAAGATGAAAAGCCTTTTTTTGACATGGATAACGGACGTTTTGTAAGTCTTGAAAACAAGCATGCTCATTGCTTAAATTTTGACCTCAGCCAAAGTTTAAATATTTTATTAAATACTTCAATTGATCGATTAAATGAGTTGAAATTCAATAAAATAGATATTGATGATCTTTTGCGAGCTATTTTGAACTTTTACGCCTTGCAAATTGATGGTTTTACCAACTTAAAATCACTCTCTGTAATTCAGAATTTATTCTCTGATGACCTTTAGAAATGAAATAATTCTCATCCATTGAACTTTTGTTTTGCTGATAAGGAAGATTTGAATATTTTTGCATGTCTTTTGGCCCCATAGTTCAAGGGATAGAACAAGTGTTTCCTAAACACTAGATACAGGTTCGAGTCCTGTTGGGGCTACCAATAAAAACCGTTATGAGCAGATAATTAGCTTGTAGCGGTTTTATTGTCTTTAGTTTACCTGACAGCTGTTCTCTTTTTTGATTTTAAGCTTTTAATTTTCACAGGAGAGTACTTGCCGGCAGAGATAAAGGATAAACAACCTACGCCTCAACATTTGGCAAAAACGGAACATTCAAGTGGTAGTTTCACTCCCGTAATGGGGAATCAGATTTTTATAAATTAATTAGTCTCGTTTATAAAACGCCTATTTAAAGTAAAAATCATGCCCACAATCAGCACATCTCCATTGTGGATTGTCTTCGCCTAAACAACAACCTCCAATAGCAATTTTACCTGCGTCAATATCTTTTAATATTCCTGAAGAAGGATATCCATAGCTGTATGTTGCAATCCTCTTAGAACCACAGAAAATGCATTTTCTTGGCTTATTTCTGTATCTCTTTTTTTTTCTTTCATTTTTCTCTTTAAGTTACTACCAATTTAGGAGAATTTCATCAGCAAGTTAGGAATGCCCACCACACGAGATAACTTATGTGTCAGGGAGGTAGCACGTTGCACGCTCTACTAGCAAGGGCTCGCATCAATTTTTTGCACCATATTTTGTTGCAATTCCAATTGATTTTAATCCCGTTTAAGAAAATAATATATCTAGAACGTCAGGCTTCAGTATTAGGCTACAAGCCCATTTCTATGAGCAATGTTTCTTAAGAGCCAAAAAATGAAGTCGGGTTTGGGCGAAGCGCCAATTTAATTAGGACAATAGTGGTATAAAAACTACCAGACGTGCTTGCGTGAGATTCGTTTCCTAATATTTAATTAGGACAATAGTGGTATAAAAATAGGTATTGTGAAAAAATAGATTTGAACAGATTTTGTATTTCAAATGCTAAGGCTATATCTTACCCATCTTTAAACAGGCAAGTAAAAGAATAAGGATGGTGCAAATAGCAGAATCTCTCTCCAAACCAGAAGCTCAAAAGTTAGTATTACTATCGCAGCAATTGCCATCGATAAAGCAATCCGGAAAGGCAATTAATGCAACGCTTGCCGCGATAGAGCATCTTGGCTACATTCAAATCGATACCATTTCGGTTGTTCAACGAGCACATCATCATACATTATGGTCTCGGAATCCGCGCTATCAAAACACTCATCTCGATCAGTTGATTGCTGATAAAAGGATTTTTGAGTATTGGTCGCATGCGGCCGCCTATCTGCCCATGCGCGATTATCGATATAGCCTGGTGCGCAAGCATGCCATGGCAACGGGTAAACAAAACCACTGGTACGAACGCGACACAAAGCTGATGAAAGAAATCCTGAAAAGAATAGCAAGCGAAGGACCATTAATGGCTAAGGATTTTGAACATACTGGTAAAAAGAAGATGGATTGGTCGAGCAAGCCGGCTAAGCAAGCTATAGAGAATCTTTACATGCAGGGAGATTTGATGATTCCTTATCGGAACAATTTTCATAAGGTTTATGATTTAACCGAGAGAGTAATTCCCGAAGGACTTGATGTTTCTGTGCCAACCGAAGAGGAGTATATTCGACATTTAATTACCCGTTATTTACTGGTGAATGGATTGGGTCAGGCTTCCGAAATTTCGTACTTGCTAAAAAATACCAGGCCGCTGGTAAATAAATATTTGCAGGAAATGCATTCGGGTGGTGAACTTATTAAGTTGAAGGTAGGAGAAAATCAATACTTTGCCTTAGCCGATTCTTTGGATTTACTGACTAAGCCACTAGCACGGGCGAAGGTAAAAATTTTATCACCATTCGATAATTTTATTATCCAGCGGAAGCGTTTGAAAGCACTTTTCGATTTCGATTACCAGATTGAGTGCTATGTTCCTGCAGCAAAAAGACAATATGGTTATTTTTCATTGCCTGTTTTGTGGAACGGAATGCTGGTTGCCCGTGTGGATTGCAAGGCGGATAGAAAAAAGTCGATATTGCATATCAATCTTTTGGCATTGGAAGCTAATATAAAGGAACTTGATTCATTTGCTCTTGCATTTACAAGTGAGTTAAAAGCCTTTATGGCATTTAATCATTGTAATAATATTGAGATTCGTAAAACTACACCCGCCAATATTATATCCATTGTAAATGATAATATTAATTTGGACTAAGAATTACAGATTCTCTTGTAAGTTCGATTTCAATAATTACCAATTGCTGGGATATTTTTTTTATTTTCGTCGTAAATTATTAGGATTCAAATCGATTTAAATTAGCATAACATGGATATAGAAGCATTAAACCAGGAGCTGAGAGGTAAAACACCTCAGGAAATTATCGAATGGGCAATAGATTACGGCAAAAAAGCCGTGGTTACAACTAATTTCAGACCATACGAAGCCGTAATTTTACATGCATGTTCTCAGGTAAAAAAAGACATTCCGGTAATTTGGTGCGATACAGGATACAATACTTCACATACTTATCGTCATGCCGAAGCTACTATTAAGCAGTTAGATTTAAATGTGAAATTATATGTGCCAAAACAATCAGCAGCACATCGCGATACTGTTATGGGTGGTATTCCGGATATTAACGATCCTAAACACAAGGAATTCACTGAGCAGGTAAAATTAGAACCATTCCATCGTGCCATGACAGAACATAAGCCTGATGTTTGGTTTACAAATTTGAGAAAAGGACAAACCGCTTTTCGCGATTCAATCGACATCCTTTCACTATCGGCCGATGGCCTTTTAAAAGTGAGTCCGTTCTACAACTTGAGCGACGAAGAAATGGATAAATATCTTGAAGAACACAATTTGGGAATAGAAACTAAATATTTCGATCCAACAAAAGTTCTTGGTAATCGTGAATGTGGATTACATGCTTAATCATTAAAAAAAGATGAATTTCCAGTAAGTTTATTCTTGATGAATAAGCAGACGGTTAAGATATTTTTGTAGAAACGCTCTTATCTGTAAAACAGGTAAGAGCGTTTTTTGTAGTAGCTTGCTTTACACTTTTGCATAGCAGTGTATAGCGATTTTAATACCAGTTAGCCATGTACTTCACAAATGCCTTTCTATTTGTATTTTGTTTCATCAAATGTGTCATTGTTTAAGACTATTTGTAATATGTCTAGAGTTCCTGGATATATAATGTTAATCGTTTTTACAGTAGTACTATATTTCTGAAATTACTAGACACTTTGTGGGATAGGGTCAATGGTCAATATCTGTAATCCTCAAACTACTTGCATTGGGGGTTAATATTAGTTCTGTATATGTTCTGCTGGAATTATCAGGTAAAACCACATTCGTTTAAATATTAGATAATTCCTGTTTTAATGTTGACAGGTAATTTTAAAGTCTGTTAATTTTTGCAATAAGATTTGCTTTAATGGCAGGAGTTCTTCTTTTCGTTTTTCCATAAATGAAAATCGAAAAGGCGAATGGTTTTCGCATAATTCCAGAAATTTAGGGCTATAATCTTTGGGATTGGCAACAACGGAGGATGCAAATAATAAGCTAAAACTCCGTTCTATCATACCATGAAAGGATAATTTTGTTGGGTAAATATTTTCAACAGTAGAAAGAACTTTTTTGCCCAAATGATAAGCTTTGCAAAGCTTTTTATCGAGATATTCGGAGTGAAGATTTCTGGAGAAACAAGTAAAAACGCCTTCGTATAAATCATCCCTGGCATCTTGCAGATCGTCAAGTATTTGAAGATAGGCTCCATATTCGTATAAAAACTGAAACTGATTTAAAGTTAACTCACCGTTTATCAAATAACCATCAGCAATTACCGAACTTGCACCTTTTGTAACAGCAATTTCGAAACATTCCATATTACTCAACACTTCATTCGTGTTGGTTATGGCAATACTTTTGGTCTGTGCCTTGTGGATGTCTAATAAACTTTCGTATACTTTTGGATATTTGTCACGGTCGTAATCACTTTCAATCATTGATACCAAATTGTATATTTTCTGTTCGGTTTCATTTGCAGCTACACACTCTTCACCTTTTAAGCGCAATTCAAATCGTTTTGAAAACTCAATTTTATCGTTGTGCGAAATTCTATGAGAATCAATAAAATTATCAGTGTATGGATATAATAAGCTGTATGCTAGTGTGGATGGAGTAGTTTGTATTTTGTAACCAAACAGAGATTGCAATCCAAATACTATCCACTGATTTCTCATTGCTTGAAAAAGTTCTTCATTATCCAATTCAGAATCAAATAGCAGAGCTTTTGCAATAAAATCTTTAGTCGCAATAATCATATCATTCGAGAATATCAGCTCCAGCTGATCGCTAGTATACGCTAATTCCTCTTTAAAAAATGATTTGCATTTTTTTTGGAGTAAACTGCTGTTATTGGAATCATTTTGGACATGTGAACGAATGAAATTAAGAAAGCGATCACACTTCATTTCCCATAAAAATTTCTCAATACTCGAGAATTTCCGTTTGTTATTTGGAAAATCCTCGGAGCATTCCATCCATTTGTTGATAAATTGGTTCCGGAGTTTATTATTTGCTTTGGAGTGATTAATCATTTGTCTATTAATGCTTGTGCTGATACAAATTGAGAAAAATATTTGAACTCAAAAATTTTAATCGTTATATCTTCATTTTTACTTGTCGAATGCAACTATTGGACAGTTCTGTTTGTATATGGCAATGAAATTCATTGATTCTGATTATGATTTTTTTACTTTAGCGATTTAATATTTTGGAATCAAACATCTTGTATAATGAAATTTTGCATACTTGAACCACTGGGAATGACTGCTTGTAAATACGGTCAATTGAAAAAAGAATTTGAGGAACTTGGACATGAACTGGTTTTTTTTGGTGATAGAAGAGAAGACGAGCGTGAGCTGATTAAAAGAGCCGAAGGTGCCGATGCCATTGTGGTAAGTAACATTCCTATTACTAAAAATTTTATCGAAGCATGTCCACAGCTTACGATGATTTCTGTTGCTTTTACAGGTGTCGATCATATTGATATGCAGGCATGCAATGACAGAGGTGTTTTGGTTTCGAATGCAGCCGGTTTTTCCACTGAATCGGTAGCCGAATTAACCATTGGTATGATTCTTTCCTTGTATCGTAAAATAGGAGCAGGAGATTTTATAACCAGATTTGGAGGAGATAGAGGTGGATTTTTAGGTACAGAACTGAATGGGAAGACTATTGGTGTTATTGGCGCCGGTGCAATAGGTCTTCGGGTAGCTGAGATGGCCAAAATTTTTAATTGTAAAGTGATTGCATATTCTCGAAGTGAAAAGTCCTTAGATGGCATTAAATTCGTTGATAAGCTAAGTTTACTTCAGGAAGCAGATATCGTTACATTACACGTTCCGCTAACTTCTGAAACAAAGGGACTCATTGGAGAAAAAGAGTTAAAACTAATGAAATCTTCAGCTATATTAATCAATACCGCTCGCGGACCGATAGTAGATAGTAAAGCATTCTGCAATGCATTGGAAAATAGTGAAATTGCAGGAGCAGCCTTGGATGTTTATGAAAAAGAACCACCGCTTGAAAAGGATCATATTTTATTTTCGGCACCAAATCTCGTATTACTACCGCATATCGCTTATGCAACCAACGAATCATTCGAAAAACGGGTGGATATTGTGATGGAAAATATAAAGCTTTGGCTGAAAGGAAAACCAAGAAATATTATGAATTAGCATATATTGTAATGATAAGAAGGAAAATACATTATTTACATTTTGTATTTTCCTTCTTATAACTTAGCGTTCTATTTTTATAAGTTGAGAAATGCTATTTAATTTCCCCTTTTTGTTATAGGATTCGCTACGAACCATGCCTAAGTCCTTCGATATCCAGCTTACGTTGTGTAGCTTCATATTAACAAAGCCCATTTTACTTTGCACATCTTCCGAAATTTTGTAACAATAAAAGCTTCCAGCAGGTGTTTTTAAATCTTCAGCCGCTTCCACTTTACGATTTACAATTTTTGTTGTCATGTTCATATTCATCATACCGGTTTCAATTGATATAGTTATGGAACCATCATTTAGCATTTGTCCGGCTTTTAATTTTGAAGGATACATCAAATCTTCAGAAGTAATCTTAACTTCCATGTCTTGAAAGCTTTCCATTTGTTTCTGATTCAAATATTTATCCATGTCTATATAAAAAACGTTGCCTTTACAGCGAAAACGTATGGTATCCTGTTTTAATATATTTTCTTCAGATTTTGGATCCATATAAGTTTGAAGCATTTCAAAAATAGTCTCTCCACCAGTATTCTCTATGGAAATCATTTTTTGAGTATAAGTACCGGTACTTTTTCCTTTCGCATTTGTCATTTGGTAATGAAGAACTGTCCCAACTGTATTGGGGATATAAAGCGTACAATCTTGTGCGAGGCTTAAAATTCCTGAGCTAACAAATACCAATAATAAAGTGAATAATTTTTTCATTACAATCTTTTTCAACTCACAGAAAATAATCTATAAGTCTCGGTTTAAAGTGAATTTGATAGAGAGCCAAATTGGCAATTAAGAGAGTTTTATGAGGTAGGTTAATAAATTTACACAATTAGATGCGAAGTAAAAAATATTCTAATTTCGTCTGCACACAAAAAAAGACAACATTGTCTTTTTTTGTGTGCAGATATGCTTTTGATTGTTTAAAAATTAATACTTTTAAACCTTGATGTTAGAAATTAAGAGATTAGATGGAACTGAAAATTAAAGCATACAAATTTGGGGAAAGACCCGGTGTAACTCGCCCCAGTAGAGAAATTCTAAATTACTTAGGAGAGGTTGGGGTTAGAAAATTAGTAGATGATCATTATAATTTGCTTCGGGAAAGTGAGGTTAAAGATTTATTTCCTCAAGATATGGAAGCGTTCGAAGCAGCAAAACTCCGATCATCTGATTTCTTTATTCAGATACTCGGTGGATCGCAATATTTTAATCTAAACCGAGGTGATCCGATGTTGATTCGGCGTCATCTGCCTTTTAAAATTACTAAAAAGGCTCGATTGGTATGGTTGCAATGTTATCAGCAACTTTTACCAAAATTAAATATGTCAGAAGAATTGATTTTTTCCTATTGGGATTATCTAAACGTGTTTTCCAGTTGGATGGTAAACACAGATGAATAGCTTATACTATTGATAAGAATAAAAAATGCCTGCTGAAATAAATTTCGGTAGGCATTTTTCTTTAAATAGTATTATACTATAGGATTAACATAGCGTCGCCATAGGTTCCAAATCTGTATTTTTCTTTAATTGCTTCCTGATAACAGCTCATTACATTGTCGTATCCGCCAAATGCACATGCCATCATCATTAATGTAGATAAAGGCAAGTGGAAATTGGTAATCATTCTGTTTGGCACATGAAATTCGTAAGGAGGGAAAATAAATTTATTTGTCCATCCTTCAAATGGTTTCAGCATGCCCATTGTAGAAACGGAACTTTCCAAAGTTCTCATAACTGTCGTACCTACGGCACAAACATTTTTCTTTTGCTTTTTTGCCAGATTTACTTTTTCTACTGCTAGCTGATCTATGAGAATTTGTTCAGAATCCATTTTATGCTTGGTTAAATCCTCAACATCAACATTTCTAAAGTTACCCAAACCAATATGTAAGGTTACTTCTGCGAAATCTACTCCTTTAATTTCAAGGCGTTTCATTAATTCACGACTAAAATGCATTCCTGCAGTAGGAGCAGCAACAGCACCTTCGTGCTTAGCAAAAATTGTTTGGTAACGATTGGCATCTTCGGGCTCTACAGCACGATCAATAAACTTAGGAAGAGGCGTTTCCCCTAAGCTATATAATGTCTCCTTAAATTCATCGTATGGTCCATCAAATAAGAATCTGAGTGTTCTACCTCTGGAGGTAGTATTATCGATTACTTCAGCAACCAATAAATCATCTTCTCCAAAATATAGTTTATTACCAATTCGTATTTTACGTGCAGGATCAACCAAAACATCCCATAAACGTTGTTCTCTGTTTAATTCTCTTAACAAAAACACCTCAATTTCGGCACCTGTTTTTTCTTTGTTTCCATACAGGCGCGCTGGAAAAACTTTGGTGTTGTTAAATACCATAACATCCTTATCGTCAAAATACTCGATAAGATCTTTGAAGATTCGATGTTCTACTTCTCCGGTATCTTTGTGAAGCACCATAAGGCGAGATTCGTCTCTGTTATAGGCTGGATGTAAAGCAATAAGTTCTGTAGGTAAATTATACTTAAACTTAGATAACTTCATAAGGCTGACTGACTTTTATTTTTATTTTTGATCACTGGAAGGTGCAAAGCTTCCCTTTTTACGAAAAAGTTGCAAGATAGTTATAAATTTTCTAAGTATTTTATAAAATCTTCAATTTCAATTGCATCATCGATTTTAAAATCACCAATTCTAGTACGTGTAAGGCTTGTTAAATGCGCTCCACTTTGTAGGCGTTGGCCAATATCTCTAGCTAAAGCTCTGATATATGTTCCTTTACTGCAAACCACTCTGATTTTGAGAATATTGTCTTCAAATTGTAAGATTTCAATTTCATCAATTACCAGTGTTTTTTCTTTAATTTCAACCTCCTGACCTTTTCGAGCATATTCATAAGCACGTTTGCCATCTATTTTTACTGCAGAATAATCGGGAGGACGTTGCTTAATTGTTCCAATAAATCCTTTAAGAGTTTCTTCTACCAATTCCTGCGTG
>Ga0209013_10000695_pt1 | contig 30368 bp, 31 predicted proteins | sample Cruoilmetagenom2_FD_187291 | JGI IMG/M metagenome (GOLD analysis project Ga0209013, IMG submission 187291) | Oil polluted marine microbial communities from Coal Oil Point, Santa Barbara, California, USA - Sample 2 (SPAdes) (version 2) | ecosystem: Environmental > Aquatic > Marine > Oil seeps ...
CCATTAAACATGAGCGATTCTCCTTGTCATAAGTTTTTCTTATAGTACATCATCATTTCATCGTCATTTTCTTATTTCGAGACACGAAGTACAATAAACAGAGAAGTGATTGTTTATTGTTAGGCAACGTGAAATTAAGAAAGACGGGTGAAAAAGATGGATTATTTTCTGTTATTTTTGATCGGCATAACGGCGACTACCATAGGCACGCTTGCGGGTGGTGGTGGCTTAATTAGTTTACCAACGATGTTATTGCTTGGCATGCCAATTCATTCCGCAATTGGCGCAAATAAAGTGTCCAACACGATTAGTTCATTCTCAAGTTTCTTTACCTTATATAGACGTAAACAAATCTCCCTCAAGGAATCATTTTGGCTTATTCCAATTAGTTTAGGGGGAGGGGTAACCGGTGGAGTCATCGCCTCGCAGTTATCCTCTAAAAACCTGTATATAATTGCTGTTTGTTTACTAGCCTTTGCTTTTTTGACCTCATTTATTGGCAAAGGTAATTTCTCAGGGACTGAGCCACTAAAACTTTCCCCTATTAGTGGGACTGGTTTATTTGGAATCGGTATCTATGATGGTGTATTTGGTCCAGGTCAAGGTACACTTATGCTATATTTATTCAGTTTCTTGAATATTGCTTACGTAAAATCAGTGGGGTTAGTGAGACTTGCCACTTTTTCAAGTTGTTTCGGGGCAGCCATCAGTTATATTGCCTCTGGAGCAGTAATCTGGCCGCTAACGCTCGCATTAATGGCCGGGTCTATAACAGGTGCTCAACTAGGGGTCCGAATTGCGGAAAAAATTAAACCACAGTACGTCAAACCTATTCTTCGAGTAATCACAGCTCTATTAATTGTTCAATTAGTCATCGAAAATATTCTATAGTATTGTTTGCAAACTTCTACTCAACAGGACATAATGTTGAAAAAGGAGGAATCCACATGACGAAACAAGAAGAAAAATATAAACATATATTAAATGAGATGGACCCCCAGAAAAGTATCGAAAGCTCTGAAATGCATTATTCTGATGAAAAATTTTGGGATAAGTTGTTGAAATACGGTAAAAAAGCGGGCGAAAAGAGTGTGTATTACAGCTTGTTGCTCTATTACACTGCTCAAAATCCATCGGTACCAAAATCAGCAAAATTAACAATCATTGGTGCACTAGGTTATTTAATCTTCCCAATCGATTTGATTCCAGATTTCATTCCAGTAATCGGACTAGCGGATGATGCGAGTCTTATCGTGTATGCCCTTTATCAAGTGATGTCCCACGTTGACGAAGAGACCAAACAACGTGCACATGAAAAAATGAAATCATGGTTTGGTGAAAGCTATGACAATGGCGACATGGATCAGCAATTCTTGCCGAAATCTTAAAGAGCGAACCTTCATAGGCTTGCTCTTTTTTTAAATCGATTTCGTAGAAACTCTCAGTAGCACTTATAATTTCCCAATCACTTTCCCGAGTTCATGCAGAAGAGATCGTCCACTTTCATTTGAACCTTCTGTTAAACCAACAAATAACCCGACTTGGCCTTTATGAACAAAAAAACCAGCGTCATGTTCAACATCATCCAATTCTCCTGTTTTGTTGAAGAAGACAATTTGTTCATTTTTTGCACCGGCAGGAACTTTATCCTGAAATTGTTGTTTTTCTAAAACTCGAAGCATGTCGTGAAATGAAGGTGAGGTGGCAATGAATCGTAAACAGGCCACTACGTCGCGTGTGCAAATGAAATTATCACGTCCCTCGTCAATGGCAACTAGATCTCTCATTTTGCGCCCAAGTACCGATTTCGTCATGCCAATATGTTGCAAATATTTGTTTAAGCGTTGGATTCCATAGTGATTGATTAATAAATTGGTTGCCGTATTATCGGACACGACCATCATTAAAGCATGTAAATCTCGAACTGTAAAAACCCTCGGCCCGGTTACAAGAGTCTGTAAAACTCCTGACCCATCGACGAGATCTTTAGGTGTAACTTCCACTTCTTCATGTAAATCTTTTGCCTGATGATAGCCATACAAAAAAATGGGCACCTTTATTAGGCTAGCCGCTCTGACAACTTCATCAATACCTCTCGAAATGTGCACCATCCCGATAGGATACTCCATATGCAAACCGTATTTCCCGGGAAATTCAGATATCATCACACTTTCACTTCCTTTTTATCAGTTTAATCTAAAAACTATGATAATTAAATACTATTAAAGTTTAAGAAGACAATTTGATGTAAATACTGTGGGATAGTCTCTTAAACTACTTCATGAAATACCATGAAAAATTTTTATGGTAAATGAAACCAATTGCGGTTAGAAACGTAATACCATAAAGAAGGATTCTCAAATAGGGAAATAAGTAATAAGCAATTTGATAAAGGAAGGTGATACATATGGAAAAACAACCAATCGTTGAACTTAGACAATTGTCTAAAACCATTGGCAAAAAGAAAATTATCGATAACTTGAATTTGCAATTATATCCTGGTCAAATTACAGGCTTCTTAGGGCCAAATGGAGCGGGGAAAACCACAACCATCCGTATGATGGCGGGATTAATGAGACCGACAAGTGGAGAAGTATTTGTGGAAGGTCAATCCGTAACGGACCACTTTGAAGAAACGATGAGCAAAGTCGGTGTTATCGTTGAAAATCCAGAAATGTATAAGTATATGTCTGGCTGGAAGAACTTGTTGCACTTTGCACGAATGAACAAATCCATTACAAAAGAACGAATCACAGAAGTGGTGGAACAAGTAGGCATGCAAAACCGTATCCATGAAAAAGTGTCGAAGTATTCACTCGGGATGCGTCAACGATTAGGGTTAGCGCAAGCACTATTACATCGCCCCAAATTCTTGATTTTGGATGAACCAACCAATGGATTAGATCCAGCGGGCATACGTGAATTCCGTGCACACTTACGTAAAATTGCAAATGAAGAGGGCGTATCTGTCTTCGTTTCCAGTCACTTGCTTTCTGAAATCGAATTAATGTGCGACCGGATTGCGATCATTCAAAATGGCCAATTAATCGATATTCGAGAAATGAATCAAGTAGAAGAAGCTCATTACTATATTGAAGCGCAACCAGTTGAGCAAGTGCGCGAACTTCTAACTGCTCGAGGCTTGCCTTTAGAAGTTAGTGGGGAAGGTTTTATTACCAAAATAGAGCAAGAAAAAATTCCTGAACTCATTCATTCAATGGTTGGTGCAAACATGCAGGTATATGCAGTACAACCTTATCGTAAAACGCTAGAAGACCAATTCTTAGAAATGACCGGAGGTGGCCAAATTGCTGAATCTCATAAGAAATGAATGGATGAAGTTATGGCATAAAAAAGCTACCTGGATTATGACCATCATTTTAGTCATCATGCTGATCGGTATTGCCGGCATTATGCAATGGGCTACTTCAACCATCCAGCAGACTGAAAAAACGCCTTCATGGGAAGTTAATTTGGCTGAAAATCAAGCGATGTTAAAGGCTGAACTGGCAAATCCTAATATAGGAAAAGCAGAGAAAGAAAGAGTAGAAGAGGAGCTTGCTCTTACGGAATACCGTTTAGACAATAATAGTGCACCGTTAGATCCAAACAGCCGAGAGTTATATGTAGTAGATTCACATGGCATGTTGTCGATGGTCACGCTGTTCGTGGTCATTGCAGCGGCAAGTATCGTAGCTACGGAATTTTCTCAAGGCACCATCAAAATGTTGTTGAGTAGACCTGTGAAACGATGGAAAATTCTAACGTCCAAATACGTAACGTCGATCTTATACGCATTATTCCTGACAGTCGTTGCAATTGTTGCGACCATTATTGCCGGGTATTTATTCTACGATTCAAGTGGCGGCAGCTTACTGGAGTATAAAAATGGCTCGGTCGTTGAAATCTCCTATTGGGGTCGTGTATTAACACTTTACGGATTACAATTTGTTGGGGTTCTTATTTACACTACTTTCGCTTTCATGATTGGTAGTGTCTTCCGTTCAAGTTCATTAGCAATCGGGTTATCGATTTTCTTATTGTTTATGGGACCAAATGTTGTTTTCTTCTTAAGTAGATTTGAATTCACTAAATATGTTTTGTTTACACATACAGATTTAACAGGATATATCACAGGTAATATGTTTATAGAGGGCATCTCCATGCCATTCTCAATCGCAGTATTAGCTGTATATGTACTAATTTTCTTGGTGATCAGCTATTGGTCATTTATGAGAAGAGATGTAACTGCATAATCACGATCCTAAAGTCGTTCCTTTTTGGGGAGCGACTATTTTTTCTGTAACAATATTTGAATATGGGTTGAGATTTACGTAAGATTAACACAGTGAAATGAAAAGGAGGCGTTCGTTTGAAGCGAGTATGGATGGTTTTACATATTACGTTCTGGCTCGTCATCGGCGGGCTCTTTTTTATATGGATTCAAAATGAAGTTGAAGTAAAAGAACAGCGATTATCACGACCTCTTCCGCAAGGCTTGCATCCCATTGTGGAGGAAAAAAGCAATGCACTCATGGAGAAAGCACAAGAAATCGGAATCCCCATATTGATTAGCGAGGGGTTCAGGTCTGCGGAATCTCAAGATGTCCTGTATGAAAAAGGACGTACCATTGAAGGAAATATCGTCACGCACGCAAGGGGAGGAGAAAGCTACCATAACTATGGATTGGCAATAGATTTCGTTCTTCAAAATAGCGATGGTTCCATTAGTTATGATCTATATAGGGATTTAAATGAAAATGGAGAAGCAGATTGGTTTGAAGTCATACGAATCGGTAAAGAACTAGGCTTTTCATCAGGAGCCGATTGGCCGGGATTCAAGGACTACCCCCATTTGGAATACACATTTGATTTATCTATACGGGAGTTGAAAGAAGGGTGGCGACCTGAAGACAAAATGGAGTGAGTGAGAAATATGAGGTTTTCAGACGTCACTCGTCTTTTTTCAGACGTCGAGTAGTATTATTCAGACGTGAATTCATTTTTTACAGACGTAAACTCTAAATAGTGCGACTGAGAATGGAAATGAAATCCCCTTTACTCGAATCTCGTTAAATCAACACGCCCATCTGATAAAAATACGACGCCCTCACCCTGCAGTAACATGCGTTGCAATCCCTTCGAATCTTCATTGGGCACAGCAATCTCACCTCGAATATTGACCACGCGATGCCAAGGTAAGTGATGTTTTTCACTCATCGTATGTAAGATCCGCACAACTTGTCTTGCTGCGCGTGGACTGCCTGCCATACGTGCCACTTGTCCATACGTAACAACGTATCCCTCAGGAATCTCTTTTAATATGCGAACAACTTCTGCTGTAAATGGTTGCAATTTGATCACTCCTAACTCACTTCATTGTAATCAATCCTCATTCTACCTGTCGACTTCCTATGATATATTAAAATTATCTACTAATTAATGGTTAGGGAGTGTTTATATGTTCGATTGCAGAGAAGAAGTGTTAGCGCTGACGAAACAGTTAGTACGTATTGAAAGTATTGTTAATGAAGGCGGGGAGAAGGTCATTTCCCAGGCTCTACATACATTAATATCGTCGTATCCGTATTTTCAGGAAAATGTAGATCACATCATCTATCAGCAAACAGAAAATGATGAGCAAGAACGCTATAATGTGTTGGCTTTTGTAAAAGGGTCCAAAAAACCTTCCACTAAAACAGTTATCTTAATGGGGCATATGGATACAGTGGGAATTGATGATTTTAATTTAAAAGAACATGCACTGGACCCGGATGCTTTGGCAGCAGCACTCAAACAGGAAGACTTGCCTGAATCTGTGAAAACGCACCTAGAGTCGGGAGAATTTGAGTTTGGACGTGGAGTGCTTGATATGAAATCTGGTGTAGCGAGCCACCTCTATCTATTAAAATATTATTCCGAGCATCCCGAAGAGCTGGAAGGGAACTTACTAGTTGTCTTTGAATGTGATGAGGAAGATAGCTCGCACGGGATACTATCGGCTTTGACAGAATTGAAACGACTTCGCGCTGAACATGGATTCGAATATGTGGCAGCGATCAATGCGGATTTCGTATCTCCCCGTTATGACGGTGATCCAAATCGTTATATTTACAAAGGGACGGTCGGCAAATTATTGCCCTCTTTCTTCATTACAGGCTCGGAAACACATGTTGGGTCATGTTTCGAGGGAATTGATCCCAACTTTATCGCTGCCCATCTGACACGTCAAATCAGTTACAACCCATCCCTTTGTAATGAAGCATTCGGTGAAACGACAGTGCCTCCCGTTTCACTGAAACAGATGGATCTTAAGCCGACATACACCGTTCAAACAGCTCTTTCGGCATATGTGTACTTCAATTTCTTTATTCATTCGTGGTCGCCAAAAGAAGTGTTGAACCTTCTTAAAGTTGAGGCAACGACAGCATTTACCACTGCACTCGCGGAATTTAAGCAAAACTATGCAACGTTCAGCAAAGCAAGCGGGGAGCCTATGAACAAAGTTATTTGGGAACCTCGTGTCCTGACCTACGATGAAATGAATACAACATTAACCGATTCACATGGACAAGCATACACATTGCATATGGACGCATTTAAAGAGCAATTAATGCAACAAACCGACCTCGACACCCGCATGTTTGCAGCACGTGTTGTAGAAGAGGCTTGGAAATGGATGCTGGACAAGAACCCTGCCATTATCGTGTTTTATTCGTCCCTTTACTCCCCTCGTATAGAAGTGACAGGGAAGAATGACATGGAACAAAAATTACTGAGCGCACTTGAATCAGCGGTAGAAGCGGTACAACCGGCTTACCCGCATCCGATTATCACCAAAAATTTCTTCCCGTATATATCGGATATGAGTTTCGTGGCATTAAGTGATGATGAAGAAGGCATTTCTGCTGTCTCAACGAATAACCCTGGATGGGGAACAAAACATTATGTCGACTACGAATCAATACGGGATATTAATGTGCCAGTCATAAACATTGGTCCATATGGTTTTGATGCGCACAAACAATATGAACGCATGGAACGTAGCTTCTCACTCGATGTGGTGCCAAACTTAACCAATCAAGTGATTCAGCAATTGATCGGAAATATACCTAGTAATTAGAAGGTTTTTTATACACAATCCGCTTGAAATGGAGTTTATTGTGTGGGAAGAGAAGAAATAATAGAGGTACAAGTTGTCTTATTACCCTAACAACCGATACAATTAGAATATCGGAAATAATTGTCATGAACAATTACATGACCAAAAGGAGAAATAATCATGGAAATTACCAATCATGTGGTTGAAAAAATGAATGATCCAACTGGCATCATTGAAGGGGATCGTTATGAATTCCTACTGGACGTCGAGGTAGAAGAAGACGATGAACTATTCACTGAAGGCGGTTTAGAACTTCGCTTAATCCTGGCTTTTGATGAAAAGAACGAGCGCATAGTACAGTATCACTTTATGGATAAAGCATCAAGAAAAGCTCTTGATTTTGCACTTGAAGATGATGAAGAAACAGAAATTATTGCATACTGTAAAAATAAGTTAGTTTAATTGGCACCCCTTTTTTCTTAGCGAGCATCCCTTTTAATGAGGATGAAGCCTAGAAAAAGGGGCTTTTTTGAAATATAAGAAAGAAAAATTCGATACTGCCAGAACGCGGTGTTCAAAGCTCATCCTCCCCTGAATAGGGTACTGGAAAAGTTCAACATTATAGACTGGAAAAAGTATTTCCTTCCATTCACGCTTTGTGGATGCCTCCCGCAAGAAGCCAGGCAGAAGTTCACTGCCAAGTTTCTCGCTCCGGCTACCACTAGAAAGGCGCCTACGTTGATTCTCCCCAGAGAGCTTATTGCTACCTTCTAATACAGTGCAGAAATAACTAGATCATGGTGCAGCAGTAAGGCGTCCAAAGCGCCTACAACCTTTATGATTCAGTGATAACCTCCGTAATACATTACTAAGGTTTTTCTCGTTTACTTATGTCTCCACCATGAATCGGTCGGATAGCTTCCCGAGTTTAATCGGATGGATTGCCCGATTTTTGGTGTAGTTATTTTGATGGCATTTGAATAGGCGGCCTTTGTCACACGGTCGATTGAATCTGTCCAGGCGTTAAATGCAAGTGTAAAAGCAGCCCAGTGAATTGGCATTAACAATTGGCCTTTTAAATCAATATGAGCTTGTACTGTTTGTTCCGGCATCATATGAATAGCAGCCCATCGCTCATCGTATTGCCCACATTCCATCATCGTAAAATCAAAAGGTCCGTACTTATCCCCGATTTCTTTAAAATGAGGACCATATCCACTATCACCGCTGAAGAAAATTTTCATCTCTCCATTATCAATTACCCAAGACGACCAAAGCGTTGAGTCGTGATCGAAAAGACTACGACCCGAAAAGTGACGGGCCGGGGTGCTGACAAACTTAATCCCTAAAACGACTAGAGTGTCCCACCAATCCAGTTCTTTAATTTTACTAGATGGAACACCCCAACCTTCAAGGCGGCTACCAACACCCAGGGGTACGATGAATAGCCCAACTTTATCTTTTAATAGTTTGACGGAATTATAGTCTAAATGATCATAATGATCATGAGAATACAGGACAATATCAATCGTTGGCACACTCTCTATTTCAAAGGGGAGCCCAGGGTTATAGCGTTTCCCACCGATTTGAGGAAAAGGGGAAGGCGAACTGCCGAGCATGGGGTCGATGAAAATGGTAGTCTCACTCATTTCTAATAAGATGGCTGAATGCCCGAACCATGTAACTCTTGTATCAGGAACAGGCTCATTCTGCCACTTGAAATCTTGCGTTGGAAGCGGATTGGTAGGGGTCAAATCAGGAATTTTCCTAGTATAGTCTTTCAAAACTGAAACTAAAAACTTAAAATCACTATCAACTTTTGTTGGATAGATATTTTTGAATGTGCCTTCTTGAAAGTTTGGAGAGGCTTTTAACTCATTCTTTCTATGACTGTTCGGGGTTATTCCAAATGACGGGTAATGTTTTAAGAACAAAGTTGAGGCAATAGCTAAAGTTGTGACTGAAAATAATATTTTTTTCATTTTTTCCACCCGAACTTTCTAAGAATTTGATGTGGTTTTGATGAGATTAGTAAAATTGTCACATTCTACAACTTTTTAAAAATTGAACTAGGATTACGTTTAGTGTACAGTTACTGAGTGAAAATGTAATTTGATGGTGGTGTTACAATGGTTTGGTACAATCATTATTTTTTGGACTTGTTTTTATTTAATACTGTGTTAATCGGACTCGCGTATTTTAGTGCATTTTTCACAAAACGATACGGTGTTTTCAGTGTGCAAACAATTGTTTCATTAGTTGGTTTATATACAGGATATTTGTTATTCATGGTGTCAAATCCATATTATGATAGAGAAATTTTCGATACGTTATTTATGTTGGCACCTGTCATTATCGTCAGGGTGTATTATGATATTCGGTTAACCTATATATTTATCCTCTTTATTATTTTCGCTTCTCAAATGCATAATTTTATTCACTCGACAAGTGTAGACTATTCATTAGGATTATTATATATAGTTTTATCAGCCATAATCGCTTTAATTCCACTACTGAAAAATAAAACCATGCATACATTTATATTGTTTAGTGTAAGTTATCTTGCCACAATATTAACTATATATATTTGGCCACCAAAGGATTTTGGAAATATCGGCTTGGAATCTATCTTATGGGGACTTAATATATTCACTCTAACCTTTATTGCATCTAAAATTGTACCGGAATTGCTTGAATATATAGAAATGACTTATTCCAAAAAAGACTTGGAGATTGATGCCTTAACAGGAGTTTACAATCGTTTAAGCTTTAATCAACATATGGACATGCTATTTTTGAAAGAGCGTAATAATAACATTTCTGCCTTTTCAATGCTCTTTTTTGATATGAATAAATATAAGGAAATTAATGATATCTATGGTCATCATGTTGGAGATCATGTCTTAAAAGTATTTGCCAAACAACTAGAAACCAAATTGCATGAAGATGAAAAAGTTTTCCGCTATGGTGGCGATGAATTTGTTGTGTATACACCTAGAACCGGAAATAGACTAAAAGAATTAATCATTAAACTTGAAGAGGATTTACAAGGGAAATCCCATAAAATAGAAGAAAACCATATCGTGACAAGATTTTCAATTGGGGTTTCAGAGTACCAAAAAGACACAAGTAAAGTACTTGAAATGGTGAAAATCGCCGATCGGCATATGTTTATGAATAAACGTTCAACTTCCTTTTAACTTTGAGGAGGTTTTTTTATGTTCAAAGACAAGAAATTCAATAATTTGAAACTACCAAAACCCAGTATTCAAAGCACTTTCTCTATTTAACCAGTAGACCATGGGGGGCAGTAAGGGGTCCAAAGCGAGCTTTGAACCCAACATGGTTCAGTGATGATGATTACACCGATATAAATTTCTGAAGGATTGGGTGCACTTTGCCTGGTTTTTCTTAGTTTTAAGTTATCTTCAACAAATGATTCAATAGAATTTTCTACAATCGCATAAATAAATCATTTATGCATGTTTTAACCGCTTACATATAGGTTTCTATCTCATCTTTACATAATTTTCTTTGAATTCGATTTATTCTATATATTTAACGGTGAGACATGTTATTGTAATACAAATTAATTCGACAGAATTAGACATAGATAAAAGAATACTAGAAAGCGGGGAAAAGAGATGTCACAGATGTTCGCGTTAAGTATATTGATTTTTATCCTTTTTATCGGGGATGTAATTGCCATTCGTACAAAGGCTTGGATTCCATCCATTTTCATCAGTGCAACCCTTTTCTTGATTGGATACTGGACATTCTTCCCAGCAAATATCGTCGAATTATCCGGTATCCACTCTACCGTGGCTGTTATGCTCATCTATTTGTTAATTACGAACATGGGAACATTGCTGTCACTTCAGGAACTGATCAATCAATGGAAAACAATCATGATTGCCTTAGCAGGGATTCTTGGCATCATTGCCGCATTATTTGCGATCGGCACATTGTTATTTGGTAGTGAAACCATCATTGTTGCCATTCCACCATTAGTGGGGGGGCTTGTTTCCGCGTTAATAATGTCAGAAGGTGCAGCAGAAGCTGGCCTGCCAAGCCTCGCAGTTTTTGCTATCGTGATTTACGTCATGCAGGGGTTTGCAGGATATCCATTAACAGCGGTTATGTTGAAAAAAGAAGGCAAACGATTACTTCAACAATTCCGTAATGGGGAAATTAATGAGAAACAAGTAGTAAATCTTGATGGCAAATCGATTGCTAAAGAACTGAAATTATTCAAGTGGATGCCTGAAAAGTACAATACGGAGTTCTTTAAGTTTTTCCGCTTGGCATTTGTTGGTTTCTTAGCTTATCAAGTATCGGTTTGGATTGCACCTTACGTGGCCATCCATCCATTTGTACTGTGTTTATTATTCGGGGTCATTGCGACAAGCGTTGGATTCTTGGAAAAACACCCTTTAAAAAAAGCGAATGGTTTTGGTTTCGCAATCATGGGACTCATGCTCTATATCTTAGACGGTTTGAAAAAAGCTACACCAGACATGATGGTGGAACTAATCTACCCGTTAATTGGTTGTATTGTCATTGGGGTAGCCGGAATGTATGTCTTTTCATTTATTATGGGGAAAGTCCTGAAGGTCAGCAAAGAAATGGCATTTGCTGTTTCATTAACAGCACTTTATGGATTTCCAGCCGATTATATCATTACAAATGAAGTCATTAACTCCCTAACTCAGGATGAGAAAGAGCGTGAAGTATTAAATAGCCACATGTTACCCCCAATGCTAGTGGCGGGCTTCATTACAGTGACCATTGTTTCAGTAGTGCTTGCAGGAGTTTTCGTTGGTTTCTTGTGATGGTTTTATTGGGGTCTGCAGTTTTTAAGTCAATAAAGCGAGACAGATTAGATCCAAAAAACAATGGCTGCTCCACATTTTATAGGTGGAGTGGCCATTTTAATTTTTTGAAGAAACCACTAAAAATTGAACAGTCGATTTTGTATGATTAAACCAATAATGTGTTTTGCATGCTTCGAACATAATAGACTCTTGTTCATGCAGTTGCGTGCGATCCCCATCAATTTCAACCGTTAGTAAACCTTTCACCACGAATAAAAACTCATGTCCGCTATGTGAGAAGGCACTGCCTTCAGTTTCACCCGGGTTTAGTGTGACCAAGATTGGAGAAAAACTGGCGTCTCTAACTCCGGAAGATAAATTCTTGTAATAAAATGGTTCAATAGTTGAGTTGTCTTTCACTTCATCTTCACCAAAAAATACACTTGGATTCACGTCCAAAGCGTCTGCGATTTTTTTGAGTGACTCCAACGTAACACTTGATTTCCCGCGCTCTACTTGCGAAAGGAAACTAATCGATACGGAGGTCTGCTGAGCCAACTCCTTTAATGTGAACTTTCGCTCTTTGCGAAGATTTTTTAATGTAATACCAATAGATTCGTTTGGCATGAAATACCTCGCTTTTATGTAAGGGTTTTCTTAATGATACAACATACAAAGCGTAAACTGTCCACCGAAAATTGCGACAAACTATTGACAGAAAATTTATAACTGTCTAAACTAAACAAAAGTGAAAATTAAAGTGACACTTCAATTTTGTTGATAGGGGGATTTGTAAAGATGGATAAGAAACAAACCAGACGTATATTAACTGCAAGTCTAGTAGGAAGTTCGATAGAGTGGTTTGACTATTTCCTTTACGGGACGATGGCTGCTCTAGTATTCAATCAGTTATTCTTCGTTACGGAGGACCCAACTGTCGGGCTTTTATTGGCATATGCTTCATTTGCTTTGTCATTCTTCATTCGACCGTTTGGTGGGATCATTTTCAGTCATATCGGTGACCGCATTGGTCGTAAGAAAACACTTGTTATTACACTTAGTTTAATGGGGGCAGCTACTTTTGCAATGGGATTATTGCCAACGTACCAGGCTATCGGCGTTGCAGCACCCATCTTGCTGATTACTCTGCGCTTGATTCAAGGTCTTGGAATTGGCGGGGAGTGGGGAGGCGCACTTCTGTTGGCCACTGAATATGCCCCGGCTGAAAAACGTGGTTTATACGGAAGTATTCCGCAAATGGGTGTAACCATAGGGATGCTTATGGGAACTTTGGCATTATGGGTCATGACATTGCTACCCGAAAATTCATTTATGACATGGGGCTGGCGTGTACCATTCATCTTAAGTTCTTTGTTGGTAATATTCGGTCTATGGATTCGTAAAGGCATTGATGAAACACCTGAATTCAAAAAAGTACAGGAATCGGGAGAGATCCCAAAAGTTCCATTGTTCGAAACATTAAAGTATCACTGGCGTGAAGTATTGATTACCATAGGCGCAAAAGTAGTTGAAACTGCACCTTTTTATATCTTTGGGACATTTGTTGTATCGTACGCGACGACTAATTTAGGGTTCTCTAGAACGTCCACTTTAGCTGCGGTTATGATCGGGACAGTAGTAACGACCATTTTAATCCCTGTAATGGGTAACCTATCCGACAAAGTTGGACGTAAGAAAGTGTATGTTACAGGTACTGTATTAATGGCATTGTTTGCATTCCCGTACTTCTGGTTACTGCAACAAGGTTCAGTCGCGTTACTGATACTGGCAACTGTCATCGCTTTGGGCGTCATCTGGGCACCGATCACTGCTGTACTTGGAACCATGTTCTCGGAAATTTTCGATGCAAAAGTTCGCTACACTGGAGTAACATTGGGCTATCAAATTGGTGCCGCATTAGCAGGGGGAACAGCACCACTTGTCGCAACTGCATTGCTAGATAAATTTAATAATTCATATGTGCCTGTTGCAATCTACATCATCTTTACGGCATTGATTTCACTTGTGGCAATTTGGGCCGCGAAAACTCGTGGAACTAAGCAAACAAACGTGAAAGTAGTAGCAAAAGAGAGTCGTGCGTAGCTTTTAGGAGGAAATAATGCTCGTTATAAATGAAAAACAAATTCAATCATTATATAAAATGAAAGATGCTATACAAGACATCAAGTCGATGTTGAAAGCGAAGGAAGCGGGAAAAATTGATAATCCCCATCGAACGGTAATTGAGTTCAAACAATATGAGGCTTCGGCATTATACATGCCAAGTGCAGACTTGGTCAGCGAAATATCTGCTGTAAAAGTCGTGACGATCTTTCCTGGCAACCCAGCAATGGGGAAACCAACGACACAAGGGGTAGTTCTCCTGTCAGACGCGACAAATGGAGAACATGTAGCCATGATGAACGCGTCTTACCTGACACGTCTACGAACAGGCGCACTAAGTGCAGTTGCAACTGATTTATTGTCGAGAGAAGACAGTCGTGTATTGACGGTGATTGGAACAGGTGCCATGGCATTTGAACAAGTACTTGGAATTCTGGAAGTACGTGCAATTGAAAAAATCAATTTAATGAATCGAACTCCTGAAAAAGCACAAGCGTTTGCAGAAAAGCTACGTGATTATGGCGTTGAGATACAGATTGAAGTTATAACCAATCTAGCCGAATCAATTACTCAAGCCGATATCATTTGCTGTGCTACCCGTTCAAATACGCCAGTCTTTGAAGGAAGTGACTTGAGTCCTGGTACTCATATTAATGGGGTAGGTTCATATTTACCGCATATGCGGGAAGTGGATGAGAAGACGGTTTTAGGCTCGGCTAAAATTGTTGTAGATGACTTGGATGGAGTAAAAGATGAAGCCGGGGAATTGATACATGCTAGTGAAAGTGACAAATGGTCGTTCACCGATGTCTACGGCGAATTGGGTCAGTTAGTAATAGGAAACAAGGCGGGTCGGGAAACCGATTCTGAAATCACATTCTTTAAATCCGTCGGTGCTGCGTATTTCGATTTAGCGGTTGCAAAGGGTGTTTACGAGAAAGTGAAAAGCCTGGGACAAGGCGTTGAGATCGATATATAATTCAAAGACCTCCTCGAATTCATTTCGAGGAGGTCTTTTTGAATGTTATTCAAGATCTAATCCGTATTGATGAACCCTGAATCTGTAGCATAATCTTCAATCACCCAAAATCCTAATTTCTTCGCTTTTGCTTCATTCTGAGCTTCTTCATATGGAGTTAAATGCCGCGTGTTTGGTGGATAAATATACGCCACTCGAGCCAATCCTTCCTGAAGTAGCGTTTCTTGAACACTTTTCCCATCAACATACACATACGCTAACAATCGTCCATACTTATCACGTTTTTCACCAACATCAAACTCGATCGTCAAGTCACCACCTTCGACGAGTGTACGGTTACGTTCTTTCGCCTCTTCTCCAAAAGGTTGTTTTCCTAATCGAGGATGGTTCGTTTCAGGCGTATCAATTAATAAATAACGAAGCGGTTCATTTTCCCCTTTGTACATAATCCGAATAGTATCGCCGTCAGTCGCTGAAACAAGTGTCACAGGGACTTGTTCTGTCGACCCTTCTTTTGGCTCGACTTCTAACTTTGGTTGTTCCACAATATCTTGTAAAGTTGGGTCTTTTCCATCTACATCCTGATTGTTATTAGTCACTGAAATGCTACATCCAGATAAGATAAGCGTGCACGTAATTAATAATAAAATGAATTTGTTAAAGAAATTATTCTTCACTCTTGAAACCCTCCATAAAGGTACATGTCCAAGTATAACGAGAACAATAACTAATTAATATGTTGATAAAAGCTAATGAATTTAATCATGTTCTTTCATATAAAAAGAGCAATATTCGCAAAAAAAATTTCGGCAACCAAATGTCTATCAAGTGATATCAGAACCTAATTATGTTAATATATAGCAATAAGAGAAAATATTCTGATTAGTATGTTTCGCATGCTCTTGGAGGAAAATGAAGAAGATGTGACAAGTTCATTTTTTGAAACTTATTGCATTTTAAAACGTATCATTAGTACTGATATAGAAATGGAGTGATGAAGAATGGCTATTAACTTGGTGAAGGGTCAAAAAATAGATTTAACAAAAGGCAGATCTGGATTATCAAGTGTTATGGTAGGACTAGGCTGGGATCCTGTGAAAAAAAGCGGCGGCGGTTTGTTCGGTGGGCTTTTGGGTGGCAAAACAGCAGAAGTGGATTGTGATGCATCTGTTCTCCTATTGGATGAGAACGGGAAATTACAATCAAAACAAAACCTCGTGTATTTTGGGAACAAAACAAGCCAGGATAAAAGTGTCGTTCATTCAGGGGATAATTTAACAGGTGATGGCGATGGTGACGACGAAACGATCAACGTAAGCCTTAAAAATATTTCACCATCTGTACATAGATTGGTGTTTGTTGTAAATATCTATCAAGCAAAACAAAGAAAACAAGATTTTGGACTCATTCAAAATGCGTTCATTCGTCTTGTGGACAACAGCAGCAAAGAAGAGTTGATCCACTATAACTTAACTGAGAATTATGCAGGAAAAACATCTCTAATTCCTGGCGAATTGTATCGTCATGGAGCAGAGTGGAAATTCTCAGCTGTCGGTGAAGGAACAACGGATTCAGATATTAGTTCAATTGCTAACAAATACTTATAAGGGGATGTTTAAAAATGGGAATTAACTTATCAAAAGGACAAAAGGTAGATTTAACAAAAACTAATCCAGGCTTAGTGAATGTAACAGTTGGTTTGGGTTGGGATACAAACAAATATGATGGCGGAAAAGACTTCGATCTAGATTCGTCCGTATTCCTATTAGATGCTAGTGGGAAATGTGTTTCTGAGAAAGACTTCGTTTTCTACAATAATGCAACAGGCGGTAATGGCTCTGTTGTTCATACAGGCGATAACTTGACGGGTGAAGGGGATGGGGATGATGAACAAGTAAATGTAAACTTGTCAACAGTACCTGCTTCAGTTGAAAAAGTGTCTTTCTGTATTACGATTCATGATGCGGAAGCAAGAGTTCAAAACTTCGGTCAAGTAAGCAATTCATATGTACGTATTTTAAACAAGGATACACAGGAAGAATTAATTCGCTATGACCTTGGAGAAGATTTCTCTATTGAAACAGCTGTTGTTGTAGGTGAATTGTATCGTCACGGCGGAGAATGGAAATTCAACGCAATCGGAAGCGGCTACCAAGGTGGACTTGCATCATTAGTTTCAGATTTCGGTTTAAATTAAAAGTTGAAGTAGCTTAAACAAAAAGCAAGGACGCTCATGTTTCCTTGCTTTTGTTGAATCAAAGAACAATGTCGAAGTTAGTCGGAAATCAGTATAAGTAAAACATCAGCTTGCGCCATTGTGGTTGCAAGCTATGTTTTTCTAATACGATTAGAGGATCTGACGGGGAAGTAGGTTGACCTAACGACGCCTTTTTCATTTTAGGAGAGAAAGCCATTGAAGCATTTTAGAGGGTTGAGCGATACGGAGATCCAACAATTTTTCCATAAATCACCCACGAATTTTTCGAGAGAAATCAGCAAAAGGAAATTAGGAATTGCCCTAGGTGCCGTCCTATATATGCCTGGATTGATGCCGAACTTCGCATCAAAATTAACCAATAACAGTTTAGGGAACCTAACAAGTTTATTTATTTGTTTAGAAGACGCAATCTCAGATTCGCAGCTAACCGAGGCGGAAAATAACGTCCTTCATGAGTTGAAGTTGATAGAACAGCAATATGAGGATGGGGATATTGATGTCAACCAGTTCCCTTTATTGTTTTTAAGGATCAGGAGTGTCCATCAGTTCCAAGAGATGGCACACCAGTTGGGCAGTGCTTTGCATCTAATAACTGGTATTGTTTTTCCTAAATGCACCTCTGCCAATGCAACGGAATTTTTCAATTGCTTAAAAGAAATTAACCGCCAACAATCGACTCGCTTATATGCTCTACCTATTTTAGAGACGAAAGAAATTATTTATGGAGATTCAAGGGAGCAAGAGTTGAATAACTTGTACAATGTGTTCAAGGAATTTGAACATATGATTTTGAATATTCGAGTAGGAGCGACCGATTTTTCCAGTCTTTTCAGCATGAGACGTCCTGGCAATCGGCCGATTTATGATGTGAAAATCATCACAGATTGCCTAGTCTCTATAATTAATAGGTTTACTAGACATGAGGACTCCTTTGTAATTTCTGGACCTGTTTTTGAACATTTTGAAGATGGTGCAAAGCTTCATTCTGTCCTAGACACTACAAGCATTGAAAAGGTCCTATGGAATGAAGTTCAGCTTGATGTTTTAAATGGCTTTATTGGGAAGACGTGTATCCATCCTTCGCAAGTGGATATAGTGAATGTCGCATACTTGGTTTCAAAAGAAATGTATGATGATGCATGCTTGATTGTAGGTAATAGTAATGAAACCAACGGAGTTCTACAAAGTCCAGCTCGAAATAAAATGAATGAGGTCAAACCTCACTATAACTGGGCTAAAAAAATGCTTGCTCAAGCTGAAATATACGGGGTGCTAAATGAAAATGTTACATCACTCGATTTCCTCCGATACATTAAAACAAAAAACATATAATTTACATGGAAATCTAAAATTGTCCATGAACATAAGTAAAAATCAATTTGATTTTGCCCCTGATGCCCTATTCGAAATGGGCGTAAGAATTAATAAAAAAAGACAATTTCTATTCATTAGTAAAGTACTTGGGAAACATTTGTTAGTAGACCCAGCCATATCGCTTGGGACTGGTTCGATTATGGCATCAATGCTCATGGAGAGCGAAGGAGAATCGAAGCATCCTGAGCTGACTTCTATTGTCGAGATGGTGAATTCAGGTATCCCAAATCGGATTTTGAGTGAAACATCACTAGCATATAAGTCGAAATTGCCGACAAAAACAGTCTTTATTGGTTTTGCGGAAACAGCAACTGGCCTAGGCCACTCAGTGTTTAACCACTTCAAAGAAGCAAACTATTTACATACAACTAGAGAAGAAATGACAGATATATCGCCGTCTTTTTATTTTGAAGAAGAGCATTCACATGCCACTTCCCACCTTGTCTATGCTGCTGAAGCGGTTCTTAAAGATGCGGAAACGATTGTGTTGATTGATGATGAAATGACCACGGGTCTGACAATTTCCAATCTCATCATCGCTATGAACAAATCATTTCCTGGGAAAAGGTATAAAATCTTAACGATTTTAGACTGGAGAAGCGACCAGCATCAGCGCGATTTCATTGAATTGATGGATCACCACGCCATTTCGGCGGAAGTGATTGCGATTCTTTCTGGACAATTTTCACTATTGAATCAAACGGTGATAGAAGAAAATGAAATCGTTTGTTTAAATGGCAACAAAGCGTTCGATGTTCTGGAATACGAAGAAGTTGCCAAAGACACACTTTCAAAACATAAGAGTAAACACGCAATTTATAGCACATTCACGGGAAGATTTGGACTAACAAGTGAACATCATCTCGAAATGGATACATGGATTCAAAAACTTGCTAGTAAACTTTCACATATTGACAGAGACAAATCAACCTTGGTCATCGGGATTGGGGAAAACATCTATATCCCTCATAGGTTGGCGTTACTGCTAGGAGAACATACGAAAGTACAAACGACCACAAGAAGTCCGGTTTTTGCAGACAACAAAGAATCGTATCCCATCAAGCATAAATCCAAGTTTATCTTGCCAGACTCGAACGGAATCGACCAATATCTTTATAATCTCCCTAATGCAGCTGCTGATCAAATCGTTGTAATCGCAGAGTCCGTGAGCGATAAAGCAACATGGTTGCCTTTGCTTACATATTTGGAATCCCTGGCACCAGTTACATGGCTGTCACTGACGGTCCCTTGTATGCGGGGTGAAGTAGATGAAGCTTAATGTATCTGAGCTCGTCAAAACAAGCTATCGGTCTGAGGATATCACGTTTTTGCTAAAAGATTTATCGAACGTCCAGATTGAATCTTCTATTGAAACGAGAGAAAAATCATTTCAGCAAGGGAACCATTACTTCGAATCTCTGCCAATAGAGTACCGTCCGTCAGCAGCATATACCCAGTTATATCATCAAGCTTTACGTGATACTTCGGACCGTATAGCACTTCTGGTCGGAGTATTGACGAGACGCGTACGGAGATTTGCGAATACGGATGATGTTGTGTTGATCTCCCTTGCAAGAGCTGGCAGTCCGATTGGAATATTAATGAGACGATATGCCAAAAAGTTTTTGAAACTTAATTGGCCTCATTTCAGTATATCTATACTAAGAGGTAAAGGGATTGATGAAGAGGCAGTGAAGACGATTCGAAAACTTTATCCGACTAGTCATCTTCAATTTGTAGATGGATGGACAGGAAAAGGAGCAATCCAAAAAGAACTCACAAACTCGGTCCGAAAATTAAACACAAGCGACCAACTCAAATTAAATGATGACTTGGCTGTATTAGCAGATCCTGGTGAATGTGCCACACTTTTTGGGACCCGAGATGATTTTCTCATTCCGAATGCTTGTCTAAACGCAACAGTTTCAGGCCTGATTAGCCGAACCATATTAAATACAAAGTATGTAGAACCTGGAGACTATCATGGGGCTAAGTATTACGCAGAGCTAGAGGACGAGGACATTTCCAATGATTTTATTGAAGATGTTTCCTCGAGATTCGATAGTCAAGAACAAGCGACTGAAACCACGGCAACGACCTTTCCGATTACAAATGAACGAACTTGGCGTGGCATGCAAGAAGTAGAAGTGATCGCCAAAATGTACTATAAGTCTATGGATCTGAGCAAAGTAAAACCGAGTGTAGGAGAAACGACAAGAGTATTATTAAGAAGAAAGCCATTTAAAATCTTACTTCGAGATACTGAACACGAATCGATTCTGCATATTTTACATTTGTGCAAGGAAAAAAGTATTCCTGTCGAAGTTGTACCAAGCTTATTTTATCGAGCAATCGGACTCATCGACTCCGAGAATCGGCTATGACCGTTCTCTTTGCAAGTGATCTAGATCGAACGCTCATATATAGTAAAAATTCAAGAGGTTTGGAAGTAGAAGAAACTGACTTGGTGGCAGTTGAATGGATCAATGGGATACCCGTTGCTTATATGACTAAAAAAGGGATCACGCTTTTTCATCAACTTTCTTCTAAACTTACCTTTTTACCTGTTACGACTAGAACCAAGCATCAGTTTGAGCGTATTACCGGTTTATTTAACGCTAATGAAGTTCCGAAATATGCAATCGTTTCCAATGGTGCCGTCATCTTGGAGAACGGCATTCCGATGGGTGAATGGTCGAACAAAGTGGAAAAGCGGTTGCAGCAGGATTGCACGAGTATTCAAGATGTAATTCTTCAATTAGATCCTTATATTCGCAAAGGGTTCATAGGAGATGTAAAGCAAGCAGAATCCTGGTTTGTCTATCTGACCATCGATGAAAAGACCTGTTCAGTAGAGGACTTGGAGCAACTTTCTCAAAATTTGTATCAACAGGGTTATACGCTCTCTCGTCAAGGAAGAAAGGTTTATGTGATGCCAAACTGTATCAATAAATCGGCAGCCGTTGAATTTGTGCAGGATCAAATGGAAGTGGATCTAGTGATTGCGGCAGGGGATTCGGTTCTTGACTATGACATGGTAATGAATGCAGACCGTGGTTTCTTCCCGTTACATGGCGAAGTTGCACAGTCTAAAGGGGCGTTTCCTTCTCGAATTGAGATTACACAGTGTTCTGGAGTACTAGCTGGTGAAGAGATACTTAAAAGAATCGAAAATTTATTGTTATAATAGGTAGGAATAGGGGGGAAGCCCATGGTCAGTTTAAATCCAATACGGATGAAGTCGTGGGATTCAGCAATTGTTGGAAATTGGTTGAAAAATTCTTTAGAAGACCACACTCAGGTCAAAATAGAAGGGGAGAACTTAACGTATCCTCAATTAGTTTGTCAGTACGTTGGGAATTCCTTAGATGACGATGAATACTTCGCATTCCTACATACTCATGTAAATGATTCTTTAGGGAAACTTATCATCATATCTGGTGCCCTGAATAAACAAATTGCAGCAGAGAAACTACAAGCAATAAATAAGCTCTTTGATATGCATCGAAAAGAAAAAGGGTTATCCCCAAATCGTATGGTGGCTTTTCTTGATGGGCATTTATTATTGCCTAGGTTGAAAGATCCTAATTTAAATCGCCGTATAAGAACGGTCATGATTGATTTATTAAAGGAACTTCAAGCCACCTATAAAGAAGGTACCCTCCACCATGAGTATCGACGGATCACCATTGACTTGGTGAAATGGCTTTTCAATCACGTGGAGCCTGCACTAGACAAAGTTGATTTTGCGACGGGACTTCAAGGTTATCTCTGGTATGGTTCTGCTACGCCAAGTGAAAAATGGTTTTTGAAGTACCTTGCTCAATTTGGCTTTCATCTCGTCATTTTCAATCCGTGTGATGAACCTTGGCCGAAGCAAATGCTAGCAATAGATGAGCAGCTTACCTATCGCTTTCCAAAGGTAGCGAGTGTGCTTAAACCATTGCCAGATGAAATGCCGAAAATCGCGGGTACTGTTGCATTTAGAGCAACACAGGAAATAGATGAAATCATGCATCATGACAACTCAGGTCTTTATAAGCCGTTTCAATTCAAATCATTCTCAACAAATTCGATTCGATTGAAAACAACTGTTGATGAAGCATTTTTAATCTCAAAAGAAAGAGCGATGATTCGTCCGCATTTTGAGGTAAGTAATAAACAAGTGACCATTCCTGTTGTGTTTGCAAAATTGATGGGGATTGACCGTAATCGAAAGCATTTCTGGAATCACGTTCATTCATTGACCGAACGTGATGACACGCATGTGATTCGTCAGTTTCCATTTACGACCGTTCAAAAAGCAAATCAAATGTTTCATTATCGTGCAGCTTTAGGGGCGGACGGACGACTTGATCCGGAAAAAATGAAATCGGCCAACTGGTGGACATACGGCAAGTTGCCAAACGGAACACAAACGGTCATTGGGGAAACCATTGCGAAACATGTGGAAGATCCAATATTAATTCCACAAAACGGGGAAACAATAGAAGAACTTCAACTGTACGCATTTTCTCAATCCATGGTATTACCGGAATTCGCCATACGTCTTTTGCAAGTATTCGATTATCCTCAGTTTGTTCCAACTGTCTTTATTTATAATGAAGAGAAAGGTGCAGAGTTGAGTCGATCAGATGCAAATGCTTTATGCATGATTCATCAGTTGGGCTTGGACATCATTCTGGTTAATCCAATGGGGCATCAGGATATGGAAAAATGGATACAGGAAGGTACATTTGACTTGCATTGGATGGATGAGCGTAGTTTCGAAGAACCATTTAAAGAACCAAGTGTCGTGCAAAAAATCTTTAAAAGGTTTCGATAGCAAAAGGAGGATTTCAAGATGCAACTTGAAAAACTAGAAATAGAAGAACAAGAAAAACTAATGGAAGATCCAAGTGATCAAAAAGCGAAGTTAAAACGAAATCCACAAGTATTACAGCTTGTTGCGAAGATTGATCACAAAAATCAAGTCGAGCTTCTAGAGTTTGGCCGTGAACCGGCAAATGAGATCTCAGCGTTTACTGGAAAAATTTTAAGCACCATCAAGTCGAGTAGCATGGAAGAATCGAGCGAACTGTTAAAACAGTTAGGTAAGATTATGGATAAATTCGACAAGAAGGATTTCGTAGAAAAGAAATCCCTCTTTGGCAAGATGTTCAAAAAAGGTGAAAAAATTATTGAAAAACTATTCAACAAATACCAAACCATGGGCGGCGAAATCGATAAGGTATTTGTAGAAATTACAAAGTATGAAAATGAAATGAAAAAATCAACGACTACATTAGAAGAGTTATACGATAAAAACTTCAACTACTTTATGGAGTTGGAAAAGTATATTGTAGCAGGCGAATTAAAGGTGAATCAGTTACGACAAAACTTGCCTCGTGTACAGCAAAATGCTGAATCCGGCGATCAAGTGGCTCTTATGGAATTGAACACTTTACAAAATGCCATTGAACTACTCGATCAACGTATTTACGATCTTGAAATGGCAAAACAAGTTTCGTATCAATCTGCTCCCCAAATCCGGATGTTGCAGCGCGGTAATACAAAACTGATTGGGAAAATCAACTCAGCTTTTGTCACGACTATTCCTATTTTTAAAACAGGTTTAATCAATGCTATCGCGGCGAAGCGACAAAATCTAGTTGCTCAATCCATGAGTGAATTAGATCGCAGAACGAATGAGATGCTACTGCGAAACGCCAATGATATCTCAAAACAGAGCATAGATATCGCGAGAATGTCTGGTCAACCGAGTATCAAAATTGAAACGATGGAACAAACATGGGATATCATTATGAATGGTATGAACGAAACCAAAGCCATCGAAGAAGAAAATCGCAAAATGAGAGAAGAAGGTCGTTTGCGATTGGAAGCACTACAGAAGAAATACGAAGAAGGCCAAAGAAAATAATCTATTACATTGTATGAGGAGGAGCTAAAATGGCTGTTATTAATCTTTCAAAAGGACAAAAAATTGATTTAACGAAAACAAACCCTGGGTTAACAAACGTATTAGTAGGATTAGGGTGGGATACAAACCGATACAATGGGGGAGACGACTTTGACTTAGATGCATCAGCGTTTCTACTTGATGGAAATGGTAAAGCATTTGATGAGAAAAGTTTTATCTTCTATAACAATCTTTCAAGTGAAGAAGGATCAGTTGTCCACACTGGGGATAACCGAACCGGAGAAGGGGATGGAGATGACGAGCAATTGGTCATTAAATTACCGCTTGTACCAAGCCGTGTTCAAAAAGTTGCTTTTACAGTTACGATTCATGATGCAGACAATCGACGCCAAAACTTTGGGCAAGTATCAAATGCGTTTATTCGTATTGTAAACGAGGATACAAATGAAGAAATTATCCGCTACGATTTAGGCGAGGATTTTTCCATTGAAACAGCACTTGTAGTTGGAGAGATTTACAGACATAATAATGAGTGGAAGTTCAATGCAATCGGAAGCGGCTTCCAGGGCGGTTTAGCTGCACTTATTAACGATTTTGGGTTAAACTAGAATTATCTTAATTTTAAGGAGAATTATCTTATATGGAAATCATCAATGGATTTATTGATACATATGCCTTGTTTTTTGATTGGGGTATGTGGGTTGACGTACTATCAGATCCAGTTAACTGGGGCTTAATCGGTACACTTGTTATTCTAGAAGGTCTGTTATCTGCGGATAACGCATTAGTGTTAGCGGTAATGGTAAAACATTTACCTGAAAAACAACGTAAAAAAGCATTATTTTACGGTTTACTAGGTGCTTACATCTTTAGATTTATTGCAATCGGAATTGGGGTTTTCCTCATCAAGCTTTGGTGGGTCAAAGTGATCGGGGCGCTATATCTTGGTTGGTTATCAGTTAAATACTTCCTGGATAAACGTGCCGGCAATAACGAAGAGGAAGCTGAAGGCATAAACAAAAGCGGAATTCTTATTCGCATGTTCGGTACCTTCTGGGGTACTGTTATAGCAGTAGAAATGATGGATATTGCATTCTCTGTAGACAGTGTTTTAGCAGCTTTTGGTATTAGTGAACTAGTATGGGTATTATTACTAGGTGGTATGCTAGGAGTTCTTATGATGCGTGGTATCGCAGGGATCTTCATCAAATTGATTGACAAAATACCTGAATTAGAAACTTCTGCTTACGTATTAATTGCGATTATCGCAGTTAAAATGCTACTAGGTGTAGCTGGTGTTCACATCAGCCATTATGTCTTCTTCACAATCTTGGTGATTACATTCGCAGCTACTTTCGTTATTCACTATTCGCGTAAAAAAGCGAATGCTTAAATAAAAAAACTGCCATCCTCCGTTCTAAAGTCGGGGATGGCAGTTTTTTTGCATTCCATAGCATCAATGCTGTAACATTTAAGGTGAGGGAGATGTTATTATGTCGAAGGAAACACAACCAGTCATCATAATTTACGCCGAAGTCGAACGAAAAATCGATCTCTATTATCAAATGCAAAAAATCACAACGCATCACGAATTGACGGTTTCTCCTAAAGCGGTAACATCGGCAAAAGCTGAGTTCACCCTTAATCAAGTATTAGATATTTCTTATAAGCCCTTTTCCTCTGAAGCGGGAATCTTATATCTCCACACCAATCAAGGTGTTTTTCCATTCAACATTCACAGCAACCCACAATCTTTTATCAATGCATTTCGGTCATTCAAATAGAATAATTAACGTTCAATAAATGTAAGCTCTTTCATGAATTCCTTCATATGACTTTGTATATCGATATAATGTGCTTCGAAGTTTGGCAAATAGGTATCAGTTAGTTGAAACATCGGAATCACTTCGAAATTACGCCAATTCTCGTAATATCCGTAAGTAGGTACGAAGCTAGGATCCGACAAGTTTATTGTCGTTTTCCCTTGGTAAGTGACCTTAGTCACCTCAATCCCTCCAATGCCTCCTGTCAGTCTCTCAACGCCCTCTTGTGCGGATAAAAAGTTTCCTAAGCTATACAGGACAAATGTACGTGACCCGTCCGAACGTTCAATCCAATCTATGGGCTGTAATACATGTGGGTGATGCCCGATGATGATATCGACGCCCATTTCTGACAGTGAGTGGGCTAAATCAATTTGGTTTTGATTGGGTGTTTCCTCATATTCATTTCCCCAATGCATCGAAACAACGACAACATCAGAAAGTTGGTTTGCTCTTTCTACATCGACTTTAATAAGAGGCAAGTCAATCAAATTTACTAAATACGGTTTATCTTGAGGAACAGTTAATCCATTGGTGCCATACGTGTAAGACAAGAATGAAAAATTAATGCCATTTTTCGTAATAGTGCGCATCGTCTCTCGATCTTCCTGCGACTCAAAAGCTCCGGTGTACAGCATGCCAATTTGATTCCAGTAAGAAAGTGCATTAAGTATGCCTTTTTCCCCTCTATCGATTGTATGGTTATTGGCAAGGGTTACCAAATCAATCCCGGTGTCTTTCAAAGCATCGCCTATTTCATAGGGACTATTAAAGGTTGGGTAACCTGATAGACCTAACTCCTTGCCGCCGATCATCGTTTCTTGATTGGCCACGGCGATATCAGCACTTTCAATAAACGGCTTCACTTTCTCGAACATAGGGATAAAATTGTAAGTACCCTGATCGGTTGCTGCATCGTTATAAACGGATTGATGAAGAAGAATATCTCCAATCGCTACTAGACTTGCGCTTGTAACAATCGGTTTTTCAATTTCAGTTGGCTGACTCTTTTCTGTTTCTGCTTGCGGATCAGGAGTAGTTTCGTCGTCTCCTTTATCTGTTTCGATGTATGAATTCAGTTCATCTGCAGAGGAAATCGGATCGGTTGGTGAGGATGATTGGAACTTTGTACAACCAGCAAGCGTTAAATATATAGCAATTAAAACCATAAACTTTTTCAATAGAGTGCCTCCAAAATATTCTTTCGCTACTAACTATTAAGATAATGAAAAAATCCTATAGCGCATATGTGTAGCCTTAACAAATTATTCCCCTCTGAAACGTGTATTAAGAATACAAATTCATATAGTCGCCAAAATCCAACATTAGGATATTTCAGTAATCTAATTTTATAAGTCTTTTGAGATAATTAATATACACAATATGGAATTATTAAGTTAATTATATTCATATATACAAAAAATGTACAGACGAACAGGAATTAATACAATTTGTGATATCAACAACATGTTGTGTCGAAAAATATATTGAACACCATATATTGATTTGTGAAATTTTGTGTTATATAATTAAATTAGCAAATATATGGTAAATTAAAAATTAGAATCGCCTTGATTATTTAAGAGAAGAAAATAACTATATGGTATATGTTTAAACAACTCAGAACTTGGATAAATAAGTAAGACCATCTGGAAGAAAATTAAAGTAAGTTCATTTGTGTTTAAGTTTTTTGTTACGCTTGATCCATGTGTTTAGTGAATGTATTCGAAATTTGAACTGAAACTATGTGCCACAAAAATTATAAAGGTATAGGGGATGAAAAATATGAAGATGAAAACAATGGGTAAGAAAAATCTTACATTGAAGCAAATCAGCATTAAGAAACATGAAATGTATATGAAAGCAAAACATCTTGGTATGACTCATCCCTCTGTCGTCGCATGCAGTCAAGAGTTAGATACACTTCTTAATCAATATCAAGGGATTCAACAATACAACAATGTCGTTTAACTCATAAATAAAGTTACTCCCATAAAAGATAAAAAGAAGACCATTAGGCTACATGCTTATTGGTCTTCTTTTTTTGTCGTGTTGATTCCTAACAAACCAACTCGGAAATCCGCTTCAAATTCGAGTTATCCGATTTAAAAGTGATAGGTATAAAAAAACGAATCTATTTATATACTGTATATACTGATCAAAGTGCTAGTGGGGGGATACTTTTGAATAAAGTAGAGTTTAAAAAGAGTTTTGATCTTGGTGGTTACGAAGAAATTGTATTTAAGGCAAACAATGATGAAACAACCATATGGATTAAAAACAAATATTCTTGTCCATCATCCACGGTTACATCGAAAATCACTAAAATAGCGGGAACATTATATGAAGAAAAGAGATGGGGTTTCTTTTTCACGGAGTTAATCGAAATCGATTCCAATATAGATGCAGAAGTTAATATTGAGTTGGAAGGATACGAGATAGATGAAGAGGATCTAGACGAAGATGGATTTCAGGATGAAGAGTTTCTGGATCATTTAATAGAACAAGCTATGGAGGAGATTAAGAATTCGACATACTCAACTGCATTAAAAAAAATGACCGCACTCTGACCACTGGTTGTATGAGTATTTAAGGTTAGGTGAGACAAAAAAACTTGGAGAAGGGTCCTCAAGCTTTTCTTAACAGACAAGAAAGTTTATATAATTTCCGTTGTTATGATGTCTAGCTCCAAGCGCCAGCTCGTACCTAAGCTTCAGCCCCTCATGCGAAAGCAGGCTTTCGATTCGGTTCTTCCAGCACCGGAGTCGAGCTAGAGTGGCGCTTTCCGCATTTCGGTATGTCTAGCTCCAAGCGCCAGCTCGCACCTAAGCTTGAGCCCGATCAAGAACTGCACTTTGCGCTTTTCTTAACAATCACAAATTTAGATTCACTTTGATACTTTATACCGTAAAACGGTCTTCAATTTCTCAGGTGCTGTTTTTCTGGCGTCTGTAATGTAGATTTCTTTATGTCTTTTATCGATTCTCATGAATCCGTGTTCTTCACAATACGTATCCATCAGCATAATTGAGGCTGGTTCATCGTCATAACTGCCATTATGCATCATTTGAACGCATAACCCATCGGACAACTGTTCAAACTTTGCCATATCAACAGGTAGCTGTTTCTTTTTTGCTCGTACATGTTCAACGGCTGCTGTAAAAAGATCTCCCGACATGAAGTGAGGTTGCCGAATCATTAATTGATAGACAAAATGGTTTTTATCGAGATAGTCAAACTTTCTTCCTTCTTCGCTCAGATCCCAAATACCTTCAAGAGGGTAAACAGTATATTCATAATAACCTTCGGGCGTAACTCCATTTTTCGGCATCATCCGAATTCTATAAGATAAAGCATATAACAGTTCAATATTCATACTGAATGCCTCACTGTCGGGATGACCTTTTCCTCGCACTGTGATATACATTTTTTCAGAATCGTTATATATAGTAGGAGTGTTCTTAGGGAGATAGATGTCTTTCTCTTTTTTTCGCCATTCATGTTTCATCGGATAGACGCCACCCTTACTGTTGTTTTAACTATCATACTTCATTTGTTTTGAACTCCCATATGTTGAGGGAAGGTTTTTGATATAAAGGACGAGCTAAAAATTCATAACCTGATATTTATTACTGAAGTAATTCAATAGGATAATATCCAATATAGAACGATTAGTTCTATATTGGAAACGAGTGAATAGTAATGGACTTGAAGAAACTCTCTCTAATAGAAGGAAGTACGTTAAAAACCCTCATACTATATGGAGGTAAAGAAAGACCTGCTTTTCATTGTAAAAAAGTGTTGACTCGTTACGAAGGATTTGATATTATATAAAAGTCGCCAATTCAACTGCGACGTTGAAGCAAAACAGTGAAAAAAACAACAAAACATTTTGTTGACATGACAATGAGAAATTGTTATGATATAAAAGTTGCTCAAGCGAGTAACTGATTCACATGAACCTTGAAAACTGAACAGCAAAACGTCAACGAATATAGCGGAACACACTTCGGT
>Ga0209013_10000696_pt1 | contig 30339 bp, 28 predicted proteins | sample Cruoilmetagenom2_FD_187291 | JGI IMG/M metagenome (GOLD analysis project Ga0209013, IMG submission 187291) | Oil polluted marine microbial communities from Coal Oil Point, Santa Barbara, California, USA - Sample 2 (SPAdes) (version 2) | ecosystem: Environmental > Aquatic > Marine > Oil seeps ...
CCGCTTTATTTGCGGCCGCCGGACGCCAAGCCGCAAGCGCCCACGCTGGAGCGACGCTGATGACCCGCACATGCGCCGTGAGCCGCGCCGGTCCGGGTGATGCCGCGCTGTTGGCGGCGCTCCATGCGCGCTGCTTCGCGAAGCCTTGGGACGAGATCGCCATGGCGCGGTTCGTCGCCGCGCCGGGCGTGCTGTGTCTTGTTGGAACGGCACCCCATGAGGTGGCGGCGCCAGCGGCGCTTCTGATCGCGCGGGCTGCCGCCGACGAAGCGGAACTGCTGACGATGGGCGTGATACCGGAACGCCGCCGCGCCGGGCTTGGCCGCGCGCTTCTGAGCCACGCACTTGCTGTGTTGTCGTCGCGCGGCGCTACGCAACTCTTCCTCGAAGTCGACGAGACCAACGCCGCGGCGGTTGCGCTTTACCGCGCATCTGGCGCGAAGCCCGCCGGTCGCCGGGAGCGCTATTACGAAAGCGGCGCGAACGCCGCCATCTTCAGCCTTGATCTTCGGTCCTGATCTTGAGACTTGATCCTGAGTGTTGATCTTGAGTCTCGATCTTGAGTCTTGCCCTTTGCCAGCCACCCTCCGATGATGGACGCGACCTGCGATGAGCCGCTCGAAACCCACCAACCCTAAAGGATCCATGTCCGGCGAGGCGACACGGGAAAGCAGGCTTGAGCGGCTTTGCGCCGACCGGGGCCTGCGCATGACCGGTCAGCGGCGCGTCATCGCCCGCGTGCTGTCCGAAGCACACGACCATCCGGATGTGGAAGAGGTCTATCGCCGCGCCAGCGCGGAGGATCCGCGCATCTCGCTATCCACGGTTTATCGGACAGTGCGCTTGATGGAAGGCGAGGGCATCGTCGAGCGCCACGACTTCGGCGACGGGCGCGCCCGCTACGAGCCGGCCGGGCACGACCACCACGATCACCTCATCAATATGAAGACCGGCGAGGTCATCGAGTTCAAAAATGAGGACATCGAGCGGCTGCAGGAACGCGTCGCCAAGGAGCTCGGCTTCCGGCTTATCGGACACCGCCTGGAACTCTTCGGCACGCCCCTAAAGAACGGCAAATAGCGCCGCAATATACCGCCTATTTCACCCTGTTTGACTTCCCGCGCGCGGCGGGACAATTTTGGCGAAGCGTCAATCAATGAAGAAGGGGGTGGCGTGATGGGTAGACGCATCGTTCTTGCTGCGATCGTGACATTGCTGAGCGGCATGGCCTTCGCCGGGCATGCTCTGGAGCCGGAAGCCGCGCCAGTGGCCAAGGAAGACAAGTCGGTCGAGACGGACAACGCTGCGGCGTCTGTGACTGAGGTGACGGCCAGCCCTGCGCAGCCTGTCTCGACTCCAAGCCCCACAACGATTGTGGTGCCGGCACCCAAGGTCGAGGTGAAGATGCCGTCCGAACTCGACCTCTACATGGTCCCGGCGGCCACGCGCGAAGTCTGCACGACCCGCGACTGGGGCGCCGGCGAAATCGAGACCGACTGCCGGGTTCGTCCGGTCCCCATAATGCGCGCCGATCCGCAGCTCCGCGGTCTTTGCGTCACACGCTACGGTCAGCGGGTCTGCTATTGAGCACACGCGCGGTAGGCCGTTCTTGAAACGATATCGATGAAACGCGTGCGCGCATTTCTGGTGCTGGCGACATTTTTCGCCTTCACCCTCCCCTTGATGCCGCTGCAGTACCTGCTGGTGCGTACCGGCTCGCGCTTCGCCCGCAGCTTCCCGCATTGGTACCACCGTCAAGTTTGCAGGATCATCGGCATACGCCTCAATGTCGACGGGGAAGTCGCGGAGTCTCAAGGCGTGCTCATCGTCTCCAATCATGTCTCGTGGCTCGACATCACGGTGCTGTCGGCGGTCGCGCCCGTTTCGTTCGTGGCCAAACAAGAAGTCTCGACCTGGCCGTTCGTGAAATGGCTCGCCAAGCTGCAACGCTCGGTGTTCGTCGACCGCGAGCGGCGCACAGAAGTGGGCACCAAGGCCAACGAAATCCTGGAGCGCCTGGAAGCGGGAGACCACGTGGTGTTCTTCGCAGAAGGGACGTCCAGTGATGGCAACTCCGTCGTGCCGTTCCGCTCCGCATTGTTCGCAGCGGTCAAGCCGCCAGGCGGTGCGCCCATGGGATCGAAGGTTTCGGTGCAGACGCTGGCGCTGACCTACACGAAGCTCCACGGCCTGCCCTTGGGACGGCGCGGCCGTCCACAGGTCGCCTGGTACGGAGACATGGACATGGCAAGCCATGCCTGGAAGCTGCTCGGCCTTGGGCCGCTCGACGCCGATATCCGCATCGGCCCGCCTGTGCCGCTCGACGACTTCCCGGACCGCAAAGCGCTGGCGCGCTACACGGAGACGAAAGTCCGCAACGATGTCGTTGAGTTGTTGCGCGCGCGGCCCTCGCGATAGTCCGAGCCGCGCGCTTGTCTGCTAGATCGCGCGACGCAGGCGGATCGTGTCCATGACCGTCGCCGGCGAGAACGTCCCATCAGGCTGCTGCCGGATGAAGCCTGCCTTCGCGACGTTCGTCAGCGTGACGTGCACGCCGCGGTCGACATCGCCATTGGCGAAATAGCCTTCCTGCACCGCGATATGGCAGAGGTCCTCAAACGTCATAGCGCCCAACTCGCTAAGCTTGCGAATTAGAAAGTCCGCAAGAGGCGGCTGCTGGGGTGCTTGAGAGACCCTTTCCGCCGGACGGGGCTGTTCGTGTTCGCCCTCGCGCGCTGGCGCGGCGGCCAAAGGCGCACGCCGATAGATCTGCGGCGCAGCGGAACGCTGCTCGCCCTCGTCCTCATGAGCCCGCTCTTGAACGCGCTCATGAACACGCTCCTGAACTTGCTCTTGGCGAACCGGTACCGGGCCGGGGCGCCTCTGCGGCACGGCCTCCGCTGCATGCGGAGCGCGGTACTGCGCCGGCTCACGTGACGGGCGGCGTTGCGGCTCAGTGGCCCGGCCGTTCGCCTGACGATAAGGCTCCTGCTCCTGGCGGCGCTGGTACTCGGCCTCCGGGGCAGGGCGGCGATCCGGCTCTGCCTCGCGCACCGGATGGCGCTCCGCCACCGGCGGCGCCTGCCGCGGCTCGTCTTGGACGGGTGCGTCCGTCAGCCGCTGGTATTCCAGCTCCATGAGCGTGGTGACGGCCTCGAACTCGGACTGAAGATCCTCGATCCTCGCCTCGTGCTCCCGCTTCAGTTGTTCTTGACGTTTCTCGAATTGCGCTTGCGCCGCGCTTAGCTGCTCCTTGAGGAAGCTGGCACGGTCTTGTAGGTCCCCGCGAATATCACGCATCAAAATGCCCTCTGGTTACTGCACCTCGACAGAACGACACGCCGAATCGGATGTTTCGCAAGCACACAAAGGCCCGCCGTCCACCGCTCGGCAGTTACGCATTACTGTACGGAATTGCGCCGGACACAGCCTCAGCATCGGCACCACTGCCGTCATTCTAGCCCTAACCATCTGCAGAGTCTCGCCTTTGGCGACTCAGACAGTTATGTCGAGCATCGGCGTAATTATTCTGCGCCCGCCCGGCCGCTCAAGGAGCAAATTCCCAAGACAAGACCAAGATACTTTTGGAACAAGTTCGATCCGCCACGCGGATGAGCCGTCATCATCTTGTCAAATCGGATGCACTTCAGCGGGTGGCGGGGCGTTTCTTCTGCCGCTTCCGAGGCTTCGCCTTTGACATCTCTGGCAAGAACGCCGCAAGCAGCCCGATCGCCGGCAAAAATGCGCACACGTGATAGACGAAGGTGATGCTCGTGGCGTCGGCCAGCCGGCCGAGCAGCGCCGCCCCGATGCCGGCAATGCCGAACGCGAGGCCGAAGAACAGCCCCGCCACCATGCCCACGCGGCCCGGCAACAGGCTTTGCGCATAGACAATGATGGCCGGGTGAGCGGACGCCAGGATAAGGCCGATCACCACGCTGAGTATGGCCGTGCCCACCAAGCCCACATAAGGCAGCGCGAGCGTGAAAGGCAGCACGCCGAGGATCGACCACCAGATCACGCGGCGCGTGCCGATGCGATCACCGATGGGACCGCCGATTACGGTGCCTGCCGCCACGGCACCGAGGAACAGGAACAGGAACAGCTGCGCCGACTGCACCGTCAGGTCGAAAGTTTGGACCAGATAGAAGATGTAGAAGCTCGCGATCGAGGCCAGATAGAAGTGCTTGGAGAAGGTGAGCGTGACCAGGATGGCGATTGCCCGCGCCACCTCGCGGCGGCCAAGCGCGGCAATCGCCTCGCGTTCTTCGGGATGAGAGACCGGTTTCCACTTGAGCGCCTTGCCGTACCAGTTCCCGACCACCGACAGCAGCGCCATGCCGAGCAGAGCCACCACCGAGAACCAGGCGATCGAGCCTTGCCCGTAGGGAATTACGATGAAGGCCGCGAGCAGCGGTCCGAGCGCGGTCCCGAAATTGCCGCCCACCTGAAACACCGCTTGTGCCGTGCCGTGCCGCCCGCCCGAGGCGAGCCGCGCGACCCGGGACGACTCGGGGTGAAACACCGACGACCCCATGCCGATCAGCGCGGCAGCGCCGAGTACCATCGCGTAGGACGAGGCGAAAGCGATGAGGATCAGGCCGGCCAGCGAGGAAGCCATGCCGACCACCAGCGAGTAGGGCGTCGGGTAGCGGTCGGTTACGTAACCGACGAGCGGTTGAAGCACCGACGCGGTCGCCTGGAAGGTGAAGGTGATGAAGCCGATCTGCGCGAAGTCGAGCGCAAGGCTCGTCTTGAGCATGGGATAGATCGCCAGGATCAGCGACTGAATCACGTCGTTCAGCATGTGGCACACGCTGATGGCGGCGAGCACCGCCACCGCGGTCCGCTGACCCGCCGCGCCTTCCTGCGCCGTGTGCCCTGTCTGCCTCGCCATCAGGAGAAACCCCGTTGAAATCCTGGTGCGCAGGATTGGGCCAAACCGCCCCTCAAGGGCAAGAGGTCATTTTCCCGTACAGGCCCAGGCGGGCTAAAATAGCGGGTCATGCAGCCGCTACTGATTATTCAACTCCTCGTCCTGATCGCCGTTGCCAACGCTGCGCCGCTCTTCTTGAAGAAGGCGATGGGGACGGCGCTCGACTGGCCGCTCGATGGAGGTTTGACGCTCACAGATGGCCACCCGCTGTTCGGTGTGTCCAAAACAATCCGCGGCATCGTTGCCGCACTTCTGACAACGCCTGCCGTGTCGGCGCTGATGGGGCTCGGCTGGGAGCTTGGCGCCTTGGTGGCCGCTTGCGCCATGGCAGGCGACCTCTTGTCGAGCTTCATCAAACGGCGGTTCGGACTTGCGCCCAGCAGTCAAGCGATCGGGCTCGATCAAATTCCGGAATCGCTTCTGCCGTTCATCGCGGCGAGCTGGCTGGTGCCGATAGGCGTGCTCGACATTGTGGCCGGCACGGCAATCTTCGCTGTCGGCGAACTCGCGGTGTCGCGCATCCTCTTCAGGCTGAACCTCCGCGAGGAGCCTTACTGACTGTAGTCTCTCGGCGACGCCGCAGGCGATGTAGCGTGACCTCGGGCGGACAGTTGAACCGTACCGGCACAACGGAGGAGCCGGCGCCGACCGCCGTGTAGCCGATCATGTCATGATGCCGCCAAGGTCCAGAACCGAGCGCGCGCGGCAGCACGGCGCTTAGGGTGATGGGAATGCCGCCGGGAAGGCAGATCTGCCCGCCATGAGTATGGCCGCTGATCAGCACATCGAAATCGGCGTGGGCGGCCTGACGATAGATCTCGGGTGTGTGCGTGACGAGGATCGAGAACTCCTCATGGGGAATGTTGTCGGCAGCCTTCTCAATATTCTCCATGCGATAGAAGTGCGCATCGTCGACACCCGCGAGATGGAGGCGTTCGTCGCCGCGCTCAATAGTGTCGGCCTCGTTGAGCAGCATCCTCACGCCCATCTCCTCCAATCGCGGCACCATGAGAATTGTGTCGTGATTGCCGAGCACGCCATAGACCGGCCCCTTCAACTGGGCGCAGAGCTTCTCCATACCCGCAAGCGACGGCTCGTAGGGGCCCCAGGTGTTGCCGCGGTAGTCGCCCGTCAGAATGCACAGATCATAGTGGATGGTCGGGAGGAGCTGTATCAGGCGTGCCATGGCGCCTTCGCTCATGTCGACGTGAAGATCGCTGATCTGGAGAATGGATAAGCCGTCGAAGGCTTCCGGCAGATGGGGCGCGTCGATGAGGTTTTCGCGGACTTCAACTTTCGCCGCGTTGCGCAAGCCCCGCCAATAGAGCCCCGTGCCCATGAGAACCGCGCGGATGACGGCATGGCCTATCGTCAGATTCTCGATGTGGAAGAAGTTGATGCCCTGGCCGAAGACCTGCGCCTCGTGATCCTTCTCGACGCCGAGACGCTGGCGGGCATGGCGCCGACCAAGACGCTTCTCCAGGAGTGAAAGAACGGCTTCGTCGGTCATCGATCCCGGGTGCGCTCCATTGCAGCAGACTTGCCAAACCAAAGCTCAAGGGCAAGGGGTCATTTCGACAACCAAGGATATCCAACCTGTCGCGGCTGCGGACGGGGAAAATGCCCGGCGTGCGCTACGAGACCATCGCAAAGATTTACGAGGCGCTCGACGTCAAGCGGCCCAGCGGGCGATCTCCGTATGATCAGGGTAGTAGCGTCCCGCCATATGGCCGACATAAGCCTTGAGATTGGCGTGCCGCTCCGCGGCTTCGCGCAAAGGTGTCTCGAACAGCGGACAGAGGGCGCCGGCAAAAAATGCGAATGCCGTGGCGTCGAGCCCGGTCGGCTCGTCTCCCATCATATATGGCTTGCCGGCAAGAAACGCGGCCGCGGCATCGAGCGACTGTTTCCCGAGCGCGACAATCTCTTCTTGCGCGTGACGCCCCATGCCTTGGCCCCGCAGCTCGGCCTTGATCTGCCGGCGCGCCATACGTGGAACAATGAGCCGCATCGGCAAAGGGATGCGTTCGAAGAATTGCGCCATCCCGGCCGCGAAGTTTGCATCGTCGACCCAGCGTGAGTGCAAGACGGTCCAATAGGTGTGGTCCTCAAGCATCTTCTCGAAGGCCCAGGCGACAGCCCGCTGCTCGTCATCGAGCCCCTTGTCGAAGTCGACCCCGTATTTCTTTTCCAAGTGCCAACCAATGAAGGTGGAGTCGGCGATTCTTTCGCCGTCGTCGTCGATGTAAGGAAGCTTGCCTTTCGGGGCTTTGTTGAAGCCGCTCGTGTCGACCGCGAATTCGAGATCCGCCATCTTCAGCAGCGTTTCGACCTTGGTGACGAAGGGGCTGACGTCAGGAAGCCCAAAGGCGGATCCAAAGGCGTAAAGGGTGATCATCGGTGCTCCCATGGGCGATCAAGACCAGGCGCCGATTGTCCAAGCTGGCGGTGTCAGGATCGTGGCGGCGGGGGCAGGCGCTTCTTGGCGAGCGGAGCGGCGAAAGCACAAGTGCCTGGCGGAGAGAGAGGGATTCGAACCCTCGAGACGGTTACCCGCCTACACGCGTTCCAGGCGTGCGCCTTCAACCACTCGGCCACCTCTCCTAAAGGCGCCGCACTATAGCGAAGCGCACCTTCCGTTCAAGCGGAGCGGCCAGGACGCCAGGACGCGGCCTCGAAGCGTTTGAACGGGACCGGCCAATGGCTTATGTAAGCGGAAACACGGGATCGGCCACTCTCGCCCATGCGTTTTGTCCTTCGAATACTCGGTGTCTGGCTGCTTTTGCTGGCCATGGTTGCCGCCGTCGTTGACGCCACAAAAAGCCTGGCGGGCGGCGGCGCGTGGGTGGTGACGCCCATGGGCGATCAATGGCGCCAGCTCGCGCCAGAATCGCTGCAGGCAACGCGGCAATGGATCATCGCCAATGCCGGAGACTGGCTGTGGGATCCGATCATGGTCTCGATCCTGGGCGCACCGACCTGGGTGGTATTCGGCATTCTCGGCGTGTTTCTGTATTGGCTCGGCCAGAAGCGAAAAGAGGTCGAGGTCTTTATCAACTAGCGGGAATGTGAAGGACGGGCCGCCTGAAACCCGTCGAGGGAGCTCCTATGTTTGAAGCTATACGGAGAGCCCTCATGCAAAAGTCCCTCAACGTTCCCAGCGCCGCAGAGGCCTTGCCCGGCCGGCCCGATCCCATCCCCACGGCGCAGACCCATTTTGTCACCGGCGCCCCCCTCAAGGGCCCGTATCCCGAAGGCGCCGAGACGGCCCTGTTTGGGCTTGGCTGCTTCTGGGGCGCGGAGCGCAAGTTCTGGGAGATCCCAGGCGTGCTGGTGACGGCGGTGGGCTATGCGGGCGGACACACGCCGAACCCGACTTACGAAGAAGTCTGCTCAGGGAGAACTGGGCACACCGAGGCCGTGCTTGTGATCTTCGATCCGAGGCAAGTCAGCTTCGACCAGCTCCTGAAGACATTCTGGGAAAGCCACAACCCGACCCAAGGCATGCGCCAGGGCAACGATGTCGGCACGCAGTACCGCTCGGGCATCTACTACTCTTCGGAGGACCAGAAGCAGGCTGCGGAAGCGTCCAAGGCGGCTTATGACGAAGCGCTTCGGGGAAACGGCATGGGTCCGATCACCACGGAGATCGAAGCAGCGCCGAAATTCTACTTCGCCGAGGACTATCACCAGCAATATCTCGCCAAGAATCCGGCCGGCTATTGCGGGCTCGGCGGCACGGGCGTCTCTTGTCCTATTGGCACCGGCGTCGACGCTTAGCTTCGGATAAAGCCGACAATGTCCTTGGTCTTGGCCAGGATCGGGTTGGCGATGCCGCGGGCGCGGGCAGCGCCGTCCGCCAAGATGCGGTCGATCTCGACCGGGTCGGCCATCAAGCGGCGCATCTCATCGCCAATCGGCGTGAGCTTCTCGGTAGCCAGCTCCGCGAGCGCGCCCTTGAACGCCGAGAACGGCTGGTTGCCGTAGTCGGCAAGCACGGTTTCTTTGTCCGTTCCCGCCAGCGCCGCATAGATGCCGATGAGGTTGTCGGCTTCCGCGCGACCCTCCAGCCCCTTCACCTCGGACGGCAGCGGTTCGGGATCGGTCTTCGCCTTTTTGATTTTCTTGGCGATGGTGTCGCCATCGTCGGTGAGATTGATGCGGCTGAGATCGGACGGGTCCGACTTCGACATCTTCTTGGTGCCGTCGCGGAAGCTCATGACGCGCGTGGCGGGACCGGCGATGATCGGCTCGGGCAGCGGGAAGAAGCCTCCCGGATAATCTTCACGCGCGATCGTCTTGGCGAAGTCGTTGTTGAACTTCTGCGCGATGTCGCGGGCGAGTTCCAAATGCTGCTTCTGGTCCTCGCCCACGGGCACGTGCGTCGCGTGATAGAGCAGAATGTCGGCGGCCATCAGGTTCGGATAGACGTAAAGCCCGGCGGAGGCCTTCTCGCGATCCTTGCCCGCCTTCTCCTTGAACTGGGTCATGCGGTTGAGCCAGCCAAGCCGCGCGACGCAGTTGAAGATCCAGGCGAGCTCGGCGTGGCCGGACACCTGGCTCTGGTTGAAAATGATCTGGCGCGCCGGGTCGATGCCCGACGCAATAAAGGCCGCGGTCACCTCACGGATGTTGTGGCTGAGTTCGTCCGGGTCCTGGAACACGGTGATGGCGTGGAGATCGACCACGCAATAAAGGCACTCGTGCTCCTCCTGGAGCGCCACGAAGCGGGTGATGGCGCCGAGATAATTGCCGAGATGGAGATTTCCGGTCGGCTGCACGCCGGAGAAAACGCGCGTCTTATGTTTGGACGTTTCTTGCATGCCGTGCCCTTGAGTTTCGCGGGGTTATGGCTCGCGAGCGGCCTCAGCGCAAGGGCGCGCACGTGACTATCCGCACGCCGCTTCCATTTCGCGAATCTGGTCGGCGATATCGACCGTGCGCTGGGCCATGGCGAAGTGTAACCGCTCGACCATGTGCCCATCGACCACGATGACGCCCTTCTTCTCGTTCTCCGGCTGGCCGAAGGCGTCGATGATCTTGCGCGACCAGTCGACCTCCTCTTGCGTGGGCGAGAAAATCTCGTTGCAGGGGACGACCTGGCTCGGATGGATCAGGGTCTTGCCATCCATGCCGAGAATTCGGCCACGCTCGCATTCATCGCGCAGTCCTTCATCGTCACGGAAGTCGTTGTAGACGCCGTCGAGAATGTCGAGCTTGTAGGCGCGCGCGGCGACCAAGGTCATGGCGAGCCAAGGCACCACGGCGAAGCGGTCATGGAGCGCGCGGGCGCGCGATTCCTTGATGAGATCGTTGGTGCCCATAACGAGGCAGCACAGGCGGTTCTCTGCGTGCACCGTAGTCGCGGCGATGGTGCGCGCATTCAGGATCGCCATGGGCGTTTCCATCATGGCCCATAGGCGCACCTTTTGCGGCGCGTGCACGCTTTGCAGGATCTTAGCGGCGGAGATGATGTCGCCGGAATGGACGACCTTGGGCACGAGGATCGCATCGGGCGCGGCGTTGCAGGCGGCGATGAGATCGTCGGTGCCCCACGGCGTCTCCAGCGCGTTGACTCGGATCACCACCTCGCGGCCGCCATAACCCCCGGCCTTCACGGCGGCGCAGACCTGCTCGCGAGCCATGACCTTGGCGTCCGGCGCCACCGCGTCCTCGAGGTCGAAGATCAGCGCGTCGGCTGGGATGGTCTTGGCTTTTTCGAGCGCCCGCGCATTCGATCCGGGCATATAGAGCGCGCTGCGGCGCGGTTTGCCTTCCATATGCTACTCTCCACTTTTGTTGCGCTGCAACATAACGAGGGTGCAACGCCGCGCAACCCCAACTTTGACCGAACTCAGCGCCCTAGCACTTCCTTCAGGAGGGTTCTGGGCTTTAGAGCGCCGGCCAGCGCGCCGGCCACGAGATAGGTGAGAAGCCCTGCAAGGATGAGCGCGGCCAACGCCAAGACCTGGACGAGGAGCCCGGCCTCTGGCGCGAACCAAGGGGCCAGCGCGCCCGTGAGCCACCAGACCACTGCGCCCATGGCGATGCTCGCCAGCACGATGCCGAGAAATGCGCGCCGGAACGCATCGTCGAGCGCGAACTCGCCGCGGGCGCGCAGCCCCATGATGAGAAGGCTGACATTGATCCAGCCGGCAATGCTCGCGGCGATCGCAATGCCGACGGCGCCAAGCGCGGTGAATAGCGCAATAGCCAGCACAGCATTGGCGCCGAGCGCGATGCCGGCATAGGTCATCGGCGCCTTGGTGTCCTCGCGAGCGAAGAAGCTCGGATGCAGCACTTGCACCATGACGTAGGCCGGCAAGCCAATGGCGAGCGCTGCCAGCATGTCGGCGCTCGCGCGGGCATCGATCGTGGTGAAGGCACCGCGTTCGAACAGCACGCGCATGATGGGGCTCGAAGCAATAAACAGCGCGACGGCGGCGGGAAGCGCGATCAACAGCGCGAATTCCAGCGCGCGGTTTTCGCTGGTGACGACGGCCTCAGTGTTGCCCGCGCGAAGCTTCTTGCTCAAGTCGGGCAGCAGAACCACGCCGACCGCGACGCCGATGATGCCGAGAGGTAACTGAAAGATGCGTTCGGCGTAATAGAGCCACGAGACGACCCTGTCTTGGAAGCTCGCGATGATGGTCGAGATGACGATCATCACTTGCGCCATGCTGCCGGCGATCACGCCCGGCACGGCGAGATGCACTAACCGTTTCATATCCGCCGTCCATTGCGGGCGTTCGAGCCGCAAGCGAATGCCGGCCTTCGCCGCAGCGAAGGCGACCACGGCCACCTGCAGCAGACCCGAAACGGCGATGCCCCAAGCCAGCGCGACACCGGCGGCGGACTGTTCGCCGCGCCCCGTCGCCATGAGCCAGAGCAGAACGGCGATGAGCACGATGTTCAGCAGGCTCGGCGCAAAGGCGGCATAGGCGAACCGCCCCAGCGCGTTGAGAAGGCCCGTGTAGAGCGCGACCCAGGACATGAACACGAGATAGGGGAACGCGATGCGGGCCAGAGTCACGGCAAGCTGGAGTTTGTCGGGATCCTTGGCAAAACCGGGCGCCAGCAGAAGGATCAGCCAGGGCATGGCGATCTCGGCGAGGATCGTGAACACGACGAGCACCAGCGTGAGCCCGGACAGCGCCTTGGCGGCAAAGTCCTGTGCCGCTTCGGACCCTTCGGCATGAAGGCGCTTGGAGAACAGCGGGATGAAGGCCGCGTTGAACGCCCCTTCGGCAAAGAGACGCCGGAACATATTCGGCACGCGGAACGCCACAAAGAATGCGTCGGTGATGGAGGACGCGCCAAGGATGGCGGCGATGAGCACGTCGCGGACGAAGCCGAGCATGCGGCTGATGACGGTCATCCCGCCGACGGTGGCGAACCCCCGATAGAGTTTCATGGGCGCTTACGCCGACGCGAGTTCCGATTCCTGACGGGCGGCAAGCACCTTCGTCAACCGCTCGCGGATGAGCAGATCGCGCGAGGAACTGGTGATCTTCTTGCCGGTCAGGTTGGTCACGTAGAAAACATCGACGGCCTTCTCGCCGAAGGTGGCGATGTGGGCCGAGGCGATGTCGAGGTTGAGATCGGAAATCTCGCGCGTGACATCGTAGAGAAGACCGGGCCGGTCGAGCCCGTTGATCTCAATGACGGTCAGCGCATCGGACAACGTGTTGTCGATGACAACTTGTGGTTCGACAGTGAAGGCCGAAAGCCGCGACTTCGGCTTCTTCTTCGCGCGAATGAGATCGATGGCGCGTGTCTCACCCTTCAACATGCGTTCGATCGAGACCGCGATCTTCCGGGCGCGGCGCTCCTCGTCCTCGGCGTGGTCGAATTCGCGCTCCAAGTGAATGGTGTCGAGGGCCATGCCGTCGCGTGTCGTCGAAATCTGCGCGTCCACAATATTGGCGCCTGCGCCCGTGCATGCGCCCGCGACCATCGCAAGCAGGCGTGGATGGTTGGGCGCTAGCAGCGTGAGCTCGGTCACGCCGCGGAAGGCGTCGGTCGAGATGCGCGTCACGACCTCGCGGTTTTGCCCCTCGGCATCGCGTACGAGTTTGGCGTGCTCGGTAATGACGTCGAGATCGGTCCTGAGCCAATAGCCCGGATAGTGGCGATCGATGAAACGCTCCAGCTCTTTCTTTGGCCAGTCGGACAAGCGCTCGCGCAGCGCGTCCTGTACGCGGGCCATGCGCTCTGTGCGGGTGAGCTCGGTGTGTCCCCCGCCAAGCAGCGGCTCGGTCTCGAAATACAGCGTCCGCAGGAGTTGACCCTTCCAGCCGGTCCAGGTGCCGGGCCCCACGGCGCAGATATCGGCCACGGTGAGGATCAGAAGAAGCTTCAGCCGTTCGCGGCTCTGCACAAGCTCGGCGAAATCGCGGATTGTCTTTGGGTCGTTCAGATCGCGGCTTTGGGCGAACAGGCTCATGGTGAGATGATGCTCGACCAGCCAGGTGGCGGTTTCGGTTTCCGAATCCGTCAGCCCGAGCCGCGGTCCGATCTCGCGGGCAATGCGCGCGCCGGCGATGGAGTGATCCTCATCTCGCCCCTTGGCAACATCGTGCAGAAGCGCGGCCACGTATAACGCCCGGCGGTTGTCGATCGTGCGAACGACTTCGCTGGAGACCGGATGCTCAGTGGCGTAACGGCCGCGTTCGATGTCCGATAGATAGCCGACCGTACGCAGCAAATGCTCGTCCACCGTGAAGTGGTGGTACATGTTGAACTGCATCATCGATACGACACGGCCGAAGTCGGGAATGAACCGGCCAAGCACGCCCGCCTCGTTCATCTTGCGCAAGATGGCTTCCGGATCGCGGGAGTCCATCAGCAGCTTCAAGAACAGGCGGTTTGCGGTTGGGTCGTTGCGCAGCTTGTCGTCAATCAGCCGGAAGTTGGATCGGATCTGACGCAGCACTTGCGGCGCGGTGCCCGCCTTGTTCTCATCGGCAACGACAAACAGGCGAATGAAATTCACCGGGTCCTTGACGAAGGCATCCTTGTCGACCGTGGAAACGCGGCCGGTCTCGATGCGGAAGTCCGACGTGCGCCTGAGCTTAGCGCGCCGCTTCCAGCTAAAGGAACCAAGCAATGTGTCGAGCGCCGGGATGGACTTCAGCTGCTTCAGCTCCAGCGCGGTGCAGACGATGCGGGTCAGCTGGCCGACTTCCTTGGCAATAAGAAAGTAGTGCTTCATGAACCGCTCGACGCCGCTGAGCCCGGCGTGTCCGCGATAGCCGAGGCGATCGGCCATAGCGCGCTGAAGATCGAAGCTCAGGCGTTCCTCCGGCCGGTCGGTGAGAAAGTGCAGGTGACATCGCACTGTCCATAAGAAGAACTCACAGCGCCGAAAGCTCCGGTACTCATGCCGCGTGAACACGCCCGCCTCGACGAACTCTTCCTCCGCCTGGTCCGGATAGAGATGTTTGGCCAGCCAGTGCAGCGTGTGCAGATCGCGTAAGCCGCCCGCGCCATCCTTGATGTTGGGTTCGACCTGGTAGCGCGAGGCGCCCGTGCGCGAGTGCCGCGCATCTTGCTCGGCGAGCTTGGCCTCGATGAAGGCGCGCGCGTCGTTATCGAGAACGTCGCGGCGGAACTTGTGCTGAAACTCCGCAAAGAGGCGTTCGTCGCCGAGAATGAGCCGCGCGTCGAGCAACGCCGTGCGGATTGTCATGTCCTCAAGGCTGAGCCGGACGCACTGTGTGATGGTCCGCGTCGCGTGACCGACTTTGAAGCCGAGGTCCCAAAGAATGTAGAGCATGTACTCGGCCACGCTCTCGCCCCAGGCCGTCTGCTTGTAGGGAAGCAAGAACAGCAGATCGATATCGGAGCCCGGCGCGAGCAGGGCGCGGCCGTAGCCGCCTTGCGCGACCACCGCCATGCGCTCGGCAGAAGATGGGTTTTGGACCCGGTAGATGTGCTGCGTGGTCACGTCGTAGATCAGGCGGATCAGCGCGTCCTGGAAGTCCGACAGACCGCCGGCGCATTTGCGTCCATCACCGTTGTGCTTGAGCTGCTGCTCCGCGACCTCGTGCGCCTCGGCGACGAGCGGTTTCAGATAGGCAACCAGTTCCGCGCGGAGCTGCGTGTCCTGTCCGGCATGCTTGCGCGCGAGTTCGCCGGTCTCCTGGCGGAGGAGATCGAAGTCAAAATACGGCGCTTGTCTTGACACGGGCTGGTCCATAGTGGGCAACGACTTTAGCATATCAACGGTTTACGACCCGCCCTCAAGCAAGGTCTTGAGACGGTAGAGGGCTTCAAGCGCCTCCTTGGGTGTCATGCAATCTGGCCGCAAGCTTTGCAAGGCCTGCTCGATGGCGGATTGCTCATCGAGGCCGGACGGCGCCTTGGTGGCCTGAAAGAGCGGCATGTCGTCGGCCAAATCGGCGGGCTTGGGGCGCCCATCGGCTTTCTCCAGCTCGGTGAGGACTTCACCCGCGCGAGCCAGCACCGGCCCCGGCAGGCCGGCGAGCTTGGCGACATGAATGCCGTAGGAGCGGTCGGCGGCGCCTCCGACGACGTGATACAGAAAGACGATCTCGTCGCGCCACTCCTTTACCTCGACCGTGGCATTGGCCGCATGGGCCAGTTTGTCGGCGAGCGCGGTCAGCTCGTGGTAGTGCGTGGCGAACAGCACGCGGGAGCGGTTGACCTCGTGCAGATATTCGAGCGCCGCCCAGGCGATGGACAGACCATCGAAGGTCGCGGTGCCCCGGCCGATTTCGTCCAGCACCACGAAGGAGCGCGCAGTCGCTTGATTCAAAATGGCGGCGGTCTCCACCATCTCGACCATGAAGGTGGAGCGGCCGCGCGCCAGATCGTCGGCTGCACCGACGCGGCTAAACAGACGATCGACAATGCCGACATGCGCGGACTTCGCGGGCACAAAGGCGCCCGCTTGCGCAAGCACGACGATGAGCGCGTTCTGGCGCAGGAACGTCGACTTGCCGGCCATGTTGGGCCCGGTGACGACGAGGATGCACGTACCGGTGCCGTTACCTTCACCTAGATGGCAGTCATTGCCGACGAAGCTTGCGCCATCGTTGCGCTCCAGCGTTTGCTCGACGACCGCGTGGCGCGCCTCTTCGACGTCGAAGGCGGCGCTGTCGTCAACGTCCGGACGCACATAGCTCTGCTCGACAGCCAGCTCGGCGAGCCCCGCGTAGTGGTCGAGCTCGGCGAGAGCGGCGCTCGCTGCAGACAGTGCCTGCTCCTCGGCGAGGACGTCTTTCGTAAGCGTGGCAAAAATATCGAGTTCGAGCGCGAGCGCGCGGTCGGCGGCCGAGGTGATGCGCGCGTCGAGCTCCGCGAGTTCGGATGTCGAGAACCGCACCGCGTTTGCCATGGTCTGGCGGTGAACGAACGTTTCCACATGCGGCGGCTTGGTGAGCGTTGGCGCATGCAGCGCCGTGACCTCGACGAAATAGCCGAGCACGTTGTTGTGGCGCACTTTGAGGGACTTGACGCCGGTTGCCTCCGCGTAGGTCGTCTGGAGTCCCGCGATCACTTGCCGGCTGCCGTCACGCAATTGCCGATGCTCATCCAGATCGGCATTGAAGCCGTCACGGATGAAGCCGCCGTCGCGGGCGTTGACGGGAAGCGCGTCGGCAAGCGCCGCAACCAAGGCCTGTTCCATCCCGGACGGCGCGGCGGCAAGGCGTTCGGCGATCCCCATCAACTCGCGCGGCAGGCCGAGCGCCTCGCTTGCGCGCAAAATATGTGTGGCGAGATCGTGCGCGGCGCGGATGCTCGCCGCTACAGCGCCGAGATCGCGGGGGCCGCCTCGGCCCAACGCCAGCCGTGCAAGCGCGCGAGAAAGATCGGGCGCGGCTTTCAGCGCCTCGCGGAGCTCCTGGCGCAACCGCGGCTCGTCAACGAGATAGGCGACCGCATCGAGGCGTGCATTCACGGCCTCGACATTCGTCAAGGGGCTGGCGAGACGGCTGCCCAACTCGCGTGCGCCGGCGGCGGTGACGGTGCGGTCAATGGCGGCGAGAAGGCTGCCGTTCCGTGCGCCCTGGTTGGAGCGCGACAGCTCGAGATTGGTGCGAGTCGCGGCGTCAATAAGAAGGAGGCTCCCTGCCGCTTCTTTTCGCGGCGGTCGCAGCAGCGGCGCACGCCCCACTTGCGTGATCTCCACATAAGTGAGGAGGCCGGCGAGCGCGGCCAATTCGCCCCGCGTGAAGTCGCCGAAGGCATCGAGCGCGGCCACGCCAAGCCGCTCTTTGAGCGCGCGTTCTCCGCGCACGGAGTCGAAATGGGCGCGCGGGCAAGGCGTGAGCGCGGCGCCGGCCTCATCGACATGGCGGCGAATATCGTCATCGCCCGCGAGATCCTCACCAACGAGAACCTCGCCGGGGCGAATGCGCGACAGCTCCCCGGGCAGATCGGTGAGACGCGCAGAGGCGGCAAGGAGTTCTCCGGTGGAGATGTCGATGGAGGCAAGCGCGAAGACGGGTTCGGCGCCTTCCTTATGAGGTGCCCGGAACAGCGCGGTGAGGAAATTATGCGCCCGGGCATCGAGCAGCGACTCCTCGGTGAGCGTCCCGGGCGTCACCAGGCGGACGACATCGCGCCGTACCACGGCCTTCGGCCCGCGCTTCTTGGCGTCCGCCGGGTCCTCGGTCTGCTCGCACACGGCAACCCGGTGCCCTTGGGCGATCAGCCGCTGGAGGTAATCGTCCGCCGCGTGCACCGGCACGCCGCACATGGGGATGTCCTGCCCAAGATGCTTGCCGCGCTTGGTCAGCGCGATCCCGAGCGCGCGCGAGGCGATTGCCGCGTCCTCGAAGAACAGCTCATAGAAATCGCCCATGCGGTAGAACAGCAGGCTGTCGGCGTTGGCCGACTTGATCTCCAGGTACTGCGCCATCATGGGCGTAGCGCCTTGAACCGGCGTGGCGCTAATAGCCCCCGCCTTGGTGGCAGCGCTCCCCGAGGCCGCGCGTGCGCCTCCGGCCGTGGTCTCGCTCTGGGCCATGTTCCAAGGGTGGTATCTTCTCGTTCCGGACCGCACAAGCCCGCGCCACGGCAGAGTTGGGGAAAGGGCTTTTCCCCGGCAAGTGCCTCCTCTAGGGTGCGCGGCCTTGGCCTATTTTCCAGGAGTTTAGCCATTACCCGTCCGTCCAACCGCGCCGTTGACGCGCTTCGTCCCGTGACCCTCGAACGCGCCGTGTCGCGCCAGGCGGAGGGCTCTTGCCTCGTTCGTTTTGGCGAGACCCATGTCTTGTGCACGGCCACGGCCGGCGAGTCGGTGCCGCCCTGGCTGAAGGGGTCGAGCCGCGGCTGGGTGACGGCGGAGTACGGCATGTTGCCCCGCGCCACCAATGAGCGCATGCGTCGCGAGGCGGCGGCGGGCAAGCAGTCTGGCCGCACCCAGGAAATCCAACGCCTGATCGGCCGTTCCTTGCGCGCGGTGACGGATCTCGCCGCGCTCGGCGAGAAGCAGATCATCATCGACTGCGACGTGCTCCAGGCCGACGGCGGCACCCGCACGGCCGCCATCACGGGCGCCTGGGTGGCACTCCACGATGCGGTCGCCTGGATGGAAGCGCGCAACATGATCAAGGGCAAAGTGCTGCGCGATCATGTGGCGGCCGTCAGCTGCGGTCTTTATGGCGGCGAGGCGGTGCTCGACCTCGACTACGCCGAGGATTCGGAGGCCGACGCCGACGCCAACTTCGTGATGACGGGCTCCGGCGGCATCGTCGAGGTCCAGGGTACGGCTGAGACGGAGCCGTTTGCCCAAGAGCAGTTCGATCAGCTGATGTTGCTCGCGCGGGGCGGGATCGCCGAGCTCGTCGAACTCCAGAAGCTCACAGTTGCTTAAGCCCGGCGCCCTTCCCCGCGGCTCGAAGCTGGTCATCGCCAGCCACAACGAAGGCAAAGTGCGCGAGCTGGGCGAACTGTTTGAACCCTACGGCATTGAATGCGTCTCGGCCGGAAGTCTTGACCTGCCCGAGCCCGAGGAAACCGGCAGCACGTTCGAGGAGAATGCGCTCCTCAAGGCGCGCGCGGCGGCGGCGGATGCCCAATTGATGGCGCTGGGCGACGACTCTGGGCTTGAAGTGGAGGCGCTCGGCGGCGCACCCGGGATCTACTCCGCACGCTGGGGCGGGGCGGAGAGAGACTTCGCCAAGGCCATGGTCAAAGTGCACGAGGAACTTGAGAAGACCGGCGGCGCCTATACACGCGCCAACTTCACCTGCGCGCTGGCTCTCGCCGCACCGAACGGCGAAGACATGGTGCTCACAGGCAAAGTCTTCGGCGCGATCCACTGGCCACCGCGCGGTGACCGCGGTTTCGGGTATGATCCGATCTTCATGCCGGATGGTCACGACGAGACCTTCGGCGAGATGGACCGCGAGCTAAAGAACGCGCTGTCGCACCGCATGCGCGCTTTCGAGCAGTTGATCGAGGCTGCCTACTCCAATGTCGAATGACGAGCCGTTCGGAGTTTATGTGCACTGGCCGTTCTGCATGGCCAAATGCCCCTATTGCGACTTCAATTCGCATGTGCGCCATGGCGGCATCGAAGAGGCACGGTTCCTCGACGGCTATCTGAGTGAGCTGCGGCACTTCGGATTGCGCGCACCAGGGCGCGCCGTCTCAAGCATCTTCTTCGGCGGCGGCACGCCGTCGCTGATGCGTCCACACACCGTCGAGGCGATCCTCGATGCGATCGCTTCGCATTGGACGATTGCCGACGACGTGGAGATCACGCTCGAGGCAAATCCCACCAGCGTCGAGGCGGAGAACTTCGCCGGTTATGCGGCTGCCGGCATCAGCCGTCTGTCGCTCGGCGTGCAAGCACTCGACGATGCGAGCCTGAAGGCGCTTGGCCGCCAGCACACAGCGGACGAGGCGCTCGCCGCACTCGGTCTCGCCAAGCAGGCCTTCGGCCGCGTATCGTTCGATCTGATCTATGCGCGCGAAGGTCAGTCACTCGAAGACTGGCGCGCGGAGCTGGCCCGCGCGCTTGACTATGCCGCCGATCATCTCTCGCTCTACCAGCTCACCATCGAGGACGGCACACCGTTCGCCGCGCGTCATGCCGCGGGGACATTGCGTGTGCCGGAGAGCGACAAGGCCAGCGCGATGTATCTCTTGACGCAAGAGCTCTGCGAGGCGGCGGGGCTGCCTGCGTATGAGATCTCCAATCACGCGCGCCCCGGATCGGAGTCGCGGCACAATCTTCTTTATTGGCGCGGCCACGACTATGCGGGTATCGGCGCCGGCGCCCATGCACGCCTCACAGAGAACGGCGTGAAGCGTGCGCTTTCCACCCTGAAATCGCCGGAGGGCTGGCTGACGCAGGTCGAAGCGGAGGGCCATGGGCTTTGCGGCGATGAGGCACTGAGCCGCCAAGAGACGGCGGAGGAGTATCTCCTCATGGCGCTGAGGCTCACCGAGGGGCTGGACCTTGAACGCCTCTCGGTCTTGAGCGGGCGCGCCATCGACGCGACCCGGCTTGATGCGCTGGAAGGCGATGGCCTGCTGGCGCGGAACGGCGCGCAGCTCAAAGCAACACCGTCCGGCCGGCTTGTGCTCGAACGGCTGATCCTCGAACTCGCCGCCTGAGGCCTCGACAATGGCAAAGCACGATCAGAACAAGGACGATCGTGACGCGATCCTCGCACGGGTCGGCGAGGCCTTGGGCGAACTCCTCGACCGGCCGCTCGCGCCGGGGCTTTATCTCGTCGCCACACCCATTGGCAATCTGGGCGATACATCACTTCGGGCGCTGGCCGTCCTTGCGCGTGCGCAATTGATTGCCGCGGAGGATACGCGTCACTCCAAGAAGCTGTTGTCGCATTTCGGACTGCGAAACGCGCTCACGCCCTATCACGAGCACAACGCGGAACGGGAGCGGCCGAAGATCTTGGCGCGCGTGCGTGCAGGCGATGCGGTGGCGCTAATCTCAGACGCCGGTACGCCTCTTGTCTCTGATCCCGGTTACAAGCTGGTGCGTGAAGCCCTGGACGAAGGACTGGACGTAACGAGCGTGCCCGGCCCGTCCGCCGCGCTTGCCGCTCTGACGAGCGCGGGGCTTCCCACGGACTCTTTCCTGTTCGCCGGCTTCCTGCCGCCGAAATCCGGCGCGCGCCAGTCACGCCTTGCCGCCCTGAAGGATGCGCCCACAACGCTCATCTTCTTCGAGACGCCGCAGCGTCTTGCCAAATCTCTGGCAGACATGGCGGAGGTGTTTGGGGCGCGCGAGGCCGTCATCGCGCGTGAGTTGACCAAGCTTCATGAGACCGTGATACGCGGTACGCTTGATGGGCTCAGCGAAGACATTGAGACCGAGACTTTGAAGGGCGAAATCGTTGTGGTTGTCGCCCCGCACGCCGGGGTGGGAACCGCGGTTACCGACGAACGTATCTTATCGGAGCTCAAGTTGGCGCTTGAGACGAACAGCTTCCGCGATGCGGTGCGCAGTGTCACGGAGGCGCTGAAAGTGAAGCGCGCGCGCGTCTACGAACTTGGTCTTGGGCTGACGGACAAAACGTAGGGATATGAGCGCACGCGCTAAATCCTATCGCCGGGGTGTCTTTGCCGAGACGCTGGCCGCGCTACTATTCCGCCTCAAGGGCTACAGAATCGTGGCGCAGCGCTATCGCTCGCCCGTGGGCGAGATCGATCTCGTGGCGCTGAAGGACAGACGTCTCGTGTTCGTCGAGGTCAAGCGGCGCAAGGCACTCGATGAAGCCGCCTGGACCGTGCCGGCCAAGCAGAAGCGGCGTATCGTGCGGGCGGCGCAGTACTGGCTGGCAAGCCACCCGGATTTCACGACCTACACGATCGCTTTCGACGTGGTGCTTGCGGCGCCTTGGGCGTGTCCTCGACACATCGAGAACGCATTTCCCGTTTGACGTAAGCCCACTTCGGCGCGAGCTTCTCGCGGCAGACATCCACATTCGCGGCAGGCAAGAAATGGCTCTCAAAGTCGCCTTTCAAATGGACCCGATCGAGCGCATCGATATCAAGGGCGATTCGACCTTCGCGCTGTTGCTCGAAGCGCAGCGGCGTGGCCATGACGTGTTCTACTACACGCCTGCCGATCTTTCTTTGCGCGATGGCAAGCTGATGGCGCGAGGCCACAGCCTCACGGTGGAGGACAAACCGGGCGACCACTACCGGCTCGCGCATCCACGTTCTGAGAACCTCGCGGACTACGATGTGGTGCAGCTCCGCCAAGATCCGCCCTTTGACATGGCCTATATCACGACGACACATCTTCTGGAGCGGTTGCAGCCCGACACGCTGGTGGTGAACGATCCGGCCCAAGTGCGCAATTCGCCGGAGAAGGTCTTCGTGCTCGACTTTCTCGACCTCATGCCGCCGACCCTGGTGACGCGATCGCATGACGAGATCTTGCGCTTCCGCGACAAGCACAAGGACATCGTGGTGAAGCCGCTTTACGGCAATGGCGGCGCGGCGATCTTCCGCATCGCCGAGGGCGACACCAACCTCAACTCGCTGATCGAGTTGCTTGGGCTGACCTTCCGCGAGCCCATCATGGTGCAGCGCTACCTGCCGGAGGTGCGCGCGGGCGACAAGCGCATCATCCTAGTCGACGGCGAAGTGGCCGGCGCGATTAACCGCGTCCCGGCCGCGGACGAGACGCGCTCCAACCTGCATGTGGGGGGAACCGCCAAAGCGACGACGCTCTCGCCGCGCGAGGATGAGATCTGCGCACGGCTCGGACCTGAACTCAAGAAGCGCGGGCTGATCTTCGCCGGCATCGACGTGATCGGCGACTACCTCACCGAGATCAACGTCACCTCGCCGACGGGCATCCGCCAGGTCAAGGAGTTCGACGGCGTGGATATCGCCGCAATGATCTGGGACGTAATCGAGGAGAAGGTGGCCGCCGGCCGCTAGGCGCACATTTGCGGAAGAACACGCACCAGCCATGGGCGAGGACGCCGGCGCCCCAGCCGAGCGCGACCCAATAGAACCACCAGACTTTTGGCGTGACTGTCACGTTGACGATGAACAGCAGCACGACCACCGCCACATAGGCGAAGGCGTGGACCGCGAAGCCGCGCGCGTGCGGGTCGAGAAAGACGCGCTCGCGGCGGCGGGTATGCGCCAGCCAGAAGGCGAGCGCGTGCGCGGCGACGCCGATCCCCCAGCCTGCCGCGATCCAGACGAACCACAGCCTGTCGGGGCTAAGCCACAGATTCACGGCGGCGCTGATGGCCACGGCCACCAGATAGGCGGCGAGGTGGGCAAGAAGCGCGAGCGTGCGGGGATCCCGAGGCATGGCGGCCAGCAAAGCACAGATGCGTTGCTTCTGTGCGGTTTGCAGTGAATGTTCACTTATTGTTCTTGCAGCGACGGGGCATATGCATACTTGACTCGGGTGTCCGGGCCGATGCTCGTTCGCATCGATCTTGAGATCGAAGTGCCCGCCGTTTCCGCCGTCGATCTGGTGCTGCCGCAGCCTTCAGAAAGGAAGCGCCGAGGTTCGGGTCCGCGTCGCGGCCGCGCGCGCGGCACAAACGGCGCGCTATGCAGCGCTTGATCAGCCGCGGATTCGCACCAATGCCGAATGTGATGGGGCTTTGCTCGAAGAGATCGCCGCGCCCGATTCCCAAGGTCTGTCTCTCTTGCGCGATGCGGCGAACGCGCTGTCTTTGAGCGCGCGCGGCTATTATCGGACGCTGCGAGTGGCCCGGACGCTCGCCGATCTCGACGGCGAGGAAAACGTGGCCCGAATCCATGTGGCCGAGGCCTTGAGCTATCGCGGCGAGACCTTGCGCCGGGCCAAGGCCGCCGCTTAAACGCATCCCCTAAAGCCTTTTTCAAGCTTTCTCTGCCATCCTCGGCGCCAATGAAACGTCAGGGCGAAAACGCCCGGCGGCCATAACAAAACGGCGTCAAACAGTGCAGCGTAAGACTTGGCAGAGCTTCGGCGCGGATTGCGCCGGTGGGATTGGTGCGCGGGTTGCCTTGAGCGGCTTGGCCGTGGCGCTTGTTGCGCTGTCGGCCGTGCTGCTCGGCGCGATAACGACATTCGCGCTGGCGTCCTTGGGCGCGGGCGTGGTGCTTTTGATCCTAGCCCTCCGGCAAAACGGCAAGACTGGCAACGCGCGGGTCGAAAGCCTTGCATCACGACTGGACTCCAACCTCGAAGCCCTGAAAGATCTGCAATGGGAAGTCCGCGAGCGCGAAGCGCGCTACCGCGATCTTCTCGATCACCAGGGCGACGTGATCCTGCGCCGTGACGTCGACGGCCATCTGTCTTTCGTCAACGACGCGTTCTGCCAAACGTTCGGAACGTCGCGGGACGCCGCCCTCGGTCAAGTTTTCGAGCTTCCTGTACTCAGCTGCGACAGCACTGCCGCCGCGATGAAGGGCGGTGGACGTCACAGCCGTGTTGTGGAGATTTCCACTGTGTCAGGCGCACGCTGGTTCGTGTGGGAGGACTTCGCCATCGCCGACGATGACGGCAATATGAGCGAAGTTCAAAGCGTCGGCCGCGACGTCACCGAACAACGGGCCGCGGAGCTTGAGCTGGCGCAAGCGCGCGACGATGCAATGATCGCAAGCGACGCCAAGTCGCGTTTTCTCGCTTCGGTGAGTCACGAGATCCGCACGCCCATGAGCGGCATTCTCGGCATGACCGGTCTCTTGCTCGACACGGATCTGTCCCCGGAGCAACACACCTACGCGCGGGCCATCTCCACATCGGCAACAACGCTTTTGTCGCTCATCGACGAAGTGCTGGACTTCTCCAAAATCGAGGCCGGAAAGATCGAGCTGCACAACGCGCCGTTCGACATTGCAGACGCAGCGCAAAACGTCGTTGAGCTGTTGGCCCCCCGCGCGCGCGACAAGGGCCTTGAGATCGGCGGGTTCGTTGCGCCGGACCTGCCAAAGACTGTCATCGGCGATGAGTTGCGTGTCCGGCAGATCCTGTTGAATCTGGTCGGCAACGCGATCAAGTTCACCGATCATGGCGGCGTTGCACTCACGCTCAATATGGCCCCTGGTTCACAGCAGGACGACCGCGCGGTGATGCGCTTCGCCGTGCGCGACACAGGCCCCGGTGTGCCACCGGAGGCTTTGACACGCATCTTCTCGGAATTCGAGCAGGCCGATCAGGGCCGCGCCCGCCAGCATGGCGGAACGGGGCTTGGCCTTGCCATCTCCAAACGGCTCGTGGACGAGATGGGCGGCAATATCGACGTGACGAGCGTGCCCGGTGCCGGCGCAACATTTACGGCGGACCTCCCGTTTGAAACGCCAACGCCACCCGAGCGGGTCGGCGAGAGCTGGCCCGGCCCCCAGATCACCGAACATGTCCTGATCGTGCTGAATGGCAGTATGGAGGCGGCGCTCGTGGGCGAACTCCTGTTGGGCATGGGTGCAAGCGTGGTGCGCGCCAGGCCCGAGGACGCCGCGCGAACGGTGAGTGACGCCGCGCGCAAAGGCATGCCATTCACCGCGGTGCTGACCGACAAGCCGAGCATCGAGGCCGGCGCGGATCGCCTTCCAGCGCTTGTCGCAGCGAAAGGTTGCGAGCACCCGCGCGCCGTCGTCGTGATCGATCCGAGCGAGCGTGCGGACATGCCCAAGTTCCGTGAGCACGGCTTTGGCGGCTATCTGGTGCGTCCGGTCCGGCCGCTCTCCGTGCTGACCCAACTCTTCGGCGACACGGCGCAAGACCACGCGCCAGAGGACCAAGCGTCACACGACCAAGCGCCATGCGCCGCGACGCCCGAAGCGCTCCCCGCCCCGACATTGGACGAACCAGACTGTCTCGCCGAACTCTCCGTCCTTCTTGCCGAGGACAACGACATCAATGCCCTTCTCGCCCGCACCGTCCTGGAGAAAGGTGGCGCGCGCGTCGTGCGTGCCCGCAACGGCGCCGATGCCATTGCCGAAGCCCGCGCTGCCCTAACGGCTGCGCGAGGGTTCGACCTCGTGCTGACGGATATCCATATGCCGGGCATGGACGGCGTCGAGGCCGCACGCCGCATTCGGGCGCTTTACCCGGACGATGCGGGCCCCGGCGCAGGGCGGCCGCCCATCGTGGCGCTTACCGCCAATGCCTTCGCCGAGGACCGCACTGCTTATCTCGCGGCCGGCCTCGACGATTACCTCGCCAAGCCCTTCGAAACGCGGGACCTGGCGGCGCTCCTGTCCCATTGGCACATTCGCGAGACAGAAGAGACGGGTGCAGGCGCCGCCTGACACACGCGCCAAGCGCATCTCCAGGCTTTCCCCAGGCTGTCACATAGACTTCGAATTGGTTTGCTAACCGGCTTGTGTTATGGCCGAATCGGGCAATCGCGAGGCTTTGCATTGCATCCGTCGCTGGCGGCACCCCAGGGTGGATCCCCGAATTGGCGCGTTCCCAGATAACTCGAGTGACGGGCTGAGGCATGCCGATGAAGACAACTCAAGGACCCTTGGGCAAACAGCGTAGTGGAGCCATGTTTCCCGGATTGAACTTCAAGCCGAACCAGATTGGCGGGCTCCCCTTCATGGGATGGCGCCGTGCGCCTGCCGGCTTTCGCGGGCGCTTCCAGCAGCCGAGAATCTACGGCCGCATGGGCCCCCTCGAAGTCCGGCTCGCGCAAAAGAAGAGCGAACTCCGACGGGCACAGCGCCTCCGCTACAAAGTGTTCTACGAAGAGATGTCGGCCACGCCAGGCGCGCTCGCTATGCTGTCGCGCCGCGACGAAGATGCCTTCGATCCGATATTCGATCACCTCCTCGTCATGGACCAGGGCGATCCCAACAAGAAAGGCTGGCGGCGGCCGCGTGTCGTCGGCACCTATCGCATGCTGCGCCAAGACATCGCCGAACTGCATGACGGCTTCTACACGCAAGGCGAATACGACATCGCCCCGCTGATCCGGGCGAAAGCCGACTACAGCTTCATCGAGCTCGGCCGCTCTTGCGTGCTCAAGCCCTACCGCAACCGGCGTACGCTCGAGCTTCTGTGGCAGGGCGTCTGGTCGTATGTGCGCGAGCACGGCGCCGACGTGATGATCGGCTGCGCCAGCTTCCCGGGGACGGACCCATCCGCGCACGCGCTGGCCTTGAGCTTCCTGCACCATAACTCGCTGGCGCCCGAAGATTGGCGTGTGCGGGCGCACGACCATTTGCGGGTCGACATGAACATGATGCCCAAGGATGCGGTGAATACGCGTGCTGCGCTCAAAGCCTTGCCGCCTTTGATCAAGGGCTATTTGCGGGTCGGCGCTTTTGTCGGCGACGGGGCGGTGATCGATCACCAATTCGGCACGACCGACATATTTGTCATCATGCCGGTCAAACATATCAATTCGCGCTACTTCGCGCATTTCGGCGCGCCCGACGAACTCAATTCCCAGATTGCGCCGAAGACCGGCGCGCTGAACTAAGGCTCACTGGCTTGCTTAGCTTGGCTTAACCAGGCTGGTGTGCCCGTTTGACGCCGGTGCGGACGCCTCCTAGATTTCTAGGACCATGGGTCATACCGACGTCAAAGGCGCGAAGGCCGCCGCCGAGGCCGCCGTCAATCTGCGCCAACTCAACGAGCGTTCGCGCGAAGTCTTCAAGCGCATCGTCGAGACATATCTCGAGACCGGCGAACCTGTCGGCTCGCGCAATTTGAGCCGGGCGCTACCCATGACCTTGTCGCCCGCGTCCGTGCGCAATGTCATGTCCGATCTGGAGAGCATTGGCCTGGTCTACGCGCCACATACGAGCGCCGGACGGCTGCCAACGCAAACAGGCTTGCGGCTGTTCGTCGACGGCCTTTTGGAGATCGGCGACATCACCGAGGCGGAGCGCAAGGAGATCGAGACGCGCATGGCCGGTGGCGGCCGGCGGCGCGGGGTCGAGGACTTTCTCGCCGAGGCAGGTGAAATGCTGTCGGGCCTATCGCGCTGCGCCGGCGTCGTCCTGGCGGAACAGCAGCAGGCCAAGACGCTGCGCCAAGTCGAGTTCGTCGATCTCGGCAAGGGCCAGGCCCTGGCGGTGCTCGTCGCGGAGGATGGCGACGTGGAGAACCGCATCGTCACTCTGCCCGAGGGGTTGCCACTTTCGGCGCTCAGCGCCGCCACGAACTACACCAATGCACGGATCGCCGGGCTGACACTGGCGGAGGCGCGCAACCGCATCGAAGGGGAGATCGAGGCGCATCGCGCACAGCTCGACGAGCTCACGGCGCGTGTGGTGACGGAGGGGCTTGCCACTTGGTCGGGCGACGCGGACGACCGTCAGAGCCTGATCGTGTGTGGGCGGGCGCACCTGCTGGAGGACGTCAGGGCGATGGAGGACCTCGAACGCGTGCGGCACCTGTTCGAGGACCTCGATGCCAAGAAGGACCTGATTCAGCTTCTGGGCCTCGCCGAAAGCGCCGATGGCGTTCGTATTTTCATCGGCTCGGAGAACAAGCTGTTCTCGCTGTCGGGCTCGGCGCTGATCGTCTCGCCCTTCGAGGATTCGGAGCAGAGGATCGTGGGCGTCCTTGGCGTGATCGGGCCGACCCGGCTCAACTATGCGCGCATCATCCCCATGGTTGACTACACGGCACGGCTACTCGGGCGCCTGGTTCCTTGAGCTGCCGCCACCCTCTTGATTTTTTGGCGCGCACGGTTGATATCCGGGCCTCCCATTCGAACCGCAAGCGTCGAGGCGTCTGATGGCGGACGACAATTCCGATCCACGTGAGACGGGCGAGGATCAGGCCCAGCCTGATGCGCCGGAGACGGCTGTCGACCCGGATGCGAGCGCGGAGCTTGCCGGAGACCTCGAGGGGCTGCTCACCGAGAATGCCGACATGCGCGACAAGCTGTTGCGCACCATGGCGGACATGGAGAATTTGCGCCGCCGCACCGAGCGCGAGAAGGAAGACACGGCGCGCTACGCCATCTCCAATTTCGCACGCGACGTGCTCGCCATCGGCGACAATTTACGGCGGACCCTTGAGCACGTGCCTGAAGACGCCGTGGCGCAAGACCCCACGCTCAAGAGCATCGTGGAGGGGGTCGAGCTCACCGAGCGCGATATGCTGAAAATGCTGGAGAAGCACGGCGTCGCCAAACTCGAGCCCCTCGGCGAGCGCTTCGATCCCAATCAGCAGCAGGCGATGTACGAAGTGCCAACCACCGAAGTGCCGGAAGGCACCGTGGTCCAGGTCATGCAGGCCGGCTATACGATCGGCGACCGGGTGCTGCGTCCGGCCCTCGTTGCGGTCTCAAAAGGCGGCCCTAAGCCGGCCCCTGAGGCGCCACAGCGCGGCCCGGCTGACGACGACATCCCGGGCGGCGGCGACTAGCGCCTCGCTCATCCCGGCTTTGTCACCCGCCGCAAGGTGAGGTTGAAGCGGCCGCCTTCTTCCAAGAGATCCGACGTACCGGCCAGGATGCGGTCGATGCCGTGATAGGCGAGACGGTCTTCGCCGCCGAGCAGGAAGACATCGCCGGATTTCAGCTCATATTTCTCCGTCGGGCCTTTTCGCGTCTTGCCGCCGACCCGGAAGATGCCGGTGTCCCCAAGCGAGACCGAGAGGACGGGCGCATCGAAGTCCTCCTCGTCCTTGTCCTGATGCAGCCCCATCTTGGCGGCGCCCCCGTAATAGTTGATGAGGCAAGCCTCCGGCGGATGCGGGTGACCCGCCAGCGCCTCCCAGAGATCCAACACCGTTTGCGGCATTGGCGGCCAAAGCTCGCCCGTGACCGGGTGCGTGGCCTGATAGCGGTAGCCATGGGTCTTGTCGGTGACCCAGCCGAGCGGCCCTGCGTTGGTCATGCGCACGGACATCGGATTGCCGGAGCGGGGCATGGTGGGCACGAAGAGCGGGGCCTTCGCGATCACAGCCCTGATCTCGGCCAAAAGGGCCCTTTGGCCGGCCTCATTGAGGGCTTGCGGGGAGTGTCTCACGCCGTCCTTGGTTCGCTGTAATACCTGACACTTGGTCCTACCACGCCTTGCGGTGGGGCAAGAGGAGGGCCGTTGGAAACGGGTCTCCTGAAACACCTGGCAGAGACCGGTGCGTTAACCCCGCTTCTCCTTGCGAGCCATAGGGTTGCCACCTATATAACCGCGGAGCCCTGCCGCCCTTGGCCGGCGGCCAGGGGCAGCGAAACGATTGGGGACCGATCAGCGCCGAAAGATGCGCGATTTTTATGGGTGCCGCACCAGGGCCCGGACGGTTTGCCAGAAAAGAGAGGCTCGCAAATGGCGAAAGTGATTGGAATCGACCTCGGCACGACCAACTCGTGCGTCGCGGTCATGGACGGGGCAAACCCCAAAGTCATCGAGAATGCCGAGGGTATGCGCACGACCCCATCGATGGTGGCCTTCACCGACGACGATGAGGTCCTCGTTGGACTGCCGGCCAAGCGCCAGGCGGTCACCAATCCCGAGAACACCTTCTT
>Ga0209013_10000697_pt1 | contig 30330 bp, 25 predicted proteins | sample Cruoilmetagenom2_FD_187291 | JGI IMG/M metagenome (GOLD analysis project Ga0209013, IMG submission 187291) | Oil polluted marine microbial communities from Coal Oil Point, Santa Barbara, California, USA - Sample 2 (SPAdes) (version 2) | ecosystem: Environmental > Aquatic > Marine > Oil seeps ...
TATCCAATATTGCCATAAAAACAGATGTTGAACAATTCTCGTTAAATATGCAATATTTAGTAGAAATATCTAATTCAATACAAGATTCAATTATTTTTTTTGAGAAATCATCCTTACCAAAAATACTAAGAAATTCAACTTTGAATCCAAGTCGAGAAAGATTTTCGGCAATATTTCTTCCAACACCTCCCAAAACAGTTTCCAATGTTCCGATATTGGCATCTTTGTAGATCAGTTTTTCCTTCGGATAACCAATCATGTCAATATTTGCAGCGCCTATAACGGTAATTTTTGGTTGATTTGACATTTGTAGAAAAATTTGAATAAAAAATCCTATTAAATAATAATTTGGGTAAATTTACAAGATATAGTTATAATCGTATGAAAAAGTTTCAATCAATTTTTAAAAAAGAGAAGCCTATTATTGGAATGGTTCACGTTCAAGCACTGCCAGGAACTCCAAAAAATAAATTTGATGCTTCAAAGATCATAGATGAAGCGCTTAAAGAAACAAGGATATATAAAAAAGCAGGGATCGATTCCATAATGATCGAAAATATGCATGATGTGCCTTATCTTAAAAGAGAAGTCGGCCATGAAATAAGTTCATTAATGACCTTGATCGCATATTTGATAAAACAAGAAACCAATGTACCGGTTGGCATACAGATCTTAGCAGGAGCCAATAAAGAGGCACTTGCGGTTGCCAAAGCGTCAACTATTGATTTCATACGTGCTGAAGGATTTGTATTTGCTCATACTGCCGATGAAGGAATTATGGAAGCTCAGGCAGCTGAGTTATTGCGATATAGAAAATTTATCGATGCCGATTCCATCGCAATCTTTACGGATATTAAAAAGAAGCATAGCTCCCATGCTATTACTCAGGATATCTCTTTATTGGATACGGCCAAAGCGGCCCGGTTTTTCTTAAGTGATGGTGTTATCGTGACAGGAGACCATACTGGTTCTTCTGCCTCTGTTGAGGAATTAAAAACCCTAAGGAACAATCTAGATTTCCCCATATTTGTTGGATCGGGAGTAACTAAAGAAAATGTTGGTCATTATCTGCCAATCTGTGATGCAATGATCATAGGTTCTTATTTTAAAGAAGGTGGATATTGGGAAAACGAACTCAGTTATGACAGGATTAATAATTTTATGGATATGGTTCGTAAGATTACAAAGTAAAAAGGTAATCAGTATAATTTCATTGCGCGCTTTTTTCTAAGATCCATTAGAATTTCAGATGATATTTCTTCTATTGGTTTATTGGTAACGTTAACAACTGTCCAACCAGGATAGGCTTTGAAAATTCTTCGGGCATAGTTTAATTCTTGTTGAACATGAGTCGGACTGGAATAATTTCCTGTAAAACCTCCTAAATGAACATCTCTAATTTTTCTTAACTCGCTTAGTCTTCTGGAATAAGTGGTCAAACAAAAAATACGATTGGGTGGAAGTTTAAAAACAATTTCAGGAAGAGGAATTCCCAATATGATCGGAATATTACCTACACGCCATCCTTTATGTGCCATATAAAAGCTTAGAGGTGTTTTAAAAGTTCTGGAAACCCCTAATAGAACTAAATCGGCTTTATCCAATTCATGAACACGTTGTCCGTCATCATGTCGAAGTGTATACTCTACAGCTCTAATTCGCTGAAAATAAGCTTTATTTAGCTTATTAAATATTCCAGGTGTTTCCGAAGGTGAATGTTCGAATTGATTGGATAACTGTGCCAGTAATGGCCCCATCACATCAATGGTACGTAGATCGTGTAGACGGCCTTGTTCTAAAATTAAATGTCTTAAATTCCTTGAAACAAGGGTATGTATAACAAGACCTCTGATCTTATGTGCTTCGTTTATAATATCAAATACTTGTTGTTCACTGCGTACATCCGGGCGTATATATGTTTTAACTTCAGTAGATTCAAATTGAACTAAAGCTGCTTTTAATAACTGTTCTGCCGTTCTTCCAGTACCATCTGAAACTATGAAAACATGTTGGAGCATAAAATTTATAATTTAATCATTTATAACAAATTAAATATCAATAACCTGATTTTTATCATGACATAATCAATGCATAAATGTTAAATTTAAAGAATATTCTATTTCTAAGCAACATTATTATTAAGAATAATATTGGGATGAATAAAATGTGAAAGCAAATAACCACTTTATAAATATTATGATATGAGAAAAATAAATAAATCATCATTAGCAATACGAGGAGCAAGAGTTGTGGCAATTCTTGGTCTTCTGGTATTATCATATGGGTATACGAGTTCAACAGAAATAGTTCAACAAGACTTGAAAGGAGAAAAGGTCAATAATACTACAGATATTATTTGGCATGTAAAAGCAGTTCATCCGGAGGGTAGATTTCTAGATGTCAAGGCTTTAGATAAGGATGGTAATACCTATGATGTCAAAGCAATTCAAGATTCTGAACAACAAAGCCTTATGGATATAGTAGCCATGATAAACGGAAAACAATTACCCGTTGAAGTTTTGGTAAGTGATGACAAATATGCACCAGTAAAAGCAATTGGCGACGATGGCACAATCTATGACATCAAAGCCATTAATGAAAAAGGAGAAAAACTGGATGTTAAAGGAGTAAGTCGTTCAGGAAATATTATTCATATCAAAGCAATTAACAAGTATAGAGAATTCTACGGGGTTAAAGCAATTTCTCCGGAAGGTAAACTCAACGATGTTAAAGGAGTTAAAATAACGAACAAGCAACTGGAAATGAAACTTAATGGAGTTGAAGTATATGCACATGTCAAAGCACTTCCACAAACTGGTTGTGTTGGTGATAATTTTATTTGGCATATAAAAGCAATTCATCCTGATGGAAGGGTTATAGATGTAAAAGCATTAGATAAAGATGGAAATCTCTTTGATATCAAAGCGATTCAGGATTCTAACCAACGTAGCCTTTTGGATATTAAAGCCTTTATTGGAGACACAAAGCAATTACCAATTAAAATATTAGTAAGTGATGATCAATATAAACCTGTTAAGGCCATAGGAGATGATGGTACCATTTATGACATTAAAGCCATATGCCCTAAGGGAGACAAACTGGATGTTAAAGGGGTAAGTCGTGAAGGAAACCTTATCAATATAAAAGCTATTAACCAAGATGGAGAGTATTATGGTATCAAAGCCATATCACCGGAAGGTGAACTAAATGACGTTAAAGGGGTTAAGATGTTTAAAGAATCACTGGAGATGACCTTAAACGGAGTTGACGTTTATGCACATGTAAAAGCACTTCCACAAGGAAAATAGATCAAATCATTAGATTAGGAATTTTAAAATTAAAAAACTAAACTATATTTAAAAAGCAGGTAGAAATACCTGCTTTCTTTTTCAATTTTAAATTATATTTGCTTAAATAAAAGTTATATGTTGACCAACAATTCTCCTGACCCTAAAAATAAAAACTTCGTTTTGTATCCATCTTTGGCTTTAATAATTTGTTTTTTATTGCTTGGTATTGGAAAGGGGTATGGTCAGCAAAACTTAGCTCAAAAATTAGGTTATAAAAAAGAAGCTAAGTTGTTAATAATTCATGCCGATGATCTTGGAATATCCCATTCCGAAAACTCAGCATCTATAAAAGCTATGGAAGAAGGGGCTGTAAATTCTGCCAGTATCATGATGCCGACACCATGGGTAACTGAAATTGCTGAATATGCAATATTAAATAGTAATAAACATGATTTGGGGCTACATCTTGTACTAACTTCAGAATGGGAAAATTACAAGTGGGGCCCGGTTGCTTCAATAGAAAAAATCCCTTCTTTGATTGATGATCATGGATATTTTTATGCCGATTGTCAGACAGACCCTAATCTTGATGAAGTTGAAACCGAATTGCGAGCTCAAATAGAACTGGCCTATACCATGGGAATCGATCCAACACATTTGGACAGTCATATGGGATGTTTATTTTGGACTAAAGCAGAAGTTTTTAAAATTTATATAAAATTAGCACAAGAGTATGAATTACCATGTCTTGTAGATAGATCCTTTGCCAATCTGTTCACTGATAAAAGTGAATTTGATGAATTACTTAAAGAACAGGAATATAGTGTTTTAGTAGACTACAACTTAACAATATCTCCAAGTGAATATAAGGAAGGTGCTGCGATTTATTATAAAAATGCTTTACGAACTATAAAACCGGGTCTGACACAATTTTTGATCCATACGGCCTTTGATAATGATGAAATGCGAGCCATTACCATTAATCACCCGGATTGGGGTGCAACATGGAGGCAAGAAGATTTCGATTTTTTTATGAGTGATATCTGTAAAAAGATAATAGAAGAAGAGGAAATCATATTAGTGACCTGGAGAGAAATTTCAAAGGCTTTAAGTCAATAAGTTTTAATTCAATATACTATTTTGTTATCTCCAAAAATACCTTTGATAAAAAAAGGGGTACTTTCGGACCATAGATTGAGTACTTCGTCCTACATCATTTGAATTATCTTTTTAAGTTTAGTTATTTTAACAAAAATAAATCCTTGTAAAGAGATTTATTTAAAAAATTAATTAACCTTAAATCTTATTGAAATGAAAAAACTCGTACTTATTGCTATGATGATGTTTACAGTCATCACTTATGCGCAAAAGAAAAAAAATGGAACCATTTACAAAGAACACCCGGCGATTGAGACAGTAGAAGCCTATAACAAAGCTTTCTATAGTGGAGATTCGGCAAAAGTGGCAAGTATGCTTACCGATGACTTTAAATCTTTTAATGGTACTAGTGACAATAAAAATGCCAAAGGGAGAAACAAAAAATGGGAAGTTGGAGGAGTTGCATGGTTTAAAAAGAATTTTGATCATTTAAGCTATGAGCCTTCTTCAGGGGCTTATCCTGATGCCATTGAATATAAAGATGATGATAACAAAGACGTTGTATGGGTACAAACATGGGATCATTTCAAAGGATTACATAAAAAAACAGGTATAAAATTTGATATGCCAGTTCATAATTTATATATCGTTGATAAAGAGAATAAAATAAAAACTATAATTAATTACAATAATGACAACCTTTGGCGAGAATTGAATCAAAGTTATGATGACAGAGAAAATGGAACTATTTATAACCATCATGATTATATTAATAATGTAAGAAGAATGGTGCATTCAATAGAATTCAATGATATGGATACCTATTATAGCTATTTTGATGAAAAAGCCAGATTTCGAAATATTCATATGCCTGTTGGAGAATCAAATACCTTGGAAGAAGATAAAGAAGGAATGAAAAAAATGAGAGAAGAATTTGATATTACCAGTATTGATGTAAGTGGATATCCTGATTATTTCAATTATGGTTTAGGCAATGCCAAGGTTGTACAATCATGGTGGAATATGCGAATGACAAGAAAGTCTGACAAGAAGAAAATTGTGGTACCAATAATGCTGATACATAACTTTAATGATGATGGAAAAATAACCTATGAAAATGCATATTACAGTCAAAGCTTAATGATGGCGAAATAATTAAATTATATATCTTAAAATAAAGAAAGAGAGCAATTTGCTCTCTTTTTTTGTTTAATGGTCTAATTTAATTACCGATAAAGCAGTTCAATGCTTATATTTCTTATTCTATAATTTAAAAAAATCAACTTTTCCTGTATCCAAATGGTAATAAGCAGGAATGATCTGAACATCTTTTTTTTCCACTGCACTTTTAATGATAGCCGAACGGTTTATTAGATCTTTAACCGTTAATTTGGCATTCTTTATACTAACTTCAGTTATAGTTGCATCTTTGGAACTTGCTTCAATAGCAGGGGTTATATGTGCCAACAGATGATTTAAATTATAACCATTGTCCCCGCCATTTACTGCTGCTGTGACAGCCCCACAACTTTGATGGCCTAAAACCACTATAACAGAAGAACCAATATGTGCCACAGCATATTCAATACTGGCAATAGAAGAGGTATTGGCAACATTACCTGCAACACGAACCACAAAAAGTTCTCCTAAACCTGTATCAAAAGCCAATTCAGGTACTACACGACTATCCGCACAACTCAAAATAATAGCATAGGGATCTTGTCCACTGGTCAAATTTTCTCTACGAGAACTGTTCTGTAATTTACCATCCAAACGATCTGCAACAAATCGCTGATTTCCAACTTTTAGCCTTTTTAATATTTCGGTTTTTGTCATTTTATATTTTTCACTAATTTACGTTTTATTATTCTATTCTTCTATTTTAGTAACTCGTAATTTTATTACCCTTATAAAGAAATCACTATTCTCTTATTATTACATTTCCATATCAAATTTTGGTTCAATAGGCTTTGGAATAGTTTCTGAAGGTTCATCGAGCATTTCCCGTAGATCAATTTCTATTCCACGTGACATTGTTGTAATTGGCACGTCGTTTGCGGTTCCTTCAAAAGGATTTTCTCCGGTTCTTCCTATCTTTTCCATCGTATGAAAAACCCAAGAAACAATTACACTAAAAGGAATGGTTAACCACACAAAATATTTCCCTATAACAGGATAGTTTACAATTAAATTTATTCCAATAGTATCAAATTCGTGCATGATTCCAAAGGGGAGCAATAAAAGGAATATCCATACAAAATAATGATTCAGTGTGGCAAATTGCCTGGGATAAGGAAAGTTTTTAATTCGCTCAGATTTTCCTTGTAAACCAAAAAGCTCAACAAGCATGTTTTCCATTTCCATATGCCTGAAATCTTCTATCAAGCCCCTTTTTCTAATATTTTTTAGCTGTTTTGATTGCAGTGATATAGTATGGGTAGCTTTGTTCGTTTTGCTCAAAATATATTCATGTTCCTGTTTGGAGACATAAGGTTTCAATGCCTCATCCAAAGTGTATTTGAATTCATGAATACCAGCCATTTCACTCCAAATTTTGTTGGTTTTGAACTTTAAAAAATGTTCCCAGGGCTTTGAAGCTCTCATGGCATATCTTAAACTTGTCATCCATGCAATATGCCTGAATATCAATTCTTTTTTTATCTGTTCAATTTCCTCTTTTGAAGCTTCTATTTCGGTAAAATCATTGGTTATAAAGTCGTTTACCATGATTCCCCAGGAACGGGAAGTATTGACAATACCTCCCCAGATTTTGCGTGCCTCCCAAATTCTATCATAAGAGGCATTGTTTTGAAAACCTACAACAAAAGCAACTGCTGTACCTATCAATGCAATAGGTAACCAGGGCAAATGCAGCCATTTTAATTCAAAAACTTCATATAAAACAACAGGGATCAATGCCAAAATAAAAAATTTAATGGTCTCTACCCGAGTCCACTTCATCATGTTTAAAGAGGAATATTTGATTTTTGTATACATAGTTAGTTAATTTATTATTTTCTACAGTTTTGCCAAGGCACCTTGACTGTCAGTTATTTAAATAGATTCTCTGAATTTCATTACTTAAATATTGTTAATCTTTTTTGATAAAATCCAGATCGAGTACATTAAAATTATTTGCAGCTTTTACTAGTAGGGTAGAGCCAATAGTCTCAAATAAATGATTGGTCTTTAATACAAACTCTGCTTGTTTTTCAATTTTGTAATTAGGGATTCCAACTAATGTTAAATCTGTAGATGCAGAGTTCTTCTCTATTATATCATAAAATGGCATTTGTTCTACAGCATTATTTATAATTTTAATTTCAACAATTACTCTTAGATCCTCAACTAGTTTAGAAATTTTTAAATGTATAAGCTCAATATCAACGTTGTTGTTATTCACAAATAAAACTCTGATTTTTGTATTACTCCATTTGGGAGAAGCAATGATAAATCGTGCAATATTCAACATCATCTCTGCATTCTTACTATCGGTTTCCCTCCACCATAAATCAACCGTTTGATAATTGCCAAATTTTGTTTTTCTATCAAAATCCAAATACAATAAATTGTAGTCAAGATGCAATAAGGTCTCTGTCATTTTAGAATAATCGATAGAATTCTCCAAACCTTTAGGCCAACCCATCATTATGGTATTAGGGTCAACTCCGGAAAAACCAAAAGTTGAGGCAATATTTATTATGCCATTATAAATATTATCAACCTTTAATTGTCGCGCAAAAATACCTAGTTCCCTAAAAGTTTCGTCTCTAACAATTTGTTCGGTTTTTCTTAAAGGTTTATTATTTTTTTTATCTAAAATAAGCTTAAAATTAGTAACTATCCCTGTACGTCCGGATACCGTCTTTCCTAATTCCAATAAATAATATTGATGATCACTTTGGCCACTAAAAAGGATAATATTAGGATTCCAGTTTGAGTTTTCATCCACTTTGGCATCTATTTTTTTCAGACCTTTATTTACAACATTTTCCCAAACGCTTTGCCATACATCATTAGATTGTAATTTTACTTCCTTGCTTTGTAACCAAAAATACAAGCTTCCAATAACAGCCAATGCACCAATCATTGCAATCATATCTAATTTAAACATAACTCCAAAACAAGCAATAAAACCCAGTAAACCAATCCAGCGTTTAATCTTAAATGTTGGCTGAAAATCAGGATTAGCCCAACTTTCTAAAAAATAGGTAATGTTAATAAAACCATAAGCTGTTAGGTAGAACATAGAAACAATACGAGCTATAACATCTAATTCTCCGATTAAAATACCGGCTTCTGCTATTATAAAAACAAAAAATAAAGCATTTATCGGTTCATTATTATTGCCTTTTCCTTTACCAAATATTTTAGGTGTTACTTTATCCATAGACATGGCTTGCAAAATTCTGGGGCCTCCAAGAATTCCTCCTAAAGCAGAAGATAAAGTAGCTCCCCAAATTCCGGCAACAACTGCTGGAGCAAACATGGCGATTTTCATTAAAACATTATAATCGGTTTTTAATATTTCGGAGTTGATATTGTATGCCATAAAGACGGCAAGGCCAAGATATACTATAAGCCCTACACCAATCGCTGATAAAGTTCCAACCGGAATAGTTTTTTTAGGATCGGTCAAATCGCCACTCATAGCAATACCAGCTGTAAAGCCGGTAACAGCCGGGAAAAAAATTGCAAACACAACTTCTAAAGGAACAGATTCTTCAGTTGAAAACATTCTTACAGTTTCAGGTGCAAATTCTGTTGTTCCGAAAAAGATGGACAACAATGAAATGATAATTGCCGCCAGAATAAAAAATTGCGCTTTCAATGCAACGGATGTGCTTATTAATGCTAAAGTTGTAATTGAGATCAGTGCTATAGTTCCTGTTATTCTTAGATCATTGATAGTCACACCAAGACCAAAATAACTATTGAAACTTTCTGAAAATCCTATTAAATATAAGGCAATAGAAAAAGCTGTACCTACATATAATGCAATACCAATGGAACCTCCAATGGGAATCCCCATACTTCTGGATAGAACGTAATAGATACCACCCGCCCCAATTTTTTTATCTGTCGCAACTGATGATACACTTAAACCTGTTGTAACTGCAATAACATGAGCTATAATTATAATAGCAATGGCACCAATTAAACCTGCATTGCCAATAACCCAACCCAAACGCATATACATAATAACACCTAAAATGGTTAAGATGGAAGGTGTAAATACACCAGCAAATGCTCCAAATTTCTTTTTTCCAGTCATTATTTAAGATTTATTTTATTTTGGTGAACTACTACCGAAATAAAAAGTGAATGTAGCTAATCTTTTTTATATATCAAACGATGATTTAACAAGCTGGCTATTGATGAGTTCATTTTACTCTAAGCTGGTAAGAAATGAATAAATAGTTATTATTTCAAAATAGAACTATGAACATGCAACCCATAACGCTTAAATCTTTATATTTAAGTCATAAGTTCATGATAAAAGCAATAAGAAAATTTATCTAATTGATACTTAATAAGAACCACTAATTCTTATCTTTGAGAGATCAATACAATCACTCTGATTGTTAATATTAAACTTAACTTAGTATTACTCATAAAATATAAAACTAAGCAGTGAAGAAATATTTATTAGCTCTTTTAATTGGAACAGTTTTTTTGCAAACTATTGCACAGAAAAAAAACGAATCTTTTCGTTTGAATATTAGAAAAACTGTTTTTCCAGTGATCATTGATGGGATAGCAAATGATAAAGCATGGCTGGATACAGATGTTGCGGATAATTTTTTCATGGTTTTACCTTATGATGATAGAAAAGCCAATGAGCACTCAGAGATCCGTATGACCTATGATGATAAGTATATTTATCTTGTTGCTACCTTTTACAATAGTGCTCCCGGGCCTTACTATGTTGAATCATTGAGAAGAGATTTTTCATTTGGCAAAAATGATAATTTTTTGCTTTTTATAGATCCATTTAACAATCAAACCACAGGTTTTTCCTTTGGTTCTAACGCTGCCGGCGCACAATGGGATGGGACCATGTTTGATGGTGGAAAAGTGGACCTGAACTGGGATAGTAAATGGATCTCAGAGGTTAAGCGTGACAAAGACAAATGGGTATTTGAAATGGCAGTTCCTTTTAAATCAATCCGATATAAGAAGGGAGTAGCAGAATGGGGGATAAATTTTAGCAGACTGGACCTAAAGTCAAGTGAAAAATCAAGCTGGACACCAATTCCAAGGCAATTTCCTACCTCATCTTTTGCCTATAACGGAGTTTTAGTGTGGGATAAACCGCCTCCTTCAACAGGTGTTAATTTTTCTTTAATTCCGTATGTGCTGGGCGAAGTAAGTAATATCTATGACGGTGAAAGTAAAACAGAATATGAGACTAAAATTGGGGGAGATGTTAAATTTGCAATCTCTTCCTCTCTAAATTTGGATTTGACCATAAATCCTGATTTTTCTCAAGTAGAAGTTGATCGTCAGATAACAAATTTAGATAGGTTTGAACTTTTCTTCCCTGAAAAACGACAGTTCTTTTTAGAAAATGCTGATCTTTTTGCCAATTATGGATATTCTACTATTCGCCCATTCTTTTCCAGAAGAATTGGATTGGATGTGCCAATTCATGCAGGAGTAAGATTAAGTGGTAATTTAAGCGAGAAATGGCGTATAGGGGTCATGGATATGCAAACGGCCAGCGATGATGATATTGGATTGCCAAGCCAAAATTTTGGAGTGATCTCTTTTCAAAAGAAAGTATTTAGCAGATCCAGCATTGGCCTGATGTTCGTAAACAAAGAATCCATAAACTATCCGGAAGATACGGATGAGTTTCATGCCTTGTATCCTAAATACAATCGCAATTTAGGATTGGAATATAATTTAGCATCTTTTAATAATTTATGGACAGGGAAGGCTTTTTTATTCAAATCGTTTTCTCCGGATGAATCAGGTAATGGAATTACTCAGGCAGCGAATATTGAATATAAGAGTCAGAACTGGAACTGGGGATTTCTAGAAGAATCGGTAGGAGAAAATTATAGGGCAGAAGTTGGTTTCGTACCACGAAATGGTTATATAAAAATGAGCTCTTTTTTAGGATATTTATTTTATCCTAAAGATAGTAAGATCTTAAGCCATGGTCCCAAATGGACCAGTATTTATTTCTTCGATGAAAATATGGAGAGAACAGATAACCTTAACTTGCTTCAATATTATTTAAATTTCAAAAATAGAAGCTCCTTAAGAATGACATTGATAGATGAGTATGTAGAACTACTCGAACCATTTGATCCAACCGGTTCGGGTAAACCGGAACTTCCTGCCGGGTCAAAGCACCATTGGAATGCTGTGAGATTGAATTATGAATCTAAGCCACAAAGTATGTTTACCTATACCATTGGAGGTCGTATGGGTGGTTATTACGAAGATGGGAAATGGTATAGTATCACTAATGAATTAGGTTATCGTTTTCAGCCTTATGTTAGTCTTAGCTCAAATATAAGCTATAATTATATCAGCATGCCTGAACCCTGGAATATAACAGATTTCTGGTTAATAGGTTCTGAAATTGATATTACTTTTACGAATAAACTGTTTTTTGCTACTTTGTTTCAGTATAACGAGCAATCTAAAAACTTCAATCTGAATTCAAGATTTCAATGGCGCTATTCACCTGCATCCGATTTGTTTGTTGTATTCACAAATAATCATTTATTAGCACCGTATTCAGGTAGAAGTTGGTCACTTACTTTAAAACTAAATTATTGGTTTAATAGATGATGATCATTTTAAAAATAAAGGAACAATGACATATAAATAAATAAAATAGAATCATTAATTAATCATAAAAAAAATGAGAGAAACTGTTGATTATGGTCCACTGAGTGTTCTTATAGGAACATGGCAAGGAGACAAAGGTATAGATATTGCTCCAAAACCCGAGGAGGATGAAAACAATCCGTATTACGAAACATTGACATTTGAACCTGTTGATATTGATATTAAAAATGCAGAAAAACAACAACTGGCAGCAATTAGATATCATCAATTGGTTAGAGAGAAATCTAATAACAAGGTCTCTCATGATGAAACAGGCTATTGGATCTTTAATAAGGTTGACAATACAATATTGCTAACTTTTTCTATACCAAGAGGTGTTAGTGTTTTAGCTAATGGAGAATTTAAAGAATCGTTCGATGATCCAAAAGATATTGTATTAAGTGTTTCTGCAAAATTAAACAACTCTGAATCTGGAATAGTTCAGTCTTCTTTTATGTTTAAAAATGCCAAAACAACTGCATTTTCAAGAGACATGAGAATTTCCGGAGATAAATTATCCTATACCCAAGAAACAATTGTGGATATTTATGATAAAAAATCATTTAGTCATACCGATGAAAATATCTTAATAAGAATATAAGTGCCATTATCATTTTAGAGTATAACCATTTGTCATGGAGTTTTTAGTAATAAAGGAATGAAGCTCCTACCATTATCGTTAATGCAATTGGTAACACCAACATTAAATAGATGAAAGTTACCAATCCGGTTTTAATAAAACTAACAAAAAAACCTTGTCCATAGAATTTTTTAACAGCAATAAGTAGATAAAGGTATGTTGACAACATAACCATCCAATCGATCCAGTTAGGTATTTTCCATATAAAATTAACGATCAGTATAAGACTCATAACAACAAATAGATAGGAGAAGAAATAAAAACTAAATACAAGATGATGTGAATAACTACCACGTCTCCAAAAGAATAGCTTTAAAAATAAGGCAAATATTGGGAGTAAAACAAAAAGTGCTATGGGAATACTATCAAAAAATGCCTGTAGAATACCACCACCGCTGTTCTTTTGAAATTTAAGTAACTGGGTGTAAAATCGACGCTTGATAAAACCTGCATCATCTTCCATACCCATAGCTTTTAATTGCTCTGCTTCCGGTGCTCCTATAGCAATTAATGAGTCTAATTTTCTTTTATTATATCCTAGATCTATATTAGGTTCATCCTCAGCCTTTATATTTTCTTTTATAATTGAATCTAAATTTTTTAATTCATCATTACTCATTCCGGTAATTTCCTGGTTATCCCTTAAAGGGTCGGTAATTTTTGATATGGTGAGCGAATCCAAAGCTTTTTTAGATACTGTATCAAAAGCCATGACATTATCGCTCTCAAAGCCCTTTTTCAAAAGCTTATCTGCTTTTAGATTATATTCTCGAGCTTGAAATGAAAATAAAAAGAAAAAGATCACAGATACAAATAAATAGTATTGAGCCGGATGAAGATACTGCAGTCTTCTTCCACTAACAAATTTTGTTGAAAGATAACCCGGACGAAACATTAATGGTAAGAAGCTTTTTAAAAATCGAGCATCAAATGAGAAGTAATTACTAATGGTATTGTAGAATAGAACGCCCATGGTCAAAGAGTCTTTTGATTTTTGCCCACAATGCGGACAAAAATTAAATTCTTTCTGAAATTTTTGCTCGCAATTTTTACAAGTTATATTATTATCTTCCATAAAGATTGCATTGAAAAATAAAAATACTAAAAATTATGCTCTTATTTATTATTGATTCGGATCTTTTAGTCTATCCCAATACTTTTCATTTAGCAAAGAGAATACTTTTACTATTTAATCTTAACATTTATTTAGCATAAGTGATGTGTAACGTCATTTACATATTTCCGTCTATATTTATATATATGTAATTGTTAACACATTTATGAAGAATACAGTACAAATAAAAAGATAATAATGAAAACTAGTTTACATATCGCTATTTTGTCATTATCATTTTTTTTATCAACAAATATACATGCACAGAGCAAAGATCAAAAAGTTGAACTTTCATCTCTTGTGAATAAATACGAGGTGCTCCATAATTTTAAGGAAAACCTTACAGTAATTAGCATTTTTGATCTTGAAAATATGAATGAGATCAAGGAGCTTGACAGGCTAGCAGAAAAATACAAAAACAGTAATGTTACTTTTATCGGAGTAACTGATGAAATAAGCAATAGATTAGATAATACGGTATATAACAGCTTGTTATATTATAGGCATTTATCTAAAGAAGAAAACAAAAGGATCTTTAACAAATATCAAACAAGCATGTATAAATCATTCCCAATACACATCATAATAAATAAAACAGGGGAGGTAGTATATAAAAAGAAAGGAACAACAAATAACATTGATCAAAAATTAGCTAAAAGGATAGATAGATTACTTGATACAGAAGAAAATGAATTTAAACCTCACGAATTTCAATATTCGAGTAGATAATATCAAAGTCTATTGCAGCATTTAAAATATTTCTACAAATTAATATTTCAATTTTTTTTAATACAGTACAATATTAGGCTGACTAAAATAAATACATACAACAAGTGGTTGGTGTTTATTTAAAACCAATTTCTTTTAGCCCTTTGTGACTCACTTTTATAGCCTCAAGAGGCTTCATATTAAAGGTTTGGTCTTGTTCTACCATATAATATTTCATTCCGGATAGTTTTTTATTGGCAAGTATTCTTGAAAAATCAATGGTTCCGTTACCTACAGGAGCAAACCTACCTTGATCATCCATATCTTTAACATGCCATATCTTAAATCTACCGGGGTATTTTTTAAAATAGGCAACAGGATCAGCACCAGCTTTTGTTACCCAGAACAGATCCATTTGAAAATTCACATATTCAGGATCTGTATTTTCCAGTAAGTATTCTATTGGAATAATACCATCTTCATCTTTTTTATATTCAAAATCATGGTTGTGGTATAACAATTCCAGTCCTGCTTTTTTACATCCTTCACCAAGTGCACTCAATATTTTAGCAAGATTAGCAGCACCACCTGTCATTCCCATAGATTTGGTCTCTGGATAATATTTAAAAAGCCCCATAGGTGGTACAGGGACCACAAAATATTTAAAACCAGCAGCTTTTGCATCGGCAAACATTATATCTGCATTATCTAATGTTATTGCTGATTGATGTGTACTTACAGGATTTAAACCCAACTGATTTAGTAGTTTTTTAAAATCTGTAGGGGTCATATTATAATATTTTCCATCTTTATACCCAGCAGCTTCAATATTTATATAACCGGCATTTGCAACGGCCTGCAGGGTAGCCTTAACATCAACACCCATGTCATTTCGTACCGTATAAAGTGCTAAACCTCCAAATTTTTCTTGAGCTGTGCTATTAAGTGTGCCTCCTAAAAGAAAAGTGATCACTAAGACTTTTATTGTTGTTTTAATAAAGTAATTATTCATGGTTTTATATATTAGGTTTAAAGTGCAATAAAAGTAGTAATTATCTGCAAATTTATAACACTATTTATCAATTTTTAATATAACTCTACATTAATATTTGAAGTTTTTGAATTAGCGAATCACGACACTCTTAAAATTATTGGGATTTTTGCGATTCAGTTATGGAGGCTCTTATTTATAGGCTCAATAAAATGTTATAATGAGTCAATGACACAAATTCACTCTAGCTCGCTTTTTAACAATATGTTTACATTTTTTTTAATTGATATTTGCAAATAATCACGAAATTAGCCAAGATTTATATTTCATCTACTTATGAAAAACTTATATTTTTTAATTATTTCTCTTTGTATATGTCTGGGTTTTACTAGTTCCAATGTTACTGCACAAAATAAAATAACAGCTCAATTTCATCCCGATTCATGGGAAATTAAGGCGGTTAAACATGAGTTTAAGGATTACAAAGGTAAACATGCTCTCTATTTAGAAAATGGTAGAGCTTTATTGAAGAATTCCAATTTTAAAAATGGAATTATCGACTATGATGTAAGTTTTGAGAAGGGCAGGAAATTTATTGGTGTTCATTTTAGAATTCAGGATTCTATTAATTATGAGGAATATTATTTACGGGCACATCAATCCGGAAATCCAGATGCCATGCAATATACGCCGGTATTTAACGGAACAGCAGGATGGCAACTATATTATGGAGAGGGACATTCTACATCATATCATTTCAATTTTGAAGAGTGGATGCATATAAGACTAGTCATAGCTAATAATAAAATGGATATATTTATTAATGATATGTCTCAACCCATTTTACATGTTCATGATCTTAAAATGGAGACTATTAAAGGAGGATTAGGGTTTAACACGCTGCTAGGAGGCGCCTATTTTGCAAATCTAACCTATCAACCTATGGATAATCCAAATTTAATGAGTAGTATGGAAAAACTTCCTGAATCTGATAAGGGAACCATTCTGCAATGGAAAGTTTCTTCACCCTTCAGTAAAAATCAATTATCAAAAGTTAACAATCTTAAAGATTTTCCATTGAGTAAAAAAATAGAATGGGAGATTCTATCAACGGAATATACCGGGACCTTGAATTTGTCCAAATTATCACAAGTTTCCAAAGAGACCAATACTGTTCTGGTAAAAGCTGTAATTATTTCCGAAAAGAATCAAATTAAACGACTGGATTTTGGATTTAGCGATGTGGCTACAGTTTTTGTAAATGATAAAATTATTTATTCCGGTCAAAGAAAATTCCGTTCAAGAGATTATCGCTATTTGGGAACTATTGGCTATTTTGATTCTATTTTTCTACATTTAAAGAAAGGAAAAAATGAGATCACTTTTGCAATTACAGAAAATTTTGGTGGTTGGGGATTAAAAGCCAAACTTGAAAATTTAGAAGGAGTTTCTTTGGAAAAAAACAGATAAACATTTTTCATTAAATTATAAAATCAGTAAAATGAAAAGTAAATTAATTTTCAATCAAATAATTTCTTTTTTAGCTTTTATCTCCATTTTGTTATTTATTAGTTCTTGCGAAAAAATAGTAAAGATCAATAAAGAAGCTATGTTCATGAATAACAAACAACATTCAGGAACTTATAATTCGCCATCTGTTTCGAATGCACCATTGCAGCTATGGAAGGTGAAGACCGGAGGCCAAGTTATTTCATCTCCCGTTATAGTTGATGATATGCTTTATGTTGGAAGTGAAGATCATAAACTATATGCGATAAATACAACTTCAGGAGAGGTGAAATGGCGATACGAAACAGGAGGAGCGATTAATTCTACACCGGTAGTATCTCACGGCAAAATCCTTTTTTTAAGCTATGATGGTTTCTTTTACGCTCTAAATCAAATGGATGGAAAATTAATATGGAAATTCAAAACAGGAGGAGAATCAAAGTTTTTGGTTAAGGATTATTACAATGGGAGCTTCAAGCCTGATTTTTGGGATTTTTATCTATCATCGGCAGTTGTAAGAGATGATATGGTTTATTTTGGATCCAGTGATACATTTGTATATGCCCTTGATATTAAAACTGGTAAAAAGATCTGGCAATATAAAACAGAAGCTAGTATTCATTCGTCACCTGCGATTTATGAGAATTCATTAATTATTGGATCTTGGGATAGCAATGTATATTGTTTGGATGCTATAACAGGATATGAAAAATGGATATTTACTACAGGAAAGGATATTAAAGATTATATTTGGATTGGTATTCAGGCGTCACCATCTGTAGAAAATGGTATTGCATATATTGGCTCAAGAGATGCTAAATTTTACGCTTTGAATATTAAAACTGGAGATACTATGTGGATGAAAGATGAGTTCGATAGATCATGGATGCCAAGTACTGCAGCTATAGGAAAAGAATATATATATACAGGTTCATCAGATTCCTTTAGCTTTTTTTCAATCGATAAAAAAACAGGAAGTGTTAATTATGCAACAAAAACTAATGCATATACATTTTCAAGTCCTGCGATAGATAACGAAATGGCATATATTGGAGCTGCAAATGGTAGAATTTATGGTATCAATCTGAGAAAAGGAAATATTAAATGGGAATTTAAAACGGAAGGTACTAAAACCGACACTATTAAACTGTTTGATAACAATGGTGTAATGGACATAAAGAGAGTTAAAGAGCTTACTAAGAAAATAAGTGATATGCCAACACTTTCATCTTTATATTTTAAGGCTTTTATAAACGTTGGTGCTATTCTGTCTTCACCTGCGATAGTTGATCAAGTCGTATATTTTGGAAGTTCTGATGGATATGTTTATGCAATAACTGATAAAATCAAGTCAATACATAAATAATTATTATCTCTGTATTATTTTTAAAACTTAATCGTAATTTCCTTTAATCTGCCCGTAAGGCTGGCCAAGTGTTAAATAGATATTATTCTACGATTAGATTAATAGACTTGATTTTATGCCTGCCAAGCTGTAGCATGGTAAAATAGCTCCTTACAGTTGCTATACGGGAATTACTACAATTGTACCATAATGTTCTGCGTTATGTTACTTTGCTTGTGTTAAAAACCAAGCAATGCGAAATACTCCTTTTAAAAATTTTATTCTAAAAGTTTTTTCTGCAAAGAAAATGGAACACTTTTTAAGCGGCGGCGTAGGAGGGAAGCATAATGCCTGCCTGCCGGCAGGCAGTTGTGTGGAATGGAATGTGAGCCAAAAAACCTTTTAAAATTAGAATGTTAGCATAAATCTTTGTATTATTTCAAAGTAAAGAGATATATTTGAATAATAAATACAATTATCAGTTAAAACATTTTAAATAAACGAATGGCAAAATCACAACAAACATTTAATAAGAGTGAAAAAGAAAAAAAGCGTTTAAAAAAACGTGAGGAGAAGAGAAAGAAAATGGAAGCTCGCAGGGCTGAAGCAAAAGAAAGTGGGAAAAAGGGAATTGAATTTGCTTATGTAGATCATTATGGTAATTTAACAGATACTCCTCCAGATCCCTCAAAAAAAATTGAAGTAAAGGCAAAGAATATAGAAATAAGCATTCCAAAAACTTTAGAGAGTGACAAAGAAAAAATAGATCCAATTAGAAATGGAACAGTATCGTTTTTTGATTCTTCTAAAGGATTTGGATTTATAGTCGATTCTGAAGATCAAGAGAAATACTTCACTCATGTGAGTGGTTTAATTGATGAAATTACCGAAAATGACAAAGTTTCCTTCGAACTGGAAAAAGGGATGAAAGGCATGAATGCTGTTAAGGTTACCTTATTAAAATAAACTTAACTTTTAACTGCCTGCCTGCAGGTGTATTGAATAAGATTGGATACCTAAAGCTAAATTTATTAATAATTTGAAAATAAGTTAATTAATGTGTTATATGTTAAAAAAATGGCACCATCTTTGCAAATCAATAATTATTATAAATTTAATTACATTACAATGAATAAAGGAACAGTAAAATTTTTCAATCAATCCAAAGGATTTGGATTTATCACTGAAGAAGGTGTTGAAAAAGATCATTTTGTACACATTTCTGGATTAGTAGACGAAGTTCGTGAAGGCGACACAGTTGAATTTGATCTACAAGAAGGCAACAAAGGTTTAAATGCAGTGAACGTAAAAGTTATCTAATAAATATACTTTCAAGTTTTAAAAAAAGCCCATCAATAGTGATGGGCTTTTTTTTATCAATTTTATATAATGCATATTTTGAATTACAATCTGTATCATAATGTAGTACATTGATATAGATTTTACAACAAAGAAATATTTGATTATTATTCCTGACCCAAGAAATATATGTTCTAATAAATGATAAAAGATTCTGGGATATTTTACAGAATATAATTATAGCTATCAAATTGAAACGTAAAACTTCTTAGCCGTAATTTCTTTTAACATAATATCTGCCGATATAATCCGTCAGCTGATGGCGACCATATCTGATATTATGTCTGCCAAGCTTTAGCATGGTAAAATAGCTCCTTACAGTCGCTATACGGAAATTATTACAATTTTTACTATAATGTACAGCTTATAGAATTACACTTACGAATAGTTCAGTGAGCCGCAAAAGGGCTTTAACATAATTGTTGACGATATAATACGCTAACGCGTAGTTATATCTACAATTATGTAAAACAGCGAGCTGTTCGCCATTTTGCTACAATAGTATTTGTACTATAATTAATATTATGTTAAATAGAATATTTTAATACTCCTCTACAATCACAAATAAATAGCATAGTATATAGATCTTAATTATTGAAAGACTATTTTTATCCAATGTTTAGAAGTAAATTATCTCAATTTGAATTTGTAACGTTAATGGCATTTTTAATGTCAATTGTTGCATTGGCGATCGATGCTTTATTACCTGCATTAAATCAAATTGGTCTGGACATTGGTGTTCAACAGTCAAAAGACAATCAATTGCTCATTACCATGATCTTTTTAGGTTTAGGTCTTGGTCAGTTGTTCTTCGGTCCAATATCAGACAGTTTAGGAAGAAAACCCATTGTTTTTATGGGTTTTGGAATTTTTATCCTGGCTAGTTTTATTTGTATTAATGCAGATAGTTTGGAAACGATGATTATCGGCAGAATTTTACAGGGAATCGGTCTTTCTGCGCCAAGAACTATCAGTATTGCCATGGTTCGAGATTCTTATAGTGGCGATTATATGGCAAGGATCATGTCGTTTATAACCGTAGTTTTTATATTGGTTCCTATTATCGCTCCCGCCCTTGGTAAATTCGTCTTGGATCATTATAATTGGCAAGCAATATTTTATATCCAAATGATATTCAGCGTTATAGTATCTATATGGTTTTGGGTCAGACAGCCTGAAACCTTATTAAAACAACAACGAATAAAGTTTTCTTCTCATATTTTTTCTGATGGTTTTAAAGAGCTCATAAGGTATAAACGAACCATTGGTTTTACAATTATTTCAGGTTTTATAACTGGTTCTTTTATGGTATATTTAAGTACTGCACAACAGGTATTTCAGCTGCAATATCAACTTACGGAAGAGTTTCCGTTTATTTTCGCCGGTTTGGCCATATCGGTTGGAGCTGCTACTTTTTTAAACGGAACCCTCGTTCTAAAATATGGTATGGAAAAATTGGTTAGCATTTCATTAATTGGTTTTTTTGCTATTTCTTTACTCTATATCCTATTATTTTATAATGCGCCTAATCCAAATATATTTGTCCTGTTGACTTTCTTTGGATTACAATTTTTTGCCATAGGTTTTCTGTTTGGAAACTTAAGAGCTCTGGCCATGGAACCTGTCGGACATATTGCCGGAATTGCTTCGGCAATAACAGGTTTTATTTCCACAATGATGGCGGTTCCTATAAGTGCTTTTATAGGAAAATTCGTTTCTGATACCGTTTTCCCCCTTTTTATAGGATTCTTATGTTGCAGTATCTTATCAATTGTTATCCTGGTATATTTAAAAGTAGCTGTAAAAAAACTGTAAATACAACCCCTGATGACCACCTTATAGCTTTATAACTTATTATTAATTAATGCCTTATTGAAAATTTGCAGAATATTCTTTTGGAAGGGTTTCCAGATGTCTAATTTCAATATCTTTAAAATAAACTTCAGCTGCTTCACTTTGTAACTGGATCTTCCCTTTGTTCAATGGAATTCTTTTTCCTTCCTCAACATATCTTGAATTTCTAAGAATCATAACTACCTGACTATTAACTATGTGTATGCTTTTATCATCGAAACATATCAATTCCAAAGTATTCCATTCACCGTGCTTGTTCTCATAGTTCACACTACGAAGGCAAAAGCCGGGTATTTTTTCACCTTCCCCTATACCGATAAAAGATTGGCTTTTATCCGCAACCGGGTTCATAATATATTCGGGAATAAATGCTTTTATATCAATTGCAGAAGTTGCTTGATTCCAGTAATCTCCCATATGACCTTCCATAATTTGAAATTCCTGCGAAAGCATCCAGGACCTCCAATATTCGGCACCCAGTGGTCCAATAGAGTGATATAATATACCAGAGTCTTTTAATAGGTCCTTTCTGGGTACCCATTTCTTGTCACCCCATTTAACTTTTAATCGCAGGTGATAGTTGGTATATTCTTCTTTAGTAACAACACAACCATAGATTTCACCACTAATTTTTAGTACTGGCCTATTAGCTTCTTCTATCACCGTGAAAACATTGTGATCATCATGATTTAAGCCTATTGCTGTAATCAAGTTTCCTTCCTTATCAACAGGTGCTTGCCCATCATATCCAACTTGATGTTTGAAACTTAGATATTTATCCCACTGGCTAAGTTCTTTATCCAATAAATTGTTCCAGTTTTCCTCTTTTTTGCAGGAATAAAAAGTAATTGCTGCCAGAACAAACAGTGTTAAAATCCGCATACTTCTTTTTATGGTCAAACTATTAATTAATTAAAATTTAACTAAAGCTCGTTTATTAAAATATTTTTCCATTTTACTTTAATTCCTCCACCATCATGAATTTGAAGAGCAATAGACCCTACTCCTTTTGCAATAATACTATCCGTAATGGTGATCATTTGAACCCCATTAAGCCATGAAGTTATTGTGCCATCTAACACTTTGATCTTTAGTTGATTCCACTTCCCTACTTTAAGTACTTCTTCTTTTTCAGGTTCTGGTTTGATTAACCATCCTCTACCGTAGGATTCATAAACACCTCCGGTGTGTTTTCCTTTCGGAGCTACTTCTACTTGCCAACCACTTACTTTTATTCCTTCTATGGTCGATCTTATAAATACGCCACTATTGCCATCTGCTTCTTGCTTAAAATCCAATTGGAGTTCAAAGTTCTTATAATGATCATTGGTTGCGAGGTAGCCATATTTCTTATCCGGTCCGCTTTCACAGATCAGTAAACCATCTTCTACATACCATTTTTCAGTACCATAAGCTGTCCAACCACTTAGGTCTTTTCCGTTAAACAGAGATTTTTGCTGAGCTTTAACTATGGGATGAACCATAAATACTACTAAAAAAGCTAATATTGTTATTCTTATCATTTGTTTATTATTTTTAAATTTAAATATTTTTTATTCACTAAGATCCTTAATTCTAATATTGCGAAACTGGAGTTCCGAACCATGACCTAAAAATGCAATATGACCTTTTCTTTTTGCTAATCCCGGATGATCTTTACCATCCAAGGTTCCGTTTTTAGAAGCTTCCTTAATATTTCCATCCAATATAACCGTTCCGTTAAGGGTGATCTTAATTTGATCACCTTTAACTATAACCTCTTCAGAATTCCACTCACCAACTGGCTTTAAAAAACCTCTTTTTGCAGCTATAACACCATACACGGATCCGTGATATTGATATTCTTCAAGATTTTCATAAATGGCTGCCGTATTATCTAAAATTTGCAGCTCCTTCCCTACGTAGGCGGCATCACCTTCTAGCGGACTATGAATTCCTAAGCCATTATTAGCCCCAGGAGTCAGCTTAAATTCAAATCTGAATACAAAATCTGAGTATTCTTCAGCAGTGTACAAATTACCATGACCGCCCTGTTTCGGACGAACAACCAACTCATTATTCTCAACAAAATAATCTTTTTTGTTTCCAATCCAATGATCCAGATCTTTTCCGTTGAATAATGATTTATACCCATCAGAAATCTCTTCATCACTCAACAATTCAGCACCTGAATTGATCTCCCGAACATATATATTTCTAAAACCCAGATCTTCTCCATGGGCCTGCAATTCTATCGCTTCTTTTATAAAGATTGGAAGTTTTCTGTCCCAGTAATTTTCAAGAATTACATTATTTGTGACCAATACGCCGTTTAAATGAACAGTTACTCTCTCTCCAACCATTTTAATACGAAAAGTATTCCAATCGTTAATTGGATTATCTGCCACCACTAATGGAGCACTTTCATTTTTTTCATTATTGTAAAGACCACCGGAACCTACTTGCGCTCCAACATCAACACGGGCTATATCCCAAATTTGAACCTGTGGTGTTCCTCTAAGGTAAATTCCACTGTCCCCACCATTGGTTATTTTCCAATCAACGATCATTTCAAAATCTCCGTAATCTTGAATAGTGCAGATATTATTATAACCTTCTCCTTTAAAGCCGATTATTCCATCCTTAACAAACCAGTCTTTCATCATTTGATCATTAGATTCAGCCTGAGCCTTAGCGAGTGCATTATTTGACATTTCCCCTCTTTCTACGGGGTTTTCAACCAGTCCTTCCCATCCCGTTAGATCTTTACCGTTAAAAATAGAAACAAAACCTTTTTCGGAAGACATATGGCTTAGAAATTCATTTACATCTATTTTTGTGTATTCACTTCCCGGCCCACGCAGAACATCACCACTTTTTGAAATGATCTCTCTTACTATATCTCCACTTAAATTATTTTTTTCACCCGGCGATGGAAGTGCAATTCTAACCGCTGCATAGGCCGCAGTATTTGACAATTCACTGTTATCCATGTATTTGGAAACATATATTAAGGATAAAAAAGTTTTAATATTTCCTGCCCTGTTTATTATTTCTCTCTTTTCGGCATTATTACTACTAAAAGGCATTAGTTTTTTGACAAGCAATAGTTTTTGATCATCCGGATAAGTAGATTTGGATACTTGCAATAAATAACTATCAAAAGCAGTTGAACGTAGTTCACTACTTTCAGACGTACTTACAATTTGAAATAAATGAGGTAAAGCATCATTATTATTCCAGTTGGATAATGTTTCAACCGCTATGATCTTTTCTTTTTCTGATCCTGATTCGAAAAAATCTGTAACAAGCTGGAGAGATTCCTCACTGTTCAACATGGGTAACAAAGGCAATATTCTTTCCTTATTCTCTGACTTATCATATGCTTTTATAATTAACTCCGTTTGATTGGAATCAGAATTATCCAATACATGAACAATAGCTTTTTGAGCATTCCTAATATTTTGCTCATTTTGTGTATTATTCAGAAGCTCAACAAGTTTTGATAGATTATCTGAAGTTGATATCGAAGATAAAGATGAATAAATAGTTGCGGTTAGATCATCATTACTATTACTGAGCAGTGAGGTAATATTATCAAACTCTGATGTTGCAGCTCTAGACGCCAATACGTTTACTATAACGGCTTTACCTCCATCATCCATTCCAGTAAAACTACTAGACAGTAATTGGTTATCCTTAGAAGTACATATTCTAAGTAAGGTTCCTTCTATGGCATCATATTCTTGTGAAGAACTTGATTGTTTAAGTACTTCTAACAATAATGGAAGGCTTTTTGCTTTATCCTGAAATTCAAGGGCTTTAAAACCTGCAATCCTAACTTCCTCATTATTATGCTTAACCGCCGGCAAAATGCACTCATCATACACCAAAGACTCCTCTCTTAAACTCAACATTCTAATGAATTGTGGTTTAGCGTCAACAGAAGCTTGCTTATAGGCTTTGACCCATTTCGTAACATCTTCACTTCTCATATTTTTTGAAGCAGCCACTAAAACAGCTTCTCTGTATATATAATTTGGGTTTTGCGCTTCCTTTAAAAAGGTCTTTGTAAATGCTGGTCGCATATTTTCACTTAACAAATCTATTCCTGCAGACCTGTAATTTAATTGGGATGCAGAGTTGCAGTTTTTTAACAGGTTTTCACCAACACGAACACTTAACGAACTCATATCCTTTTCATTAAGCCTGATACCATATCTTATATAAGCAAGAATAGCCTTACTTTCATCTAAATTATAATTAGCTTTTTGTGCGGCTTTCAATATGGTAGTTTCTGAGCGTTCCATTGCAATTTCAGCTAAGGCCATTAGTGATTTTTGCCGTATTATTATTGAATTACTCTTCGATAATTTATCCAAAAAATCAACTCCGGACTCAACATTCAGTTTTCCCAATGCATCTATCAATGCCGGTTGAATTTTTGCATCAGCATTTTTTGCTGCCTCCAAAATTGATTGTCCGGCCTCTGCCGTGCCTATGGAAGACATTGACGCTAAAGCAGGCTTGTATAATGTCTCATCAGATAGAAATTTACCTAAATAGCTAACACTTGTATTGCTGCCACAAAAAGCTAAACGGCTAATTAAAAAGGTTCTAACTTCATTATCTGTACTATTTTCAATAGCTTTAATTAATTCTTTCTCAACGATATTATCTTGAATATTGTTTTGTTTACCTCCTGCATAAACCGCCAAACTGTGGATAGCATATCTCACCTGGGTGTCATCACCGGTACCTGCAGGTACAAGTCTCGTAGTGAATCGGCTAATTCCATCTGGCCCTAAGCCTAATATTTCTTCCATCAACTTATTCGAATGGTTTATGTCATTCGTGGGTAACTGGGAAAGTATATCAACTATTTTGGTTTCTGTTGTTCTGTTGATTTGCCCATGGATACCAGGTGCAGTACACAGGATAAAAAATAAAGTACTGAATGTTATTATTATATTTTTCATTTTTAGGTTGGTTTTAATAAGCCCAAGAGCTTCTCATAGGTTGGTTTATTAATCTATTTGCTTCCTCATCGTTAATGAATTCCTGTTTAACAGGATCATATTCCAAGGTTCTTCCTAAGCGAAGTGCAATAACTCCCATATTTACAATTGTGGCCGAACGATGTCCATTTATTTCATTCAGGGCAAATTTTTGACGCGTTCTTACCGATTCAGAAAAAAGTCCAATTTGCTCTTCGGGATCTGGTAAACTAGCTATCAATCCCTTAATATTTGGAATTGTTGATCTAAATCCTTTGAAAATTTTTCCGTTAGGCCCTTCAACATATGCAGCATCTTTTTCTCTATTTTCACCATCCAGAATAATCTGACATCCATCAGCATAGGTAAAAACAATTTTCCTCCAGGTCCCTACGGCATCATAATGTTGCTGTGGAGAGTCTATTTCTACTTTAACGGGGCTAGTACCATCTTTTCCCAAAAAGTACTGTACAGGATCAATATAATGCTGTCCCATGTCACCAAGTCCTCCACCATCATAATCCCAATATCCTCTAAAGGTCTGATGTACCCGGTGAGGATGATAAGGTTTTTCAGGTGCAGGGCCCAACCACATGTTATAATCCAAATTACTAGGTACTGGTTGTGGAGTCAGATTTTCTTTACCTACCCAATAAAACTTCCAGTTAAAACCCGTTATGCCACTTATTGTTACTTTTAAAGGCCATCCCAATGCACCGCTGTCTACAACTTTTTTTAAGTTCTTTACCTGGGTATTCATTCCGTAAAAATTATCTTTAAAACGGAACCAGGTATTTAGTCGAAACATTTTTCCATGAACCCTCATCGCTTCTACAACTCTTTTTCCTTCACCAATTGTTCTTGTCATTGGCTTTTCGCACCATACATCCTTTCCGGCTTCTGCTGCCATCACTGACATTAATCCGTGCCAGTGTGGAGGAGCTGCAATATGAATGGTATCAATATCCGATCTTTGTAATACCTCTCTAAAATCTCTGTATCCTTTGACATCACTGTCAACTTTTTCCAGGGTATTGGACAAATGCTTGCCATCTGCATCACAAATGGCCAGTAATTTAGTTCCTTCATATGTTAAATGACCCTGACCCATGGCTCCTACTCCAATAACAGCTTTAGTTAATTGGTCACTTGGAGCTAAGAAGTTTACTCCTCCCATCACATGTCTCGGAACAATACTTATTCCTGCAGCTATCGTAAGGCTTTTCTTTACAAAATCTCTACGGTTGGTTGATTTTTTCATTTTCATTTTTTTAAAAATTTATGGAAGATGATATTTTTTAAAATAATAAAAAAAAGGTAAGTAGAAAATAATTAATCTATAAAAAGCATAGAAACTGCTATAAAAAACATAATTATAAATATAATCTTCTATAAAGCTTTATGTTTTTAGAAACCTTGCATGTGCTTCAAGATATATTTTTAAAAGAAAAAATTAAAGACCATTAAAAATATAGAATTTTTGATCCTTATCTGCCATATTTATTGAGTAATGAATAATAGGTTTCAATTGTATCAATATCCGCGTGACTAACATCAGAATTAATGGTATAAGCATCTTGTACATTTGAAGCTATAATTTTTTTTGCTCCAAAATCCTGATCCAAGGTTGCTAGTTCGTTAAAGTATGTACGATCAAAAATAGCTGGAACTCCTGCACGAGAATTTATTTGAGTTGTTATAATTTTATAATTAGAACTTATATAATTATTAATCAATGTGCTATAATGTTTTAAATTAAGTAATGGTTGATCAGCTAATACAATTAATGCAGCATCAAAATAAAGGGAGTTTTTCTTAAAATAATGCATGGCACAAGATATAGATGTTCCCATGCCTTCCTGCCATTTTTGATTTTTGATTATAGTTATATCATTTTGATCGATCTTGTTTAATATGGATTGGATATTTGCACCAAGAACTACAAAAACATCATCCACAGTTGAAGCGAGCCCCTGTTCGATAACATGCCCTAACAATGTAGAATTTTTCCAAGGTAAGATTTGTTTCATACATCCCATCCTCTTGGATTCTCCGGCAGCCAGAATGATCATTGCAATTTTTAAGCTCTTTTTATTACCAGTCATAGCCAAAAACTTGATTTCTACATAAAAACATACCTATGATAAGAATCTCTGTCATCCACATTTTTTAACTATAAAGAGATATTCAAATGTATCTTTCCGGTTTTGTCCTTCAGCGATTTAGGTTCTTGTTTTCGCATTACGGAAAGTATTTCAGAACAGATAGAAATTGCTATTTCCTGAGGTGTTTCGGCACCAATATTTAGCCCTGCAGGCCCATATATAACATCAAATAAAGTTTCATCAATTAAAGGATATCGTTCTATCACATCATTAAATATTTTTTCACGCCGGTTAGAAGGGCCCAATAAACCTATATATAGTGGTTTAGCATCTTTTAAGGCCAATAAATATTGCAGATCTTTAACATAACTATGCGTCATTAAAACAATTGCTGTTCGATCATCGATCCAGGTAAATTCAAGAGTTTCAGGTCCTTTATACACCAATTCCTTGGCGCCAGGAAAATCTATTAAAGTCTGTGGGTTTGAAGGGCTGGCAACTACAACCACTTCCCAGCCAAGAGATGAAGCCAACAAACATAATTGAGCCGCATCATGCTCTGCTCCTACTATCACAAGCTTGAAGCAAGGTTTCATTTTCTGATTAAAAACATCCAATAAAGGGTTTTTAGACATTTGATGTTTATTTTTCTTATCAAAAAAATATTGTTTTTTATTTGGGAATTTGATTTCTGAACCCCAAGTTCCATCATTTGCATCCTCTTTAGTATAATAGCTGTTAATTTCAAAGGGTTTGCTCTCCTTAAGAATGTTTTCAAAAGACGATATCATTTCAGGATCAGGATCAAATAATTCTATTAAAATAAAAAGTGTACCCTCACAGCCCAAACGATACCTCCCATCATATGTCATCATCTTAGGTTTTCCAGTTTTAAACACCGAACCAGACTGTTTAAGTATTTCTTTTTCAACACATCCGCCACTTACTGCACCGGTCATTTGACCATTTTCATTGATCAACATTCGTACTCCCGGCCTTCTGTATGAAGAACCATTCAACGCTACTACAGTTGCCATAACAGTTTTTAAACCGATATACTTGGCATTTTGATATCCTTGAAGCAAATTTTTAAATTCGTGTGTCATTCTTCTACAGTATTAAACACTGTTTTTAATTTAAAGTGTTGTTAATAAATACTTTAGTATATTATCCAAATATATCTTTGTTTTCAATAAAAGGTTGTTTTGTTAACCTTACACCCGTTGCGGCTTTTATCGCATTGGCTAAGGCAGCAGCAGCTGGTGGTAGTGCCGGCTCTCCCAAACCTGTTGGTGCAATGTCATTTTTAATAAAATGTGTTACAACTTTTGGTGTTTCCTTCATTCGAATTAATCGATAAGTGTCAAAATTAACTGATTGCGGTGTTCCATTGATAAAATCCAGGTTTCCATACATGGCATGACCAATGCCATCCAATACTCCACCTTCAACCTGATTTAAGGCTCCTAAAGGATTAACTACAATACCACAAT